>OHQR01001821.1_pt1 | contig 10253 bp, 9 predicted proteins | sample 1578191 | NCBI WGS metagenome assembly OHQR01 (sample SAMEA3879577, study PRJEB24766) | human gut metagenome | biome: human-associated habitat; feature: feces | place: USA | collected 1985/1987 | reverse complement strand
ATGAAATTACTTATTATTTAAATTAAAAAATGATACTTATTTCTAGTATCATTTTACCATAATATTTACTTTGCATTGTTTTTATCTTTTATATTATTTGTCATTTTTAACTTTTCTATCATATTTTTATTCAATTTATTGTCAATCATCCAAAAAGTAACTTTCAAAATTTAATCATAAATTGTACAATCTTTTTTCATCTCAAATCCCTTTTGAACTTTCATTAAATACTGCTATCTATCATATTATTATGTTATACTTCCTTCATCATTTTCATTGTATTTCTTTTTACAAGGAATCCTAACCATACCCTTTGATTTTATCTTCCTTTTTATAACAAAAAAAGTTAACTATCTATTTTTAAATAGTTAACTTTAGACCCCTATACTCCTTTATTCGTATGACTGACTATCATTATTGTGAAGCGAAGCTCTTAATGCCTCTTTACGTGCTTGTAATGTTTCTTTTGCATTGTCAATTGCTTCTTGATATTTGGCTTCAAAAGTATCACATACCTCTTGTTTAAATTCATTTAATTTATTTTCAGTATCAATTAACGCTTCAAAAGTAATCGTTTGAATAGAATCAGGTAATTGTTCTTCAATCTTTTTCATTGTCTCAAGAGAAGTTTCAAAAACTAATACTAATGTCTCGTATACCGTACTGCTTGCCTTTTCAATGCTTTCTAAGATAGCAAGTTTAGCCTCATATTCCCTTTTTAAACTTTCAAGTTTTTGTACTTCTTGAAATATCTTTTCATCTGTTTCTTCTTCAGTTAGATTAGCCACTACAACTCTTTGATCAAGATATGCTTGTTTTAATTCTGCTAACTCTAACCAAGCTTTTTGATACTCTGAGGTTGGGTCAATAAACTGACTATAATACCCATCTTGCATACTTGTATAGGCATTATTTAATGCATCATAAGCAAGATTATATGCATGAATCAAACCTTGATATTTTATTTCTAAATAATTCACCGCATTTTTAACAGCTTCTTTTTCAGTAATTGAAATTTGATAATTTTTAAATTCATTATACATTTCCTCAAGTTTAACACTTGCTAAATCTGCTACTTCTAAATGATATAATTGAACAACATGAACATAATCATTATAATTAAAATTATTGATTTCTTCTTCAGTTAAAGTTGGATCTAACTCTTTTGCAAGAAGTTTTAATTCCTCTTCTGCATACCCTTTGGCTGTTTCAATCGTTGCTATAACTCCTGTTTCTTCTAAAACATTATTTAAAGTATTTCGAGAGAATTCTTCTATTTTATTCGTAATTTCTTCAGTGTTAGCACTAATTGTTAAGGTTACTTTATTATCATCACTACCCTCTACAAGATAGCCTAAATCTGTTTCAATCTTTACAATAATTTCTAAAGCTTCATCTAAATTTTTACCAACGATTGTCTCACCATAAATGATCATTTTACCTTCATCATTTAATCCTGTTATGGATAAAACCTTATTTTCTTCATCTACTACCATCTGAATACTTGGATTCACATCTACTTGCACAATAGCATTGTATTCTTTAGCATTTACTTTTTTATTGTTGAGGGCTATAACTCCTATTACAATAGCAAGTAAAATACAAAATGAAGTAGCAAGAATCGGAACCCATCTTTTATAAGTCTTATTTACAAGATATTGTTTTTGCTTTTCCTTCATATTCAATTCTTTTTTCACCCTTTCATATAATTCATCGCTAGGATTTGTATCTAGCATTTTTTTTCTCATATCTGTTTTTAATTTCTTTTCTAATTTTGACATTTTAATACACCTTTCTAAGTTTATCTAGTCCATCATAATACAAACTTTGAACCTTACCTATTGTCATATTCAAAATTACAGCAATATCTTTAAATTTATAATTATATATAAATCTTAATATCATAATACTTGTTGTATCTTTATCAAGAAATTCCTCAAACATCATTATCATCTCATTATTAGAAGAATGATTGCATTTCTCTCTTTGAATTCGTTCGTCATCTTTGAATATATCCTTATTTTTATCCCGGGTTATAAAATTTAAAGATACATTTCTTGTAATCATACTAAGCCATTCTTTGAATTTGCCATTTTCTTGATAAGAATGAATGGAATGCATAACCTTCATAAAAACCTCACTTACGATGTCTTCAGCATCTTCTTTATTGTAAGTATACGAATAAGCAATATGATAGATAAGTTTCACATAAGCATTATAAATTTTTTGAAATGCTTCTTCATCTTTATTTCGCAATTTTTCGACTAGTTCTTCTGTAATTTGTAGCATAGAAATATATTTCCTTCCTCTTTACACTATACATAACACCAAAAAAGGCATTTTTATTTTTAATATTATATTTTTTAAAAAAAGAAAATCAAGTATTTACAACTAAATACTTGATTTATACTTCATTTTTGCTTTTTTTGTTAAATTTATGAAGAGGAAGTTGGGAAATAATCATCGCCATAAACATCAACGCGCAACCCCACATCTCTCTTGAGGTCAATGATTCATTGATCAATATCATCCCCGCAAGCAACGATACGACTGACTCTAAACTCATTATAATAGAAGCCACAATGGGTCTTGTATACTTTTGTCCAATAAATTGAAGAGTATATGCAATTCCACCGGATGCGATTCCTGCATATAAAAGGGGAATCATTGCATGTTTTACTTGATTAATTTGTGGCTTTTCAAAAATAATCATTAACAAACAAGATATGATTGCACAAACAATAAATTGAATTGTTGACATCATAAGACAATCATTGTCTTTCGCAAAATAATCAATAAATAAAATTTGTATACTAAAGAATACCGCACAAGCTAAAAGTCCCCAATCATAACTATGAATAGAAAAAATTCCACCTACTTCTCCTTTTTGAAAGCACAATAAAATTAAACTGATAAGAGCAATGATAACACTGATCCATTCCACTATTTTTACTTTCTTTTTGATAAACATTCCCAAAATTGGTACTAATACAATATATAAGGCTGTGATAAATCCTGCTTTACCGGCTGTTGTTCCTTGCATTGAATATTGTTGCAAGACACTAGCAATCGCAAGTGAAACTCCACAAAGGATTCCTCCTAAAAAAACTTTCTTTCGTTTTTGTTTGTAAGGATGTTGTATTCGTGTTTAGTAGATGCGGATTTTCTGGATACAGAATTTTTTATAAAAAATGAAATCGCGACATATTGTAATCATGATAAGAAAACTAGCAGAAAATAAAAATCTAAATCCACAAAAGGAAAAAGGGCCAATGTAATCCATACCAACCTTTTGCGCAACAAAAGCACAACCCCAAATAATTGATGTCATCAATAACATTATTGAACCAATTGTTTGTTTTTTTCTCATATTTACCTCTTATTTATCTTTCCTATCATCTTATATCCCAAACTACTTTTATCCTTTTCTATTTTAATTATCTACTCTTTGACAATAAGGAACAATTGTGCCTTTAAATGTATCTTGAATAAACTGAATTGTTTCTTCATCAGTTAAAACCTCAATCAAGTCTTTAACCCACTGTTTATGCACATCTTCACTTCTAACTGCTAAAATATTCGCATTTTTATGTTGGGGATCAGCTTCTTGACAAATAAGTTGTTTATCAGTTAATCCTGCCGCAATCGCATAAGTCGCATTAACAATTCCTAAATAGGTGTCCTCATCATCTAGCGTTTGGGCAATTAATTCAGCTGAAACAGGTACAATCTGTAAATTTTTAGGATTACTGACAATATTTTCAATCATCGCTGTTTCAATATTTTCTTCTAAAGTAATTAATCCTGTTGCTTGCAAAATATATAAGCATCGACTTAAATTAGAAGCATCAGAAGCAATTGTTATCTTTGAACCATTAGGTATATCCTCAACACTTGTAATTTGTTTTTTAGTATATCCGCCATAAACACAATCATAATATGCTAAAACCGATTTCAAATCTTGATGTTGAGCTTCATTATAATTATCTAAAAAAGGCTTATGTTGAAATAAATTGGCATCAATTGATTTTTCTGCTAATGCATCATTGGGAAGACTAAAATTATTAAAAAGTTGAATTTTTAATTGATACCCTTTTTCTTCAAACTTGTCTTTAACAAAATTTAAAATAGGTTCTCCTGGTTGATACATTGTTCCAACAATAATAATATTTTCATCTTTTTTACAAGAAGAAAGCACACATAAAAAACTAACTAAACACAAACATAAACAAAATAATTTTTTCATCATCTTTTTATCCTTTCTATTTTACTAATTTATAAATACAATTGCCAATAAGTTGAATCGCTTCAACCAAAAGAATTGCAGTAACAACCGAATAAATAATGGCATTCATATCATAATTTTGCTGACCATAGATAATAGCAAAATTACCAATCCCACCAGCGCCAACCGCTCCTGCCATTGCACTATAACCAACTAAAGTAATCAGTCCAAGAGTAATACCCGAAACAATAGCAGGAAGAGCTTCCTTAATAACAACTTTTGTAATAATCTGAAATCTATTTAGACCAAGTGATATTGCAGCCTCAATTACATCCTCATCTACTTCCACTAAAGCATTTTCAATAATCTTGGTGAAAAAAGGAATAGCAGCAATTGTAAGTGGAACAATAGCCGCTGTATTACCGGTAAATTTAGACACACCAGTAAAAACTTTCATTATTGATCTGGTAAAAGGAATTAACCAAAAAATTAAAATTAAAAAAGGAAGACTTCGAAAAAGGTTGACTAAAACATCTAAAATTTTATAAATAACTTGACAACTTTTATTAGAACTTTTTCTAAGGTTATATAAAACACTTCCAAAAATGATAGCAATGATGGTTGCAATGATAGCACTAATCCCAACCATATAAAGTGTTTCTAAAGTAATCTTTAATACATATTCTTCTAAATATTTTTGTAAAGTAATCTTAGGCATTTTCATCTACCTCCTTTATAATATCAAATAAAATGGATTGATTTTGTAAATATGCAATTACTTGTTGTTTCTTTACATTGTTATCATCAATATTTATAATCAATGAACCTAACGTGTTTTCTTTAAAACGCTCTAACTTTCCCCAAACAATAGAAAAATCAATATTCAAATCTCTTGCCATTTTTGTAATTAAAGTATGGTTAGATGATTCTTTGGGAAAATAAATTTTAATATTGATACCACTTTTAGGTAAAATTTCTTCTTCATTTGTAAGTTCTTTTAAAGACGAATTATTACTAACAAATAATTCATCCGTTTTACCAACCTCTAATAGCTTACCATCATTCAAAATAGCAATCTCATCACAAACTTCTTTAATAACTTCCATCTGATGTGTAACCATTATAATGGTAATATCATATCTTTCTTTAATCTGTTTTAATAATTTTAAAATATCGTGAGTCGTTTTAGGATCCAGAGCAGAAGTGGCCTCATCACACAATAAAATTTTGGGATTGAGCGCAAGTGCTCTAGCAATTGCTACTCTTTGACACTGCCCTCCTGATAAACTACGAGGTTTATCGTTTAACTTATCACTAAGACCGACTAAGGATGCCAATTCTTCTACTTTAGCTTGAATTTCACTTTTTTTATAACCATTACATTCAAGTGGTAAAGCAATATTTTTATAAATTGTTTGGGTTTGCATTAACGAAAAATGTTGAAAAATCATTGCAACTTTTTTTCGAAATTCTCTTAATTGCTTCAAGTTTAAAGTAGCAATATCCATATTATCAACGATAATAGAACCACCATCAATCTTTTCTAATTGATTAATTGTCCTAAGTAAAGTGGATTTACCTGCTCCGCTTTTTCCTACAATACCAAAAATACTTGAGGATGGAATGATAAGATTGATCTCATCTAAGGCTTTAAAATTTGCATACTTTTTACAAACATTTTTAAATTCAATCATAGATACCTCCTTTTAGATAAATAAAAAACGTCCCTATCAATTTTGATAAGGACGATTAAATCGTGGTACCACCTTAATTTACTTAAATATATATTATTATGTTACTATTAATACTATCTAAGCCTCATTACGAAATACTAACATATTTCTCCGCTATAACGTGCGTTCACGTCAGTAATTACATATCATTACCGCAACTCCAAGACCATGTTCATAAAACCCTTTACACTTTTTCTCACCAACCAAAAGTTCTCTTTGCTAAAGAAATTTTATTACTCTTCTTTTCAAAATCTTTTTTATTTATCTATTTCCATTATATTATGATTTTATTTTTTTATCCATCATTTTGCTATTTTATTTGTTAAAACAGAGTTTTTTTGGTATAATGAATGAAGAAGGTGATAAAATGGAAACCCCAAAAAATTTAAATACATACTTAATACATCAAAGACGTTATTTTCATATGCATCCTGAAATTGGATTTGATACCTATCAAACTGCTTCTTATATTTACAATGAACTGAAAAATCTTGGCTACAGTCCTTGTTATCTTTTAAACAAAGCTGCAGTTGTCGCCAAACTAAATTTAGGCAAAGAAAAAACAATTGCTTTTAGGAGCGATATGGATGCCCTTCCCATTCAAGAATTGAATACAATTGCATACAAAAGTACCAATTCATATATGCATGCGTGTGGTCATGATGCTCATATGGCAATACTTCTAACACTAGCCAAAGCAATAAGAGAACATCTAAATGAGATCAATTATAATATCACCTTTATCTTTCAACCAGCAGAAGAAGGTCCTCTTCCTGGAGGATCAAAAAAAATAATTGAAACTCATCTTATTGATGATATTGATGCCTTTTTTGCATACCATGTAACAAACAAATTAACCAGTGACTCAATTGGAATTAAAGTAGGAGCAGCTTGTGCCGCACCTGATCTTTTTGATCTTACGATTACTGGGAAAGGTTGCCATGCCTCAACTCCTCATCTTGGTAAAAATCCTAACCTGATAGCAGCTAATATTATTCTTGCTTTCGAAGACTTATATCAACAATTAAAAGAAAAAAATCCTTTCATAGTGATTACAACAACTTCTATTATATCACAAGGTGCCTATAATGTGATTCCTAACCAATTAATGATCAAAGGAACTGCCCGTTCTTTAACCAATGTAGAACGCGATATATTAAAAGAAAAGATGACTTCTATTGTTAATGAAATAGCCCTTTTCAATGAGGTTGATATTCAATTTAATTTTTATTATGCTTATGATCCTGTTTTTAATCATGAAAAACTTGCTAATACATATATGCAATACGCAAAAACTATTTTTCATCATACATACTATTTAGAACAACCAGAAATGATTGGAGAAGATTTTTCTCATTATAATCAAATTGCTCCTATTTGTCTAATCTGGTTAGGTGTTAGAAAAAAGCATCAACCATTTAGTGATCTCCACAGTCCTAATTTTACTTTAGATGAAGATATTTTAATAAAAGGAGTCCTTACTTACTTAGAAATGATAAAAGGAACTGACTTATAATCAGTTCCTTTTTAGTGCGTAGCAATGGAAGGCCGATATAGGGGGGCAGCCTTCCGGTGTGTATGGATAGTAATATTTGGGGGGGCACAGTCCATACACGTTACTATTATAACACATTATTTATCCTTTTGCAAGTCTTTTCATCATTTTTTGTATACTTTTGTAGAAAAAATCTATTTTTTCGCAACTTTCGACAGAGCATCTTTAGCAGCTGCTTGCGATGCTTCTTTTTTAGATCTGCCTTTTCCCGTACCAAGAACAATGCCTTCAAGGATAACCGAAATAGTAAAGGTTGGTAAATTCGCTGTTCCTTCCTTCTTAATATCCTTATATACCAAGGAGGCTCTAGTTTCTGATTGTACATATTCTTGAAGTAAACTTTTGTAATCTATAAATTCTATTTGATCGTTTGCTTTAATATGAGGAAAAACCAATTTTTCTAAAACCTTTTTTACATCATCTAATCCATTTGTTAAATACAAAGCTCCTAAAAATGACTCAAACGCATCATTAATAATCGCATCTTTTTGTCTACCACCTGATAACTCTTCACCACGTCCTAGTAGTAACAACTTATCAATTTGTAACTCTTTCGCATATTTAGCATTTGCATTCTCACATACATATGTTGCTCGTAGTTTGCTCATTTTTCCTTCGGGAAGAAAAGGAAAATTTTCATAAATATATCTGGCTACTAGCATTCCTAGTACCGCATCACCTAAAAATTCGATTCTTTCATTACTACTGACATTATGCTCATTAGCATATGATGAATGAGACATCGCTAAAATAAAATGATCGTACTTTTTAATTTTGACATCATATTTAGCTAAAATTTCATTGAGTAATTTTTTATTCAACATTATAAACACCTATTTTTAATCTAGTTTTGTTTGTTTCATTTGATAATTTTTTTTGGCAATATCAAATAATATTTTATATTCATCATTATCAAAGGTTGATGGATCATTAATGATTTCTTCAGAATCAGAATTGGCAAGTTCTAATAAATCATTATCTTCTTTTAATGATGCATATTTAAAGTTCATAGCACCTGATTGTTTTTCGCCAAAAAACTCTCCAGGTCCTCGATTGATCAAGTCATATTCAGCAAGTTTAAATCCATCTGTATTTTGTTCTACCATTTTTAGTCTTTCAATACTTGAATCAGTTGGATTATTAGCAATAAAGAAACAGTAAGGAATACTATCACTTCGCATTACCCTTCCTCTTAGTTGGTGAAGAGTTGCTACCCCAAAACGCTCAGCCCCTAAAATAACGATAGTTGTAGCATTCACAACATTTACACCAACCTCAATCACACTAGTCGCAACTAATATTTGAATTTCATTATTCAAAAATTTTTGCATGATATCTTCTTTTTCTTCTGCTTTGAGCCTTCCATGAATTAATCCTACTGTTGCTATTTTATCAAAATATTTAACCATATTTTGATAAATTTCTGTAGCATTGGCAGTATCTAGAACATCCGATTCTTCAATTAAAGGAGTAACCACATAAATTTGATGCCCTCGTTGAAGTTCTTCTTTCATATGATTTATCACTTCTTTTTTATGATCATGATCAATATATCTTGTGATAACTTCTTTTCGATTTTTAGGCATTGTTTGAATGATAGATATATCAGTATCTCCATAAGCTGAAATAGCAAGTGATCTTGGAATAGGAGTTGCACTCATTTTTAAATAATTGACATCTAAACCTTTATTTTTAATCAACACTCTTTGTCTTACACCAAAGCGATGTTCTTCATCCGCAATTACAATACCAAGTTTATAATAGTCTATATCTTTTTGAAATAAAGCATGAGTTCCAATAATAATATGTATATCACCACTAGCAATTTTTTCAATCATTTCTTTTCTTTGTTTTAAAGGAGTTGAACCTGTCAAAAGACCAATCTTAACTTCTTTATCATCCTTTAAGATTTGCGAAATGGTCTGATAATGCTGTTTAGATAAAATCTCTGTTGGACACATTAATACCGCTTGATATCCACCTGATACTACTGCCATAATTGATATAATAGCTACAATTGTTTTTCCACTACCTACTTCACCTTGTAAAAGACGATTCATCGCATAAGGAGCTTTCAAATCTTTTAAAATTTCTGATATTACTTTTTTTTGATCATCTGTTAACTCATATGGAAGAGACGTCTTTAATTTTTCTAATACTTGACTATCATAATTTATAATAGGACAATTGTGATCGTTTTCTCGCATATAATGTAAATATTTCATCGATAATTGATATTTTAATAATTCTTCATATTTCACTCTTTGAATTGCTTGATGAATTTCATCTAAATTTTCTGATAAATGTAGAGTATAAATTGTTTCTTTTAAAGAGGAAAAATGATACTTATCAAGAAATTTCTGAGGCAATGTTTCTTCAATTTTATCTTTGTATCTTCTATAAACCATACTGACAATTTCTAAATATTTTGCCTCTCCAATATCTTTGTTATGATATATCGGAATAATATTGCGATCAAGTTCATCACATATCATCAAATTATTCACCGTAAAATTATTCATATTTTGATAAAATTTACCTTGTACTCTAATGACACTACCATAATTTAATTTACCTTTTAAATATATTCGATTAAAAATAGTACATCTAATTTTTCTACCCTCAACATCTAATTGAAAAACAACCGTTGAAAGTTTACTTTTTAAATAATTAACAGTAACTTTTGAAACAATAGTTCCTTCTAAAATAGTTGGAACATCCAAAATAGCATCATGAATGG
>OHQR01001812.1_pt1 | contig 10295 bp, 7 predicted proteins | sample 1578191 | NCBI WGS metagenome assembly OHQR01 (sample SAMEA3879577, study PRJEB24766) | human gut metagenome | biome: human-associated habitat; feature: feces | place: USA | collected 1985/1987 | reverse complement strand
ATTTCATATCATTTCGCTCTATGTATCTGAAACAAATATCATTCAGCAATCAGCCTTAACCGACTGGAACCGGTACGCGCTTTCAGCCATTCGGTAATCTTCTCTTTCTCATGGGTGTCCGGATGCTTGCCGAACTTCAAGACAGCAAGCGTAACGGTATCTATCCGTACTGAGTCAACCGTCAGTTCGAGTGCATGAGAAATGGAAACCGACTTAACGGAAGGATAAAGCACTTTCAACTCAGGAATAATCTTTTTGCCCAATTCATCGTATTTCCGATACTGTTCCAAGTTCTTTTCCAATGAAGAGATTTGTTGTTTCTGCTCCACCAGACGCTGCTCACTGTTCTTATAGAAATCCTCCATAACCATGGCCCGAATAGAGGAAATATCTACCGACTCGTTGTTCATCCCTTGAAGCACAACCAGTTTGGTATTATCCAGTTTATAATCTTTCATTTTACTACGGGCTATGGCAATAGAGGCTTCCGGCACTTCCTGCCCTATCAAGACTACGCGTATTTCATGCTGTTTGCCTTCATGATGGATTTTTTTATCCAATACCTGTGTGTTTTCAAACGCAAGCTGTTCGTTTACAAAACGGTTTGCTGCGCTTTCAAAGAAAGTATCCTGAATAATCCCTACCGTAAGATATACAGCCGGGCACATCGTGACAATAGCTATCAGTACGATATACTTCCGCACTTTCTTCTCACGATTCTTATCCACAAACTCTTTGCGTTGGAAATGCATCACACGCACACCGATAAAAGTAGCCAGACTGATGAAGACGGAGTTGATGAAATAAAGATAGAATGCACCGAGGAAATAAATCAGATTGCCCGTTGCCAATCCGTAACCGGCTGTACACAGCGGCGGCATCAACGCCGTAGCAATGGCGACACCCGGAATCACATTCCCTTTTTCTTTGGTGGAAAGCGCCGTTACTCCCGCAAGGCCACCCATTAATGCGATGAATACGTCATAAATCGTAGGTGAGGTACGTGCCAGCAACTCCGACTGTCCCTCGGCAACCGGACTGACCAAAAAGAATATGGTGGCGGTGGTGACACTGAACAAGGTGGTTATCAAGAAACTTTTCAGTGAACGTTTCATCAGTTCAAAGTCATTCAGACCGACCGAAAGCCCCACACCCATTATAGGTCCCATCAACGGAGAGATAAGCATCGCGCCGATAATTACGGCGGTGGAATTGACATTCAAACCGAGTGAGGCCATAAAGATAGCAAATATCAGAATCCACAAATTGGCTCCCTTAAACTCAACACCCTTCCGAATGGAATCGACAGTTTCGAGCTCATTGTCTTTATCTTTGCGTAAATCCAGATACTCTTTCAGAAAGTTCTTGATTGCAAATGCGTTTCTGTTGGAATTGACAGGCTGTTCCATAAAATAAACTATTTTCTAATAAAACGATTGATAACAGGTATTTGGCTAAGCGGTAAGTCACGCTTTATAATATAAGCTACAAATAAGGATAATAGCAACGTGCGGAAAGCCATACGAAGATAGATATTTCCAATCGGCACATATTCCGCAATTACATAGAGTATGGCAGCCAGGAGCACATAACATCCGATTGACTTCAAATCATACCGGATAGGATATTTCTTCTGACCGACAAAATAAGAGAGCAGCATAGCTACACCATATCCCGTAAATCCGGCCCATGCACAAGCCATATAACCGTACTTCGGAATCAAAAGGACATTCATCGCCACCAGAATTGTGCAACCTATCAATGAGAAATAAGCCCCCCATCGCGTTTCATCAATCAGCTTATACCAAAAAGAAAGATTAAAGTAAATTCCCATAAAAATCTCCGCAGCCATTACGATAGGAACCACACGCAACCCCGGCCAATAGTCGCGACCGATGATATACCGGAGAATGTCCAAATAGAACATCACCGCAAGAAAAGCAACCAGCGTGAAGATGATAAAGAACTTCATGGCCTGTGCATACACCTGTTTATTGTCCTTATCACGACTCTTACCGAACACGAAAGGCTCGTAAGCATAACGGAAGGCCTGTGTCAGCATTGCCATTACCATTGCAATCTTGCTGGCGGCTCCATAGATGCCAAGCTGTACGGTGGCTTCCGCCTCGTCAGGATACACAAAGGGAAAGATTATCTTGTCCGCCACCTGATTCAGAATACCCGCAATGCCCAACACCAGCAACGGCAAGCTATAAGCAAGCATCCGCTTCAACAGTTTCTTGTCCAGCACATAAGTGAAGCCGCGCAATTCGGGTATCATGCAAAGCATAATGGTAGAGGTGCATACAAGGTTGAAGAGGAAAGCATACGCCACGTCATCGCCTTCCATCCAGACGTAATAAATCAGGTTCAAGGCTATGTTCAGGAAGATGAACAACAGTTTGAGCGCCGCAAACTTAATAGGACGTTTCTTATAGCGCAAATAAGCGAAAGGAATACTTTGAATGGCATCCATCGCCACTACAATCATCATCATTCCCACATACCAGGGATGTTCTCCATACTCCAGCCAATCGGCAACGGGTTGAAGAAACAACAATCCCAGAGCAAGGAATGTCAACGCACCGATGCCTACGCTGAGTAATGTTGTGGAATATACCCGCATCGGGTCGTCCTCTCCTTTATTGGCAAAGCGGAAAAAGCCCGTCTCCATGCCGCACGTCAACAGCACCAGCAACAGCGCCACCCACGCATAGATATTAGTCACAACGCCATAACCTCCCGACTGCGCAGACAAGGCCATGGTATATACGGGTACTAACAGATAGTTGAGGAAACGCCCCACAATACTGCTCAACCCGTAAATGGCAGTTTCTTTTGCCAATGATTTTAATCCAGCCACGTTATTTAGTGTTTAGCAATTTTTCAATGCTCCATTATACTCCATGCCGATCGTTTACCGGAAAACGTCAATCATTAAACAACGTTCTCTGACTATTGTAGAGGCTTCGTCCCAAATGTTTGTAAGCCAGCTCCGTTACTTCACGACCGCGAGGAGTGCGCTTCAAGAAACCTTCCTTTATCAAGAACGGTTCATATACCTCTTCAATAGTGCCTGCATCTTCTCCCAAAGCCGTAGCAATGGTTGTCAGGCCTACCGGACCACCCTTGAACTTATCGATAATCGTACAAAGTATCTTATTGTCTATCTCATCCAGACCGTATTTGTCAATATTCAGCGCTTCGAGCGCAAAATTAGCGATCTGCGTATCGATGCTGCCCGAACCTTTCACCTGCGCAAAGTCCCTCACGCGGCGCAGCAAAGCATTGGCAATACGCGGCGTACCCCGACTGCGTCCTGCAATCTCCGAAGCAGCCTTTGTGGAACAAGGAACATCCAGAATACTTGCCGAACGACGGATGATGCCACTCAACACATCATCATCGTAATATTCCAAATGAAGGTTGATGCCAAAACGGGCACGCAACGGAGCAGTCAGCAAACCGCTACGGGTGGTAGCGCCCACTAAAGTAAACGGATTCAGGTCGATCTGTATGCTTCGTGCCGACGGGCCTTTGTCGATCATAATATCAATGCGGTAATCCTCCATAGCCGAATACAGGTACTCCTCCACCACAGGACTCAACCGATGTATTTCGTCAATGAAAAGCACATCGTTCGGTTCCAGACTGGTAAGGACACCGGCCAGATCACCCGGCTTGTCGAGCACCGGCCCGGAAGTAATCTTGAAGCCTACTCCCAGTTCGTTGGCTATAATGTTGGAAAGTGTGGTTTTTCCCAATCCGGGAGGACCATGAAGCAATACATGATCCAAGGCCTCGCCTCTGAGGCGGGCAGCCTTTACGAAAATACGCAAATTATCAACCACTTTATCCTGTCCGCTGAAATCCTCGAAATTCAAAGGACGGAGAGCGTTCTCGAAGTCACGCTCCTTGCTGGTCAGTTGATGATCACGTATGTTAAAATCTTCTTGTTCCATTCAAAATCAGTATATACAGCGACAAAGATAATGCAAATCTTTCAACGTTTCATAAACTCCTTCCTTTCTTCTTCCGGAAATTTCTCAATGGCATAACGCAGCATGGTACGCGGCATCACCTTGCAATATTTCTCCAGAAACTGCACCAACAAATCCTTGTCCCTCTTCCCCATTTCGCGCAGCATCCAGCCTATTGCCTTTCTCATCAAATCGTGCGGATGATGCAACAGCCGTTCGGAAAGCGCCAGAATATCGATGAAATCACCGTTTTTGATTAGAGTATAAGTGGAAACAACCGCAATACGCTGGTCCCAAAGCAGTTCACTGCCTGCCAAACGATAAAGATCTTCGCGGGACTTATCTTTCAAATATTCCCCCACAATACCCGGAGCAGACAAGTCCACCAAGTCCCAGTTATTGATGCGCGACGTCTGTGAAAGATAGAAATCATAAATGCGTTTTCTCTCCTTTTCATCGCTTTTCTTGAAGCGCTCCACCAGCATCAACAGAGCACAAAGACGACATTCATGCCATTGGCTTTGCAAAAGTTCCGCCATAACATCCAAAGGAGCATCTTTATGCCGCTTGGCCACTAAACGGGTATTCGGCACTACCACTCCCAGAAACTTGTCGCCTTCGCCATATTGCCCCTTTCCCGTTTTGAAAAAATTAGGAAGATACTCCCTTTTCACCGGATCTATGTACTCGCTTATCTCCTGTTCTATCTCCTTTGCCCGCTGTCTCATATTCTCTTATATATTTGCTATTCGTAATGTTACCTGCCAAAAATAGCAATTTTTTCCACGCTAAATAGAAAGATATTCCTACTTTTGCAGAAAATCAACATATTATTTTATGATTTTAAATTACATTTGGGTAGCATTTTTTGTAATAGCTTTCATTGTGGCGCTCTTCAAACTCCTGTTCATGGGAAATGTAGAGATATTTACGGAACTTGTCAACTCTACATTCGACTCCTCCAAAACTGCATTCGAAATATCGTTGGGGCTGACCGGCATTCTGTCCTTATGGCTCGGCATTATGAAGATCGGTGAAAACAGCGGTATGATCAACGCACTCTCCCGCTGGTTGAGTCCGGTGTTTTGCCGCCTCTTTCCGGAGATACCCAAAGGACACCCCGCCATGGGATCTATTTTCATGAACCTCTCCGCCAACATGCTGGGGTTGGATAATGCCGCTACCCCAATGGGGCTGAAAGCCATGAAAGAACTTCAGGAACTCAATCCGAAGAAAGACACAGCCACCAACCCGATGATTATGTTCCTTGTGCTGAACACTTCCGGATTGATATTGATACCTGTCAGCATCATGATGTACCGTTCGCAAATGGGTGCTGCGCAGCCCACCGACATCTTCATCCCGACACTGATTACCACTGCCATTTCCACCACTGTCGGTGTGATTGCCGTCAGCATTGCACAACGGATAAACCTGTTGAATAAACCTATCCTCATTCTGATCGGTTGCATCAGCCTGTTCTTTTCCGGACTTATCTACCTGTTCACCCAAGTAAGCCGCGAGGACATGGGAGTCTATTCCACACTGGTTGCCAATATAATACTTTTCTCCATCATCCTGCTTTTTATCCTTTGGGGATTGTGGAAGAAGATTAATGTGTACGACGCTTTTATAGAAGGTGCCAAGGAAGGGTTTACAACAGCCATACGCATCATCCCCTACCTGGTAGCTTTTCTCGTTGGAATCGCCGTTTTCCGCGCTTCAGGCGCAATGGATATAATAGTAAACGGCATCGGCTACATCGTAGGCTTGTTCGGAGTAGATACCGGCTTTGTAGGAGCTTTGCCCACCGCTTTGATGAAATCATTGAGCGGCAGCGGCGCCAATGGCCTGATGATTGATACAATGAAGCAATATGGCGCCGACTCCTTCGTCGGCCGCATGAGTTGCGTGGCACGCGGTGCTTCGGATACAACGTTCTATATACTTGCCGTTTACTTCGGCAGTGTAGGCATTACGAAAACCCGCAACGCGGTTACCTGTGGTCTGATAGCAGATTTATCCGGCATTATCGCCGCTATCATCATCAGCTATATATTCTTTTTCTAAAAAAAAGCCCATTCTAATAAATAGTAAACAATATGATAAGTTATCAAGCGGACGGCATCAAAATGCCTGCAATCAAGAAACGGGAAACAACGGAATGGATTAAAGCCGTTGCTGCCTCCTATGAAAAAAGAATCGGTGAAATCGCCTATATTTTTTGCTCGGACGAGAAAATTCTCGAAGTAAACCGGCAATATCTTCAGCATGATTATTATACCGACATCATCACTTTTGACTATTGCGAAGGCAACCGCCTGAGCGGTGATCTCTTTATCAGCCTTGATACGGTACGCACCAATGCCGAACAATTTGCCGGCAACGATTATGAAAGAGAACTGCACCGGGTCATTATCCATGGCATCCTGCACCTTTGCGGCATCAATGATAAAGGTCCGGGAGAACGGGAAATTATGGAAGCTGCCGAGAACAAGGCACTGGCCATGCGATAGAAATTGCAACGCAAGACGAGCATAAAAGTGATGAGTTTTTTGTCATCACTCATCACCCTTACGCTCAACTATCTGTAAATAAGCAACTTAATAAGTTACGAGAAACATTATGACAGTGACGACCAAATGTTGGTTGTCACTGTTTTTATTTACTATTATGCTCTCTATCATATCGTAACATCCTTATTTACAGCAACAACAAACGTTCCATACAGCCCTTGTCACAATATTGTTAAAATACCTTTTATACCGAGACATTAAGTTCATTTGCGCTGAAAGGACAAGTGCAATTGCCTCTTCCCAACCGAAAGAACGTTGCTGATTTGATAAACCTGAAGAAGAAAATCGGTTAAAGCAATGAAAAATAAAAAGATACGCGTACCAAGTCAATACCAACGGTTGGTACGGCTTGTACCTCACTAAGGTACAAGAGATTTCTTAGTGAGGTACACGTCGTACCAAAGCAGGAAACTTGCCGTACCTTACTAAGGTATTCTTCGGAACCAAGGAGCCGGATATCTATGTACCGGAGACGCCGGCAGTCCCACACGAAGTATTTCCTAAGAATTCACAAGGAAAAGAAAGAAATCGCGGCTACAAAATAACTTTTTAGTAACTTTGCAGGGTTTAAAAAGAGATTGAACGAATGGAGTTTAAGTATGATGTTATTGTAATCGGCGCCGGACATGCCGGCTGTGAAGCCGCTGCCGCTGCCGCAAACCTGGGTTCAAAGACCTGTCTTATCACGATGGACATGAATAAGATAGGCCAAATGAGTTGCAACCCTGCCGTAGGCGGTATTGCCAAAGGGCAAATTGTACGTGAAATAGACGCATTGGGTGGATATATGGGATTGGTAACTGACAAAACCGCTATCCAGTTTCGTATATTAAACCGCTCCAAAGGACCTGCCATGTGGAGTCCGCGTGCGCAATGCGACCGTAACAAATTCATCTGGGCATGGCGTGAAATTCTGGAAAACACTCCCAACCTGCATATTTGGCAGGATACCGTACAAGAGATTCTTGTTGAAAACGGCGAAGTGACCGGACTCACTACTCTTTGGGGAGTAACTTTCCGCGCCAGATGCATCGTACTGACTGCCGGAACTTTCCTGAACGGACTGATGCACGTGGGACGCACCATGCTTCCGGGCGGACGAATGGCCGAACCTGCATCCTACCAACTGACCGAATCCATTGCCAGACATGGCATCACATACGGACGAATGAAAACCGGAACGCCGGTACGCATCGACGGACGCAGCGTGCACTATGAGGATATGGATGTTCAGGACGGAGAAAACGATTTCCACAAGTTCTCCTTTATGGATAACGGCGTGCGCCATTTGAAGCAACTGCCATGCTGGACCTGCTTCACCAATGAAGAAGCACACCGCATCCTGCGCGAGGGTCTGCCGGACTCTCCCCTTTTCAACGGACAAATTCAAAGCATAGGTCCCCGTTACTGTCCCAGTATAGAGACCAAAATTGTGACCTTCCCCGACAAAGAGCAGCATCAGCTTTTCCTGGAACCGGAAGGTGAAACCACTCAGGAACTCTACCTGAACGGCTTCTCTTCTTCACTCCCGATGGACATCCAGTTGGAGGCACTGAAAAAGATTCCTTGCTTCAAAGACTTGGTGGTGTACCGTCCGGGATATGCTATCGAATACGACTACTTCGACCCGACACAGCTGAAGCATACACTGGAATCGAAGGTGGTGAAAAACCTGTTCTTCGCCGGACAGGTAAACGGGACAACCGGATACGAAGAAGCCGGCGGACAGGGTATCATTGCAGGTATCAACGCACACCTGAACTGCCACGGTGGCGAGCCGTTTGTGCTGGGACGCGACGAAGCTTACATCGGTGTACTGATTGACGACCTCGTGACCAAAGGTGTGGATGAGCCGTACCGTATGTTTACTTCGAGAGCGGAATACCGCATCCTGCTCCGTCAGGATGATGCCGACATGCGACTGACCGAACGGGCTTATCAGCTGGGACTGGTGAAGGCCGACCGCTACGAAATCCTGCAAAAGAAACGGGCCGAAATAGACCGCATCGTAAACTTCGTAAGCACCTTCTCCGTGAAGGCCGAAAAGATAAACGATGCCCTCGAAAAGTTAGGAACGGCTCCGCTTACTCACGGATGCAAGCTGGTTGACTTAATCAGCCGTCCGCAGATTACGATTGAAAATATCGCTCCTTATATCCCCGCCTTCCAAGCAGCACTCGACAAAATCGAGGACCGAAAAGAAGAGGTAATCGAGGCAGCCGAAATCCGCATCAAGTACAAAGGCTACATCGACCGGGAGCGTACGATTGCCGACAAGATACACCGGCTGGAGTCCATCCGAATCAAGGGCAAGTTTGACTACGCGAACCTGCAGTCCCTGTCGACCGAAGCCCGCCAGAAGCTGGTGAAGATAGACCCGGAAACCCTGGCACAAGCCAGCCGCATTCCCGGCGTATCACCGAGCGACATCAACGTGCTGTTAGTGCTTTTGGGACGATAAAGCAGGCATGTTTCACGTGAAACAATTTGTTTAAGGAACACACATAAAATACTGGATATGAATAAAGAAACATTAAAGAAAAACCTTCGAGAAATACCCGATTTCCCCAAGCCCGGAATTCTGTTCTACGACGTCACTACCCTGTTCAAAAATGCGGAATGCTTACAGGGCATGATAGACGAACTGTATGAGCTGTACAAGGACAAAGGGATTACCAAAGTGGTAGGTATCGAGTCCAGAGGATTCATCTTGGGAGGTGCCTTGGCGGCCCGCTTAGGAGCCGGATTCATCATGGCCCGCAAGCCCGGAAAGTTGCCGGCTGAAGTCATTGAAGAAACTTACGCCAAGGAGTATGGAACCGACACCATACAGCTTCACAAGGATGCCATCAGCAAAGACGACGTGGTATTGTTGCACGACGACTTGCTGGCTACGGGCGGAACCATGGCGGCAGCTTACCGACTGGTAAAACGCTGCGGCGTGGAGAAAGCGTACGTCAACTTCGTCATCGAGCTGAAAGGCCTGAACGGAAGAAACGCTTTCGAAAAGGACGTAGAAGTCACTACCCTTTTAGAACTATAAAACGAGACGAATCCCTTGCAGAAAGGGAAACAACTGTGCAGCCTTCTTTGCAGGAAACCTCTCCTCAAAGAAGGCTGTATTCACCCTGACAAGAACCCAACGACATGGAAGAAATAGAAAAGACAAGCAACACCAGTGAATACCTGAAAGGAATCGTATTGAACCTTCCGGAAGGTCCGGGCATCTACCAATACCTGAACAAGGAAGGGGTTATCATCTACGTGGGAAAAGCCAAGAATCTGAAGCGCCGTGTCTATTCTTATTTTTCCAAGGACCACCAGTCGGCCAAGACGCGCATGCTGGTTTCCAAGATTGCCGACATCCGCTACATCGTGGTGAGCTCGGAAGAGGATGCCCTGCTGCTGGAGAACAACCTGATCAAGAAATACAAGCCAAGATACAACGTGCTGCTGAAGGACGACAAGACCTACCCTTCCATCTGCATCAGCAACGAATATTTCCCACGCATCTACAAGACCCGGAAGATTATTCGCGACGGCTCGAATTACTTCGGTCCGTACAGCCACGTGCCTTCCATGATGGCCTTGCTGGAGCTGATAAAGAAACTGTATCCGCTCCGTACCTGCCACCTGGCACTGACGCCCGAAAACATTGCACAGGGGAAGTTCAAGGTCTGCCTGGAATACCACATCAAGAACTGCAAAGGGCCCTGCATCGGGAAACAGACGCACGAAG
>OHQR01001797.1_pt1 | contig 10367 bp, 9 predicted proteins | sample 1578191 | NCBI WGS metagenome assembly OHQR01 (sample SAMEA3879577, study PRJEB24766) | human gut metagenome | biome: human-associated habitat; feature: feces | place: USA | collected 1985/1987 | reverse complement strand
GGCGGCGGCCTCCATAAAGGGCTGGGCGCTGCCCTGGGCCGGGGGGTCCAGCTCCACCACCACCACCCGCTTGCCAGCTTCCAGCTTATCCCAAAGGGGATTGGGGGCCAGGGGGCTCTGGGCAGCCCGAGGAGCGGGGGAAGGGTCGGGGGAAGGGACGGTCGGGGCCTGGACGGCCACGGGCTTTTCCCGGCGGATGGCCTGGACCAGGGCGGCGATATGGGCGGGGGTGGTGCCGCAGCACCCCCCGATGATTTTAGCCCCCGCCCGGACCAGGGCCAGGCCCTGCTGGGCAAAGTAATCCGGCTGGCCCCGGTATACCACCCGGCGGCCCAGCACCGTGGGATACCCGGCATTGGGCATGGCGCTGAGAACGGCGCCCTGGGGGTCCAGCTTTTGGAATTGCCGGAGCATATGCTGGGGGCCGCACACGCAGTTGAAGCCGGCGGCGTCCACCCCTTCGCAGGCCTGCATCCCGGCCAATAGCCGGGATGCGGAAAGGCCCTCCCGGGTATAGCCGTCCGGCTGCACCCCAAAGGACACCAGCAGGAAGGCGGAAGGGCACAGGGCCTTGAGCTGCCGGGCAAAATCCGCCACCCCCTGGTCGGAGGACAGGGTTTCCAGCAGGAAATGGGTGATCCCCTGGGAGAGGAAGAGCTGGGCCTGGGCCAGGTAGATCGCCGCCGGGTCCGCGTCCTCCAGAGCGGCCACCGGTCCCAGGTCCCCGAATACATAGGCCCCATAGGGGGCGGCGGCCTCCCGGGCCAGCATACACCCCGCAAGGATTGCCTTGCGGGCCAGGGATTCGCCGCCCTCCTGGTACATGGCGCCTAGGGCGAAGGTATTGGTCTTGACGGCCTGGCAGCCGGCGTCCAGATAGGCCCGGTGCATTTGCAGCACCTGTTCCGGCTGCTCCAAGCTAGCAAGCTCGCAGGAACCGCCGTACCTGGCGGCAAAATAGGTGCCCGTGGCCCCGTCAAACACCAGGGGGGCCTCCTGGGCAAGCAATGCGCGAATGTCCTTCATGCGGGAAAGGGCCTCCTCAGCCCAAGACCTTGCGGGCGATCTCCACCGACTGGCGGGCGTCCTTGGCGTAATAATCCGCCCCCATACGGCGGGCGTGCTCCGGCGTCACCACCGCGCCGCCCACCATGATGCTCGGCGGATTCGGCAGGGCGTGCAGCTGGCGCACGGTTTCCTCCATGCTCGGCAGGGTCGTCGTCATCAGCGCGGACAGACCAACAAGGCGGATATTTTCCTTCACCACCGCATCCACCACCGTTTCCGGCGGCACGTCGCGCCCTAAATCCAGCACGTCGTAGCCGTAGTTTTCCAGCACCGTGCGGACGATGTTCTTGCCAATGTCGTGGATGTCCCCCTTCACCGTTGCGATGCGAAACGCGCCGCGCGCCCGTTTGTTGATAGCGATGCCCGCGTCAAGATCCCGTACGATCACCGTGCGGCCAAGCAGGTTTTCAAACACGCCCCGGTATTTCGCGTCATAGCCCACAAGTTCGGAGCCTACGCCCAGGAAGCCGTCCACCCGGCAGGCCTCGCGCTCCGCCGCGTCCAGCGTGCGCGCGCGCATCGCGGAGATAGGGAGAAGCGTCGCCCGGCCGTATTCCTTGCGCCGCAGGTATTCGATCACATATTTTGCGTCCTGCTCCGTCGGTGTCACGATGTTTTGCAGCGCGGCGCCAAGCGCCATTTCCACCGCCGTTTCATATTCCTTCGGCACGCGGATCAGCTCCGCTACAACACCCTCAATGCGCTTTTTGAGTTCAAGATCGCGCGCGCTGTCCCGCAGCACATTGCGCACGCTTGCATAATAGCCCTCGTGCGCGCGCTTCATCTCCTCAAGCACCTTCAAGCGGGATTTTCCCGCCTCGGACTGCTGTTCCATCGCGCGGACCGCCTCGCGCGCCGCGCGCAATCGCTCGTTTGTTTCGTTCACCGCAGCGATCGCCGCCGCCCGCTGCGCCTCGCATTCCGCGCGGGCCGCGCGCACAGCGTTGAACTGCTTCTCCGCCTCCGCATATTCCGCGTCGAGCTTCCCTGCCTTTTCATGCAGTCCGGCTTCCTCGCCATCGATCGCGCGCAGGCGTTCCTCCAGCGTGCCGCGGATGGCCTCATAGCGTGAGAGCATGCTCTTCGCGTCCGAGATGCGGTTCATCGCCTCAATCATCTCGCGCTTTTGGCGTTCCAAAAGCGCTTCCTTCTCCTCGATCTCCGCGGCCATTTCCGCGAGGCGCACGCTCTGCGCCTCGAAGGATTCCCGCTCCGCCGCCTGCTTCCCCGCGTTGCCGGAAAGTTCGCTTTCGCGCGCCGCAAGGCTTTCCGCAAGCTCCTTTTTGCGTGCCTCGCTTTCCGCAATGCGCGTTTGCAGGCGCTCGCGCTCCTTCACGAGGTTTTCCATGCGTTCCTGGAACACACGGGATTCGCCGGCCTTCGCTTCTACGCCGGAGGAAAGTGCAAGCAGCTCGTTTTGCAGCTCGCTGATCGCGCCGGAAAGCGCGCGCTCCCGCTCCTCCTCTGCGGCACAATCCACGCCGAGGCTGCCCTCCAAAGCGGCGTTTTTTTCGATTTCGCCGGAAAGCTGGGCGAGCGTGTCCGCAAGGCCCGCAAGTCGTTCGTTTAGTTTGTCGTACTGGTAAAGGAATACGTTGATCTCGATTTCCTTGAGCTCATCCCGCAGGCGCAGGTATTCGCGCGCCGCCGCGCTCTGTTCCTCGAGCGGCCCCACCTGGCCCGCCAGCTCCTCCAGAATATCGCTGAGGCGCTGAAGGTTCTTTTTTGTGTTTTCGAGCTTGCGCTCCGCCTCCTCCTTGCGCACGCGGTATTTCATCACGCCGGCGGCTTCCTCAAACGCGTTGCGGCGCTCGCTGGATTTGTTGGAAAGGATCTCTTCCACGCGCCCCTGGCCGATGATGGAATAGCCCTCCTTGCCGATGCCCGTATCCCGGAACACCTCGCCGATGTCCTTCAGGCGGCAGGCCGTGCGGTTGAGAAGGTATTCGCTTTCGCCGGAACGGTAAACGCGCCGCGTCACGGTCACTTCGGTGAAATCCGTGTTCAGCTTGCCATCCGCGTTGTCGAACGTCAGCGACACCTCGCAGTAAGCAAGTGGCTTCTTCTGCTCCGTGCCGTTGAAGATGACATCCTCCATCTTCGCGCCGCGCAGCGCGCGCGCGCTTTGCTCGCCCAGCACCCAGCGCACAGCGTCCGCGATGTTGCTTTTTCCGCTGCCATTGGGGCCGACGATCGCCGTCACACCCGGTTCAAATTCAATTTCCGTTTTCCGGGCAAAGGATTTAAACCCGTTTATCTCAAGTTTTATCAGTCTCAATCGTGTCTACCATACCTTCTTTTGCTTCAGTCCGTGCGGATCACGCCGAAGTCGATGAGCGCCGCGCGCGCCGCCTGCTGCCCGGCTTCCTGCTTGGTACGCCCTTCCCCCATGCCAACAGCTTCGCCTGCGACGAGCACTTGCATGGAGAAGGTCTTGTTGTGATCCGGGCCGCTGCTGCCGGTCAGCTCGTAAACGATCTGCCCCATGTGGCGCTTTTGCACATATTCCTGAAGCATAGTCTTATGATCCTTGATGAGCCGCCCTGCCATCGCATCCTCCACGCTCTTGTGGACGAACCGCATGATGAACCCCTTAGCGACCTCCATGCCTCCGTCAATGTACAAAGCGCCGATCACCGCCTCCACCGCATCCGAAAGGATGGACGGCTTTTCCCTGCCGCCAGAATGATCCTCGCCCCGGCCCAACAGCAGCAGCGTACCGAGGCCGTATTCCCGCGCTACCTCGTAAAGCGCCCCCTCGCAGACCGTCTGCGCCCTGAGACGCGTCATCGCGCCTTCATCATACTCCGGGAAGCGCAGGTACAGGTATTCGCTCGTGCAAAGCTCCAGCACCGCATCCCCGAGAAACTCGAGCCGTTCATTGTGCGCGCTCGCGCGCCCATCCCCCTTCACGTAGGAGGTGTGGGTCAGCGCCGTATCGAGGAGCGCCAAATCGCGGAAACGGTATCCGAGGCGTTCCTCCAGCGCGTTGAGCATCCTTCTTCGTTGAAATTCCAATCTGCCCTCCACATGCCAAAAACCCGCATCGGCGATGCGGGTATCAGCGAGCCTTTTGTTATTTGTTCACGTACTTCACGATGTCGCCCACATTGCGGATGTTGGGCAGCTCGTCGTCCGGGATCTGCACGCCGTACTGCTGTTCAAGATCCATAATAAGCTCCACGATGTCGAGCGAGTCCGCCTTCAGATCCTCGATGAGCCTCGATTCCATCGTAATTTCCTCTTCCGGGAGATCCAACTGCTTTGCAATCGCTGCGCGTACATTTTCAAATTCCATGCATCCATACCGCCTTTCCAAATGATTCCAAAGATAAATCCGCCGGCATGCCGGCAATTATGCTTTAAGTTTAACTTTATCGGCGCGCGCTGTCAATCCTCTACATCCGGCAAAGCGGCGATTGCCGCACGGATCACACCGTTGACATCCGCTTGCGTGAAGCGGCGTGCCTGCATCACGGCGGAACAGAACGCCTTCGCGTCCGAACTGCCATGTGCCTTGATGACCCCACCGTTCACGCCGAGCAGCGGCGCGCCGCCCTGCTCGGTATAATCCATCTTTTTTTTCATCCGCCGGAACGCGGGCTTTGCGAGCGCTGCGCCCAGCTTCGCGCGCGTATCGGCCATGAGCTCATCCTTGAGCATGGCGAGGATCGTCGCGGAAAGGCCCTCCGTGTATTTGAGCACCACGTTGCCGGAAAACCCGTCGCATACCAGCACGTCGTGGCCGCCGGAAAGGATGTCCCGCGCCTCGCAGTTGCCCACGAAGTTGACCGGCGCCGCCGCGAGCAGCGGATAGGCTGCCTTGGTAAGTTCGTTGCCCTTCTCGGCCTCCGCGCCGTTGCTGAGGAGCGCCACGCGGGGGCTTTCCATGCCCAGCACGCCCTTCATGTAAGCGGAACCCATCACCGCGAATTGCTGCAAATAAGAAGGCTTGCAATCCGCATTCGCACCGCAGTCGATCAACATCATCTGGCCGCCCGTGCGCGTCGGCAGCAGCGGGGCGAGCGCCGGGCGCTTCACGCCCTTGATGCGGCGGACAAGGAACGTCGCGCCGGCCAGCAGCGCGCCCGTGCTCCCCGCGGAAACGACGCAGTCCGCCTCGCCATTCGCAACCGCCGAGAGCGCCTTCACGAGCGAGGAATCCTTCTTGCGCTTGATGGCGAGTGTCGGCGCCTCGTGGCAGTCGATCACCTCCTGCGCGTCGAGCACGGCCATGCGCGCGGCGTCATAGCTGTGCTTTTGCAGCTCCGCGCGGATCGCGTCCGCCCTGCCGCAGAGGGTGATGGAAATATCGTCAAAGCGGCCGAGTGCGATTGCCGCGCCTTCCACAACTGCGGCAGGCGCGTTGTCGCCGCCGAAAGCGTCCATGATGATCCGGATCATTGCAAGTCAGTCCTTTATTTTAGTAAGTAAGTATGTTTGATTTTATCACTCAATGGGCGATATTGCAAACGCGCAATTTGCCCCGCAAAAGAAAAGGAGCCTCCGCCCCGGTTCCGGGAAGGAAGCCCCCTTGTGCGCAAATCAAGAACAAAGTGCCTTACGCCTTCTGTTCTTCCACTTTGACGACCTGCTTGCCATCGTAATAGCCGCACTTTTTGCATACCCGATGAGCCAGCTTGGGCTCATGGCACTGCGGGCACTCCACGATGCCGGGAACGGAAAGCTTCCAGTTTGCCCTGCGCGCATCGCGCCTCGCCTTCGAAGTTTTTCTCTTGGGGACTGCCATGGTTACACCTCCTTATCGTCGTTCAACAGCGTCTTGAGCGCGGCGAACGGCGATGGAGGTTCTTCCTCGCCAGCTTCCCGCGCGCAGGAACACTGCGCTGTGTTCAAATCGCACCCACAAACGGGGCATAGCCCGCGGCAGTCCGGCCTGCACACGCTGTAAGGCTGCATGTTGAGCAGGATCGCGTCGCTGAGCATTTGGTTGACGTCGAGCGTCTCGCCGGAAAAGCCGTAACACTCACCGTCCTCCGGCGCGTTCTTTTCGAAGCGCTCGTCGAACTCTGCGGAAAACGGCTCCTCAAACTCCTTTGCGCAGCGCGCGCATTGGGAGCGGAGAGACGTGTGCAGATTCCCTTTCACGGAAAACCCGCTGCCGTCAAACACAAATTCCGCATCTACGGTGACCGGGGACGCGAACTGGACGGCCCGCCCCAGGTACTCCATATCCGCGAACTGCTCAGCCGCATGGAACGTACCAATGCGCCCGGGGAACTTAAGTTCCAATGCTACGGGTATTTTCATCGAAAGTCAACCTCGTTTATTTTATCCACTACCCTATTGTTTGTCAACAATATTTTTCGGATTTCCGGCCGCGCGCGGCGTTATTTCGCAGCGAGCGCCGCGGTATCGCGCGCGATGACCATTTCTTCATCCGTCGGGATCACGAATACCTTCACACGGCTGCCCTTCGCGCTGATCTCGGCTTCCTCGCCGCGCGGGCAGTTGAGGTTGGCTTCGCTGTCAAATTCCACGCCAAGATAGCCGAGGCCGCCGGCGATCGCTTCGCGGATCGCACGGTCGTTCTCGCCTACGCCCGCCGTGAACACGATCGCATCCACGCCGCCAAGCGCCGCTGCGTACGCGCCGATATACTTCTTCACCTTGTAGGCGAAGGTCTTGAGCGCGAGCTGCGCGCGCTCGTTGCCCGCCTTCGCGGCCTCGTCCAGATCGCGGAAGTCGCTCGACACGCCGGAGATGCCCAGCACGCCGCTCTTCTTGTTCATGTACGTGTCGATACCCTTCTTGTCGAGGTCGAGCTTCTCCATGAGGTAGGTGACGATCGCGGGATCCATGTCGCCGCAGCGGGTGCCCATCGGCACGCCTTCAAGCGGCGTAAGGCCCATGGAGGTGTCGATGCACTTGCCGCCCTTCACCGCCGCGATGCTCGAGCCGTTGCCCAGGTGGCAGGTGATGATGCGCGTATCCTCTGCGGGCATGTCGAGCTTCTCCATTGCCCTGCGGGAAACGTAAAAATGGGAGGTGCCGTGGAATCCGTAGCGGCGCACCATGAGCTCGGTGTAAGCTTCATAGGGCAGGCCGTAGAGGAACGCCTCCGGCGGCATGGTCTGATGGAACGCAGTGTCGAACACGGCGACCATCGGCGTGTTAGGCATGATGGCGCGGCAAGCGTCGATTCCCATGAGGTTTGCGGGGTTGTGCAGCGGGGCGAGATCCGTAAGGCTCTTGACAGCCTCGATGAGCTCGTCCGTAATGAGCGCGGACTTGGCGAATTTCTCGCCGCCGTGGACGATGCGGTGGCCCACCGCGTCGATTTCATCCATGCTCTTCACAACGCCGATCTCAGGATCGGCAAGCGCGTCGAGCACCATGCGGATAGCGTCGGTGTGATCCTTCATGTCCTGCTTGAATTCGTGCTTGTCGCCGCCGGCGGGCTTATAGGTCAGCATGGAGCCGCCGATGCCAATGCGCTCGCAAAGGCCCTTGGCGATCACGTTGCCGTTGTCCACGTCGATGAGCTGATATTTGAGCGAGGAGCTCCCCGCGTTGATGACCAGTACTTTCATGCTTGCTTTTCTCCTTCCATCACGCTCTTATTTCGCCATGTTCTGCGCCTGCACGGCCGTGATGGCCACGACGGAGACGATGTCCTCCACGCTGCAGCCGCGGGAAAGGTCGTTGATGGGCTTGCGGAAGCCCTGGCAGATCGGGCCCGTAGCCTCCGCGCCCGCAAGGCGCTGCACGAGCTTGTAGCCGATGTTGCCCGCCTGGAGATCCGGGAACACGAGCACGTTGGCCTTGCCCGCCACGGGGCTGCCGGGCGACTTGAGCTGACCGACCTTTTCGACGAGCGCCGCATCCGCCTGGAGTTCGCCGTCTACGCTGAGATCCGGCGCGAGCTCCTTGACCATTGCCGTCGCCGCGACGACCTTGTCCACGTTCTCATGCTTCGCGCTGCCCTTGGTGGAGAAGGAAAGCATCGCAACGCGCGGGTCGATGCCGCAGAGCGCTTTGCCCGTTTCGGCGGAAGCGACCGCGATGGAGGCAAGCTGCTCGGCCGTGGGGACGATGTTCACCGCGCAATCCGCAAAGATCATCACGCCGTCGTCGCCATAAGCCTTGTTCGGGATCTCCATGATGAAGCAGCTCGAAACGGTGTTCATGCCGGGGGCCATCTTGATGATCTGGAGGCCCGGGCGCAGCGTCGCAGCCGTGGTGCAGATCGCGCCGGCGACCATGCCGTCCACCTTGTCGTCATAAAGCATCATTGCGCCGAAGAACATGGTATCCTTCATGGTGGCCTCGGCCTTCTCGGGCGTCATGCCCTTGGCCTTGCGCATTTCATAAAACTCATTCACATAGCGTCCGAAATCGGGCGAAGCGACGGGATCCACCACGTCAACGCCGCAGAGGCATACGCCGAGCGCTTCCGCCTTGGCCTTGACCGCTTCAGGGTTGCCCAGGAGCGTCAGCTTGGCAATGCCTTCTTTGGTGATGATCTCCGCCGCGCGGATGGTACGTTCTTCCTCGCCCTCGGGCAACACGACGTGCTTCACGTCAGCCTTTGCTTTTACTTTGATCTTGTCGAGAACGGACATTTTGGAATGATCTCCTTTCGAAACTCTTATCTTCGGTGAGCATTTCGCCCTAATTTGATTATTATAGCACAAGAAACGGATTTCGCCTACCAAAAGCAGGGCATTTTTGCAGGAGAAATTGCACTTTTTTCCGTGTGGGCCTGCGATCTGTGCTATAATCATGCCAGGCCACAGGTTCCGGAGGTTTTCTTATGCGCAATGCGGTCGGCGTGATCGCCGAATATAATCCCTTCCACAATGGACATGCTTACCATCTCTCCCGCGCAAAAGCGCTTTCCGGCTGCGTACATGCGGTCGTCGCACTCAGCGGCAGCTTCGTGCAGCGCGGGGAACCCGCCGCGTTCGATAAATTCCAGCGTGCGCGTTTCGCGCTGCGCCACGGGGCGGATCTCGTCCTGGAACTCCCCACGGCCTTTGCCTGCGCGAGCGCCGAGCGGTTTGCGCGCGGCGGCGTCGCCGCGCTTGCGGGGACAGGGCTTGTAAGCGCGCTCGCCTTCGGCGCGGAGCATGCGGATCTTGCGCTGCTGCGCGCGATGGCGTTTCCTGACGAGGAAGGCGCCTGCACGGCCATGCTCGAGCAGCGCATCTCGTTTTATCTCAAGCAGGGCCTCTCCTTCCCCGCCGCCCGCGCGCACGCCTGCGCGGACGTCCTCCCGGGACGCGGGAGCGCGGAGGCCTTTTCATCCCCCAACAATATCCTTGCGGTTGAATATCTCCGGGCGCTCGGTTCCCTCGCGCCTGAGATCGTGCCCATCGTCATCGCCCGCACCGGCGCGGCCCACGACGCTCTGCCCGTTGATGCAGGCACCGGCTTTGCGAGCGCGTCTGCGCTGCGCGATGCCGCCGAACGGCGCGACATGCCTCTGTTGCGCAGCGCAACGCCCCCGGATGTAGCCGCAGAGTTGGAAGCCGAGGTCTCGGCGCTTCACGCGCCCAAGAGCGCCGCGCGCCTTTCCGACACGATCCTTTACGCCCTCCGCATGCGCACCCGGGCGCAGCTCTCCGCTCTCCCGGACGTTTCGGAGGGGCTTGAAAACATGCTCTATGAGGCGGCGCGTACCTGCACGGACTATCCTGCTTTCCTCGCCGCCGTTAAAACGAAGCGCTACACGCTCGCGCGCCTCCGGCGCATCGCCATGTACGCGCTTCTCGGCGTAGACAAGGCATTTTTCGCGCGCCATGCCGCGCCGCGTTACCTGCGCGTGCTCGGTGTGCGGCGGGACGCGCTGCCGCTGCTCTCCGCGCTCTCCGAAAAAGCGTCCCTCCCCATCGTCACAAGCTATCAGGATTATACTGCGCTCGACTCTGCCGCGAAGGAGCAATTCGATCTCGACCTGTTCGCGGGCGAACTGCTTGCAATGGCCGCGCCCGCGCCCGAACCTGCGGCGAGCGAATTTTCGCGCCCGCTTTTGGTCGTTTAGCCCCGCGCCCGAAGGGGCTTCTACAAAAACCATATCCGCGCTGTGCCGCGCATAGGATAGAGCATGAAGAAAAAGCTTGCTTTGTTCCTTTGCGCGCTCGTCTGCGCGCTCCTCATCGCCTTCAACCCGGACGCAATGGCCGCCGCGCGGGAGGGCTTCGCGCTCTGGCGCGATTCCGTCATGCCTGCGTTGCTGCCGTTTTTCGTATGCACCGCGCTCATGCGCCAGCTGGGCGCGCTCCAAAGCGGGAACGCCGCGGCGCTCTTCGCGCTCGCCTTCATTTCGGGTGCGC
>OHQR01001791.1_pt1 | contig 10383 bp, 10 predicted proteins | sample 1578191 | NCBI WGS metagenome assembly OHQR01 (sample SAMEA3879577, study PRJEB24766) | human gut metagenome | biome: human-associated habitat; feature: feces | place: USA | collected 1985/1987 | reverse complement strand
GTTTTAAGGACGGATAAAGACGGTTATGTCAGTACAAAAGGTAAATGGTATCATGAATCTGGCTTTTGCTACTAATCTGTATTGGTTGCTGGCTTCGGTATTCATTGTGGGTATCGGTTCGTCTGTACTCCATCCGGAGGCGTCACGTATTACTTTTCTGGCTTCCGGCGGAAAACGCGGACTGGCGCAGTCTCTGTTTCAAGTGGGTGGGAATTTGGGAGGCTCGCTTGGACCGTTACTGGTGGCTTTGCTGGTAGCTCCTTACGGGAGGCATCACATTGCCTTGTTCACGGTTTTTGCCTTGATTGCCATCGTGGTGATGATTCCTATATGTCGTTGGTTCCGTTCCTACTTGAACCACATCAAGAAACGCCCGATGCTTGTGGCAGGAAAGATAGAACGCCCTCTTTCCTCAAAGATGACGGTGTTTGCCATAAGTATTCTGCTGATACTTATCTTCTCCAAATATATCTATATGGCAAGTTTGACGAGCTACTATACATTCTATCTGATCCATAAATTTGGTGTTACTGTTCAGGCTTCACAGCTTTTCTTGTTTGTCTTCCTGGTAGCCACTGCCATCGGAACATTGGTGGGAGGTCCCGTAGGTGACAGGGTAGGACGTAAATATGTCATCTGGGCTTCCATTCTTGGAACGGCTCCATTTAGTATGATGATGCCTCACGTAGGGCTTGCATGGACAGTAGTGCTGAGCTTCTGTGTCGGTCTGATGCTTTCTTCCGCTTTTCCTGCCATATTGCTGTACGCCCAGGAATTGCTACCCAATAAGCTGGGGTTGATTTCCGGGTTGTTCTTTGGTTTCGCTTTTGGAATTGCCGGTATTGCTTCGGCTGTATTGGGAGGTATGGCAGATAAGTATGGTATAGAGGCTGTTTATAATGTATGTGCCTTTATGCCTTTACTGGGGTTGGTGGCTTGCTTTCTGCCTAATTTGAAGAGGAGATAAAGTTTTTTTATTCCCATTGTCAGCCATACGGAAAGAACGAAAGGTGCGGTCAATGTAATAATTCCCCAACTCATTCCCACAATTTGCAATACAACAGAGAGTAAAACGGAACATACAGCCCATATAAGCTCATCCAGCTTTTACCTCCTAAAGCAATGGCACACAATACGCCATTATATCCCATCAGGCCTATATTCAAAGCTTCGGAATCTGCTCCCAATAATATGGCTAGGGGGAGGGGGAGAAGTACCCCCAATATGGTATATACTGCTGCATTCCGAGAATTCACGAGAATGCCTGCAAGGAAAAATAGTCCGGTCATTATGTTTCCTTGAAACATCACCTGGCCTATACTCATACTGAAACATTGTAAGTAATTTATGGAGGAAGAAGCAGGTGTTTCTGTATCAGAGACGAGTAGCATGTCAGGCATCAGCCAACTGCACAATCCCAGCAGCATCCATACAGAAAGGATAAAAGGGGTAGTGAATCCGGGCAACATGCGTTGCATGTTGAAAAACCGTGCAATGTAGGTAGATGCACACGAGGCAATAGCCATTAGTATCAAGGAATTTACAGTCAGATGCATAAAGACCCCTACGGCTATTCCTACCAGTGTACCGTTAAAACCATATAATCCATTTTTTATATCATCACGGTCATATCCTGAGATACGGCCTGTTGATGTACTTATTATGTTGCCACTTACAGCCAATAGGCCCATTTGCCATGAATTCAAAAAGATTCCAATCAGCATCAATAATCCGGACAATGCATTGTTTTGGAACATGACTTGCCCTATGCCACGTCCTAAAATAAGTAATGACTTGTGTGTAAAAGCTTCTTTCATGAGTTGTCGAATGAAAATGGACTATATGTAAATTTATAGCTCGTTAATACGTACAAAAAAAACGATTAGACTAATCTAACCGTTTTAATTTTTGTGGAGCGTATGAGACTCGAACTCATCACCTCGACACTGCCAGTGTCGCGCTCTAGCCAGATGAGCTAACGCCCCGTTGCTAACGTTTGCGGAACCCTCCGCATTTTGATGGTGCAAATATAATGCATTATTCTGAAATAATTGCTATGTTTGCGAAAGAATTTGAAAAAATAAGTTATGCTGATATATAATACCACTTATCATGTAGAGGAAGGAGAAGACAAAAACTTCCTGATATGGATGCAGGAACACTATCTTCCCGAGGTAGAAAAGAACGGAACATTGTATGCTCCACGTATAGCCCGTATCTTGAGTCATATTGAAGAAGGAAGCATCTGCTATTCTGTTCAGTTTGAGGTGGAAAACTCTGCCAAACTGCATCGTTGGCATCAAGAGCAAGGAGTGAAACTGAACGAGGAATTACTGAATATCTTTAAAGATAAAGTGATTGGCTTTCCTACATTGATGGAGGTAATAGTGTGATACAACCGGTCAAAGAGAAAATTATATTGGGTATAGACCCTGGTACCACCATTATGGGGTATGGAGTATTGCGTGTGGCAGGTGTCAAGCCGGAAATGATAGCCATGGGAATTATCGACCTCCGCAAATTTGGAGATCACTATCTGAAGTTACGCCATATTCATGAACGGGTACTGAGTATCATAGAGAGTTATTTGCCTGACGAGCTCGCTATTGAGGCCCCTTTCTTCGGAAAGAATGTACAGTCCATGTTGAAGTTGGGGCGTGCGCAAGGCGTAGCAATGGCAGCTGCTTTGAGCAGGGATATTCCCATTACGGAATATGCTCCTTTAAAAATAAAGATGGCCATCACCGGAAACGGACAGGCATCCAAGGAACAGGTGGCGGACATGTTGCAGCGTATGCTGCATTTTCCTAAAGAGGATATGCCTACTTTTATGGATGCAACGGACGGGCTTGCTGCTGCCTATTGTCACTTTCTGCAGATGGGGCGTCCCACGGTGGAGAAAGGCTATCATGGCTGGAAAGACTTTATTGCCAAAAATCCGGATAAGGTGAAGAAGTGATAAGAATTGAAATGTAGAATCTAAAAATAATATCATGAAATTGAATGAACTTGCTATCATTGGAGTGGCTGCAACGACGGTTGTAAGCTGCACTCCCGCGAAGACGGAGTATGCTTCGTACGAACTTTACCCTGTCCGTTCGGGTAGTCTGACAGAGATGGAATATACACCTGCTGCCACGCAATTCACATTGTGGGCACCTACGGCGGATGAAGTTCGCCTGATGTTGTTCGAAGCAGGAGACGGAGGGCATGCCTATGAAACTATTTCAATGGAATCCTCTGAAGAAGGAACTTGGAAAACTAAAGTTGAAAAGGACTTGATAGGTAAATTCTACACATTCAATGTGAAAATCAATGATAAGTGGTTGGGGGACACTCCGGGTATCAATGCCAAAGCTGTAGGGGTGAATGGAAAGCGTGCCGCCATCATCGACATGAAATCCACGGACCCCGAAGGATGGGCAGATGATAAACGTCCGGCATTGGCCTCTCCTGCCGATGTGATTCTTTATGAAATGCACCATCGTGATATGTCCATCGACCCGTCGTCGGGTATTGAGCATAAAGGAAAGTTCCTGGCATTGACAGAACAAGGAACGGTAAGTCCCGACAAGCTGGCAACCGGCATTGACCATCTGAAAGAATTGGGAGTGACACATGTACATCTCCTTCCGTCTTATGACTATGCCTCCGTTGATGAGACAAAGCTGGACGAGAACAAGTATAATTGGGGATATGATCCGCAGAATTACAATGTGCCTGATGGCTCTTATTCTACCGACCCCTACAAACCGGATGTTCGTATCCGGGAATTCAAGCAGATGGTGCAGGCTTTGCACAAAGCAGGTATCCGTGTTGTTCTGGATGTGGTGTATAACCATACTTTCAATACATCCGACAGTAATTTTGAACGTACAGTGCCGGGATACTTTTACCGTCAGCGACCGGACGGAACGTATGCAGACGGTTCGGCTTGTGGCAATGAAACTGCCAGCAACCGTCCGATGATGCGTAAATACATGATAGAGTCTGTATTACATTGGATTAATGAATATCACATTGACGGATTCCGTTTTGACCTGATGGGTATTCATGACATCGAGACAATGAACGAAATCCGTAAGGCGGCAACGTCTGTAGATCCGACTATATTTATATATGGTGAAGGATGGGCGGCATCGGCTCCACAGATGGCGGAAGATTCTCTGGCAATGAAAGCCAATACTTATAAGATGCCGGGTGTTGCTGCTTTCTCTGACGAAATGCGTGATGCTTTACGCGGTCCGTTTAATGACAATCATCAAGGTGCTTTCCTTGCTGGATTGCCGGGAGGAGAGGAGAGCATAAAGTTTGGTATTGTAGGAGCCATCAGGCATCCGCAAGTAAATAATGACTCTGTGAATTATAGTAAGGCTCCGTGGGCGGAACAACCTACACAGATGATCAGCTATGTTTCCTGCCATGATGATATGTGCTTGGTGGATAGGCTGAAAGCAAGTATCCCGGGTATTACTCCCGTAGAATTGGCAAAGCTTGACAAACTGGCGCAAACAGCCGTATTCACTTCCCAAGGTGTACCGTTTATTTATGCCGGTGAGGAAGTGATGCGTGACAAGAAGGGAGTACACAATAGTTTTGAGAGTCCCGATTCCATCAATGCGATTGATTGGAGACGAAAGGCGGAGCATGCAGATGTATTTGCTTATTATAAAGGGTTGATACAGCTTCGTAAGAAGCATCCGGCTTTCCGTATGGGTGATGCGGATTTGGTGCGTAAGCATTTGGAATTTCTACCGGTTGACGGCAGCAATGTGGTGGTTTACCGTCTGAAAGAAAATGCCAACGGTGATGCATGGGGAGATATTATACTAGTCTTGAATGCCCGTAAGGAGCCTGCCAAACTTACCGTACCCGAAGGTAAATATACAGTGGTCTGCAAGGATGGCTTTATCAATGAACAAGGTTTGGGCACACTGTACGGCCCCGAAGTTGTTGTTCCGGCCCAATCGGCACTGATTATGTATAAATGATGATTGGATGATGCAACAACATACAATACACATAGCGGGGGGCGTAGTACGCAACCCGCTTGTTCGTTTGACAGAGCCTGTCACCCTTGATTTCCTGGCAGGAGAACACATTGCCATTGTAGGACCGAACGGAGCCGGAAAGAGCCTCCTGGTGGATATGCTGACGGGAAAGTATCCTTTGCGTGATGGTGAGCTTACCTATGATTTCTCTCCCTCCCTCACGAAAACTGCCTATGACAATATCAAATACATTGCTTTCCGTGATACTTACGGTTCTGCCGATGCCAATTATTACTATCAACAGCGTTGGAATGCCCACGACCAGGAGGATGCTCCGCTAGTACGCGAAGTGCTGGGAGAGGTAAAAGACGATGTCTTGAGGCGGCAGCTATTTGAACTTTTCAGCATAGAGCCGATGCTTGACAAGAAAATCATTCTTCTCAGCAGTGGGGAGCTGCGCAAGTTTCAGTTGACTAAAGCTTTACTGACTGCTCCCCGAATTCTTATCATGGACAATCCTTTCATAGGACTGGATGCGCCTACCCGTGAACTGCTTTTTAATTTGCTGGAGCGGCTTACCCGGCTGGGCGAGTTGCAGATTGTCCTTGTGCTTTCCATGTTGGATGACATACCTTCATTTATTACACATGTTGTGCCGGTAGAGGACATGAAGGTGGGCGAAAAGATGGAACGTGAGGAGTATGTGCAGGCATTCTGTGCGGGCAATCAGATGCGTATTCAGGAAGAGGCCGGAGCGTTGGAGGAATTGCAGCGGCGTATTCTCGATTTGCCCTACGAACATGCGAATTTCACTTCGGACGAAGTGGTGAAATTGAACGGGGTTAGCATCCGTTACGATGACCGTACCATTCTGAAGGAGCTGGATTGGACAGTGATGCGTGGTGAGAAGTGGGCGCTGAGTGGCGAGAACGGTGCCGGCAAGTCTACCTTGCTTAGTTTGGTTTGTGCGGATAATCCGCAGTCATACGCCTGCGATATCAGTCTTTTCGGACGGAAGCGCGGAACGGGGGAGAGTATTTGGGAAATCAAGAAACACATCGGTTATGTCAGTCCGGAAATGCATCGTGCTTATCTGAAGAATCTGCCTGCCATAGAGATTGTCGCTTCCGGTCTGCACGACAGCATCGGATTGTATAAACGTCCTCATGCCGAACAGATGTCGGTATGTGAGTGGTGGATGGAGATTTTCGGTATTGCCGCCTTGAAAGACAGTCCTTTTCTGCAACTCTCCAGCGGGGAACAGCGTCTGGCATTATTGGCACGTGCTTTTGTCAAGGACCCGGAACTGCTGATATTGGATGAACCGCTTCATGGACTCGATACATACAACCGCCGTCGGGTCAAGAAGATTATAGAGGCATTCTGCCATCGTCGGGATAAAACGATGATTATGGTAACCCACTATGAGAATGAATTGCCGCAAACAATTACTAACCGTTTATTCTTGAAGCGAAACCGCTGACCGAATAATAATTACGTCAAGCAAAGATAATAAAGGACTGGCGGGAACCATTTATGGTGTAAATCGTTATATTTGTAATATCAACCATCTAAACATTTATATCATGAAGTTTTTTATTGATACGGCAAATTTGGAACAGATTCGGGAGGCCTATGACTTGGGCGTACTCGACGGAGTTACCACGAATCCTTCGCTTATGGCAAAAGAAGGTATCAAGGGAGTGGAGAACCAGCGAAAACACTATGTGGACATCTGCAACATTGTGCAGGGAGATGTGAGTGCCGAGGTGATAGCCACCGACTATGAAGGTATGATTAAAGAGGGTGAAGAGCTGGCAGCCTTGAATCCGCATATTGTAGTGAAGGTACCTTGCATTGCAGAAGGTATTAAGGCCGTTAAATACTTCTCGGGCAAAGGTATCCGTACAAATTGTACTCTGGTATTTTCTGTCGGTCAGGCATTGCTTGCAGCCAAGGCAGGTGCAACGTATGTTTCTCCGTTTGTGGGGCGTCTCGATGACATCTGTGAGGATGGCATTGCATTGGTTGCGAAGATTGTAGAGATGTACCGTTATTATGGATATACCACCCAGGTACTTGCCGCCTCTATCCGTCATACGGCACATATCATGCAGTGTATAGAGGTGGGTGCTGATGTGGCTACTTGTCCGCTTTCGGCCATTAAGGGTTTACTTAATCATCCGCTGACCGATTCCGGTCTGAAGAAGTTCCTTGAAGATTACAAACGCGTGAACGGATAAACTTAAAATATCCTATAAGCCTATCTTTCAATGTAATTATTGACTAATATTGGTGAGAAATAGAATAAAAAGATTTATTTTTGCACCTTATATTTAGATATACAATAAGGCACCGATGAAAGATAGGCTCATAGGATTTATTAAGACATACTGCTTGTTTGTCTGCATTTTTGTGTTGCAGAAACCACTATTTATGCTGTTTTACAAATCGCTGTATCCGGATGCCTCGTGTGCGGACTGGTTCAGTGTCATTTGGCATGGGTTACCTTTAGACCTATCTCTGGCTGGTTATCTGACAGCTATTCCCGGTTTTCTTTTCATAACCTCTGTATGGACACTTTCTAAATCCCTTCATCGCATCTGGTGCGGCTATTTCCTCTTCATTTCAGTACTTATCTCCATAATTTTTACTGTCGATTTAGGATTATACGAGTATTGGGGGTTCCGTTTGGATGCTACTCCGTTATTCTATTTCTTTTCCTCCCCTAAAGACGCAGTGGCCAGTGTCAGCATTTGGATGGTGCTGGGGGGAATTGTGGCAATGGCTGTTTATGCTGTCGTGCTGTATGCTGTTTTCTACGGCATCTTGCTGCAGAAGAAGCTGTTGCTGCGGATGAAACTGCCTTATCGTCGCCTGAAGGTGTCAGGTATATTGTTGCTGATGACGGGGTTACTGTTTATTCCTATCCGTGGAGGCTTTACAGTATCTACCATGAATGTGGGGAAAGTCTATTTCAGTGCCGAGCAGCGTCTGAACCATGCAGCTATCAACCCTGCATTCAGTCTGATGGAATCTCTTGCCAAGCAGAAGGACTTCAGCAAGCAGTACCGTTTTATGGAAGCTGCGGAGGCCGACCGGCTTTTTAAAGACATGCTTGAACCCGCAGGTGCCGGTGGTCAAACGGAAGAGACAGATTCTGTGCTGCAACCTGCCGATTCACTGCATACTTTATTCAATACTCAGCGTCCCGATGTACTCTTTGTGATTCTTGAGAGTTTTTCCTCCAGGTTGATGACAGCTTTGGGAGGTGAGCCGAATATTGCCGTCCATCTGGATAGCTTGAGTAAGGAAGGGGTGCTCTTTACGAACTTCTACGCCAACAGTTTCCGTACGGACCGTGGGCTGGTGGCTATCTTGAGTGGCTATCCTGCCCAGCCCACTACTAGTATTATGAAGTATCCCCGTAAAACGCAGTCCATTCCTGCCATTGCAGGCAGCTTGCGGAAGGCGGGTTATGGTACCAAGTATTATTATGGCGGTGATGCCGACTTTACCAATATGCGTTCCTACCTGATGTCATCGGGCTTTGAAGATATTGTTTCCGACCAGGACTTTCCCGTAACGGAACGTTTAAGTAAGTGGGGGGCGCACGACCATCTCGTATTCAACCGTCTGCTGGAAGACTTGAAAGCCGAAGCTGCCGAAGGAACTGCCGAAGAGAAAACTCCTCATTTCCGTGTCTTGCAGACCTCCAGCAGCCACGAGCCTTTTGAAGTACCTTTCCGTCGTCTGGAGAATGACCGGCTGAACGCCTTTGCCTATACGGATAGTTGTGCAGGCGATTTTGTAAGACAGTTCCGTGAGCTTCCCCAGTGGAAGAATACGGTGATTGTGTTTGTTCCAGACCACTTGGGAGCTTATCCCGAACATATCGACAATTTGTCGGTAGAACGCTACCGGATACCTCTGTTGATGGTGGGCGGTGCTGTCCGAGAGCCGAGGCGCATTGACGTCTATGGCTCGCAACATGATATTGCAGCCACGTTGCTGGCCCAATTGGCGCTGCCCCATGATGAGTTTGTTTTCAGTAAAGATATGCTTAATCCCGCTTCCCCTCATTTCGCGTTCTTTACCGTACCCGATGCTTTCGGTATGGTGACAGCGGACAATCAAGTGATATTCAATTGCCAGGCGGGTACTGTGGTAGTGGATGAGGGCACAGCAAAAGGGAAGAACCTGCCGTTGGGCAAAGCCTATTTGCAAAAATTATATGATGATATAGCCAAAAGATAACGTATGACAGCACTTATGGACGCCTTGCAAGGGGCAATAGATGTAGACACAAACATATTTTTTTTCATCAATCGGATGCACAACATGTATTTCGATTATTTTATGAGCGCTTATAGCGGTAAGTGGGTTTGGATTCCCATGTATGCTGCCATCTGGTATGTGATGTTGCGCAATTTTCATTGGAAGGTCACACTGTTTTGCATGATAGGCCTTGCGCTCACCATTACTTTTGCCGACCAGGCATGTGCCACTTGGATACGTCCCTATGTGGAGCGTATGCGTCCTTCTAATCTGAATAATCCCATTTCGGAGATGGTGCATATCGTCAACAATCATCGTGGAGGGCGTTATGGTTTTCCTTCGTGTCATGCCGCCAATACCTTCGGATTGGCGTTTTTCCTGTTCTTTCTATTCCGCAAGCGGTGGCTTACTCTTTTCATTATGGCCTGGGCGTTGCTGACGTGCTATTCGCGCGTATATCTCGGTGTGCATTATCTGGGTGATTTGTTGGCAGGGACTATTGTGGGGCTGATTGGTGCCTGGCTGATTTACCGCTTGTTTGTGAAGGTTAGCGGATATAAGCGTGTCGAGCATGTCACTCATGTCTATGCTCCTATATGGGTAGGGTTGCTGACGATAGCGGGGATGCTGGTTTATGCCGGAATACGGATATTGTTGTAGATGACAGTCTTTAGAACTGATAACCAGCAGTCACCATAACCTCCCGTGGACGGATATTCAACCGTGAAGTATAGCTTTGTGTGGCCGAGTAGGTAGTATAGGCATACTCTTTCTTGTTGAACAGATTGCTGAGGCTGGCTTCCACTCTCCATTTCCTTGTCTTATAAATGAGTGATGCGTCTACAAACAGTGTGTTGAGATGCGTATCGCTGTTTAAATCGTTCCGGTAATGTTCTCCGGAAAGGCAGAGGTCGACGTGTCCGATGCTGAATGTGAGGTGCATACGCTGTACGAAGTCCAGTAGAGGAGCAAGGTGCGTGTCGTTCCCTATTTTACTGCCGCCATAGCTGATTGTGGCATGATATTCGGCTTCGAAAGCTTCGGCGGGCGACCATATCAGTTTGGGTTCCATCTTAAGATAGTCATAACGGTATTTTTGAGGCGGGCCGTTTCC
>OHQR01001788.1_pt1 | contig 10397 bp, 8 predicted proteins | sample 1578191 | NCBI WGS metagenome assembly OHQR01 (sample SAMEA3879577, study PRJEB24766) | human gut metagenome | biome: human-associated habitat; feature: feces | place: USA | collected 1985/1987 | reverse complement strand
CTAAGAACGCATTCATTGCAATAACGGGGCGCGCAAACGCCGGAAAATCCTCTCTCACCAACCTGCTGGTCGGCGAGAAGATATCCATAGTCAGCGAGAAGCCTCAGACTACGCGAAACCGCATAAACGGCGTGCTCACCAAGGGCGATACGCAGTACGTTTTCATGGATACGCCGGGTATGCACAAGCCCAAGACCAAGCTTTCCGAGCACATGGTGAAGTCCATACGGCAGAGCGTTGACGACGTGGACTGCGCCATCCTCATGGCGGACGTAACAAAGAAGATATCCTCCATCGAGCAGGATCTGATACGCAGCTTCGCTTCCCACGGGACTGCTGTGGTGCTGCTTCTCAACAAGGTCGACCTGCTGAAGGACAAGAGCGAGATACTCAAGATAATCCAGCAGTACTCCGAGCTTTACGACTTCGAGGAGATAATCCCGATATCCGTCAAGAACCGCATAAACACCGATCAGATAATGCCGGTGCTGGAGCGCTTCGCAGTCGAGGGAGAGCACTTCTTCCCGGACGACATCGCCACCGACCGCACCGAGCGTTTTATGTGCTCGGAGATTGTCCGCGAGAAGATACTCCGCGTCATGCAGGAGGAGATACCCCACGGCGTTGCTGTGGACGTCGAGAAATTCAAATCCCGCATGAAGGGTGACACTGAGATAATCGACATCAGCGTCGTAATCATCTGCGAGAAGGAAAGCCACAAGGGAATGATCATCGGCAAGGGCGGAGAGCGCCTCAAGCAGATAGGCACCATGGCGCGCGGGGATATGGAGGATCTGCTTCAGGCTAAGGTCAACCTGCAATGCTTCGTGAAGGTCAAGGAGGACTGGAGAAACCGCGAACGCGTTATCTCCGACCTTGGAATGTACGACGAGGACTAAACTGGAGGTACGGATTTGCTTTTTACCTATGACGGTATAGTCGTCGGGCGGCGGGATATCGGCGAAAGCAACTGTTTTATTGATATCCTCACCGACGAGCAGGGCATAATCGAGGCGACCGCCCACGGTGTGAAGAAGATCAACAGCTCGCTTTTAGGGTCATGCGGACTGTTTTCCTATGCCACCTTCTGCCTTAATAAAACCAAGCAGCGGTACTCGGTGAACTCAGCGAAGCCTAAGCGGAGCTTCCACGAGCTGGGAAGCGATATTGAGAAACTCGCGCTCGGTTCCTACTTCGCGCAGGCGGTGAAGTTCTGCACCCCGCAGGAGCAGGCGGCGGAGGGTTCTGACAGCCTGGTGAGGTTCTTCGCGATATCGCTTTACGAGGCTGAAATGGCGCGGGATACGGCTCGGCTCGCATGTGTAAAGGCGGCGTTCGAGCTGCGGTTTTCCTGCATGCTGGGGTACTTTCCGGATCTTCGCGGCTGCTGCAACTGCGGCTGCGGAGAGCATGACGAGATGTTCTTCCTGCCGGACAGCGGCGAACTCATCTGCGGCGACTGCTTCGACAGGGAATACAGCGGGCGTTACTTCGTGCTTACCCGGGAGCTTCTCGGGGCTATGCAGAATATCGTTTACGCAAGGCTTGACGAGGCGTTCCGTTTCAGCGTTTCGCCGCAGGCTGCAAAGCTTCTAGGCATAGTTACCGAAAACTACTTCCTCGCCCGCACGGAACGCAGTTTTTCTGCACTGGATTACTATAAAAGTATAAGAATGGAATGAATTGCGATATTATTTGACACAGAATTTAAACTGCCTATTGCATTTTTAACAAAAACTATTGAAAAATACGAGCGTATGTGGTATAATTGTATAAGAGTTAATAGAGGTAACCTCTAAAAACCTCCTTCACGGCAGATTTCTATGACTTATATCATCTGCTTCGTTGTCAAACCTTGAAATACATACAGTATTACTGCGGTTTGACGCCTAGCATCTGATATAAGTCATGTACGAAATCTGCTCGTGTCCCGGTTTTTAGAGGTTACCTAGAACAAACCAAGGAAAGGCGGTGGTGCAATGAGTAATATCACAGAAAAGGACATAAAGCTTTTTTATGAAATGCTGGAACGTGACAAGAATTCCGCGCATTTCCTCTGGGACTGCGCAGCGGGGACTGTCGTTTCCGCCGGCTCCGGAATATTTGCAGACGTTTCGGGCGATCCGCTGGAGTATCTTCGCGAAAGCGGGCTGATCGACCCGCAGTCCCTGCCTTCCTTCAATATCTTTTCCTCGTGCATAGAGGAAGGGACGATCTCCGGGAGCGACAGAATGAGCCTCGCCGCAGATATTCGCATGAAGCTGTCAGCGGACGGAGAATTCCGGCTGTGCGGGTTCTACGCGCATTTTCTGAAGGACGACGGCGGCAGGATAATCGCCGTACACGGCACCATCAGACCTTACACGAGCCGCGAACTTTTTGACCGCCGCGTGCTGAGCGGCTTTTCGTCAGACCGCGACCCGCGTATTTTCAGCGACGAGGCTGCGGAGATGATAAAGCGCCACCCTAACGAGGAGATAGCGTTTATCCAGTTCGATGTTGAGCGGTTCAAGCTTATCAACGAAAAGTATGGCGTTGAAGCCGGCGACGAGCTTCTTGAGTTTCTGTACGGCACGCTGGGACTGATTTGCAGCGAGGAACAGCCCTTCGCACGGCTGAACGCTGATGTTTTCATGGTGGTGACTACGTTCTCAAGCGACTCCGACCTGCTTGATTTTATCCACAGGATTGAAAGCATGCTGACCGGATTCCAGAACATGGAGTACAGGCTGATTTTCGGCGTTGCGATTGTCGAGGACAGGTCGCTGCATATACGCAGGCACGGCGACAACGCCGCGCTGGCGCGACAGTCGATAAAGGGGAACGCCCTGAACAACATAGGATTCTTCAACGGAAGAATGAAGAGCGAGCTTCACAAGAAGCAGTCCATCGAGGACGACATGATGAACGCGCTGCTTGACGGTCAGTTCGTGATGTACCTCCAGCCGAAGTTCAGTATTTCCACCAAGCGGATAATCGGCGCGGAGGCGCTTGCAAGGTGGATCCACCCGGAAAAGGGCATGATATCTCCGGCGGATTTCGTTCCGGTGTTCGAGGAGAACGGGTTTATACTGAAGCTCGACCAGATAATCTGGGAGAGCGCGTGCAGGAAAATCCGCGAGTGGATAGACAAGGGAATAGAGCCGGTTCCGATATCGGTGAACATTTCCCGGGAGTACATACACACCTTCGACGTGGTGGGCGAAATGCTGCACCTCGTGAACAAGTACGATATCCCGATAAAGCTGCTGGAGCTTGAAATAACTGAAACCACTGATTCTGAGGGAGTTTCCGACGTAGTTCAGAAGATGAAGGACGCGGGATTCACCATGCTGATGGACGATTTCGGCTCCGGGTATTCATCGCTGAACATGCTGCAAAAGACGCAGTTCGACGTACTCAAGATAGACCGCGGGTTTCTTTCGGAATTCATGGAGTCCAGCCGCGGACGGAAGATTATCTCGCACACGATCTCAATGTCGCGTGATATCGGTCTCGATATCATCGCGGAGGGCGTGGAAACTCCGGAGCAGGCTTCGTTCCTGAGCGACTGCGGCTGCGATTCGGCGCAGGGGTTCTACTATTCCAAGCCGATAACCCAGGAAGAATTCGACAAAATGCTTGTCGAGGTCAACAAATAAACAAACCGGGGCAGTTTTCCTGTCCCGGTTTTCGCTATAATAATCCCCGGAGCGGTGCCCCGGGGACTGGTTTTATTCTACGTCGAACTGCATGAGTTCAGCTATTTTTTCCTGAATGCGGTCTGCGACGTCGGCGGGGTTCAGCTTCTCGCTGAAGCTCTTGTCTCGTGCGGAGATCTCGATTACGCCGTCCTTGAGGTTTCTCGGGCTTACGATAACGCGGAGCGGGATTCCAAGCAGGTCGGCGTCGGAGAACATTACGCCTGCGCTTACTGCACGGTCGTCGTAGATCACCTCTACGCCGCGCTTCTGGAGCTCCTCGTAGAGTGCGTCTGCCTTCTCCTTGACCTCGGCGTCGTCGGCGCGTACTGCGCAGATGTGCACCTGCCACGGAGCGATAGCCATCGGCCAGATGGGGCCGTAATCATCATGGTGAGCCTCGCATACGGAAGCGGCAAGTCTGCCTACGCCGATGCCATAGCAGCCCATGATAGGAGTCTGAGTGTTGCCGTCCTTGTCAAGGTAGGTCATGCCCATGCTCTTGGTGTACTTGGTTCCGAGCTGGAATATGTTGCCGACCTCGATGCCGCGGGAGATGGTGATGTGCTTCTTGCCGCAGCTCGGGCAGATACCGCCCTCGATGATCTTCGCGAAGTCGTGGTACTCAACGTTCTTGCAGTCGCGGTCGATGTCGAGACCGGTGTAGTGGTACTCCTCCTTGTTTGCGCCGCAGGAGAGGTTGTTCGTGTTCTGGAGGGAGCGGTCGAACAGCACGGTCATGCCCTCGGGGAGACCTACCGGCCCGATGTAGCCCGCGTTGAGTCCGCACTCCGGAGTGATAACAGCCGGGTGGATATCGCAGCCAAGGAAGTTTGTGAGCTTTGTTTCGTTGATATCGAGGTCGCCGCGGATAAACACTACAACGTAGCTGTCGTCGTGGTTGCGCTGGTATACTACCGCCTTGCAGCTCTTGTCCTGCGGGGTGTGCAGGAACTCGCAGATTTCCTCGATGGTGTGGATATTCGGGGTGTGTACCTCGGAAAGGGGCTGGCTCTCGGCGTCGCGGGTGTTCTCAATTATGGACTCAGCCGCTTCCATGTTAGCGCGGAATCCGCAGTCCTTGCATATCGCGATGGAGTCCTCGCCGATAGGAGTGAGCAGCATGAACTCATGGGAAATGCTGCCGCCCATCATGCCGGAGTCAGACTTTACGGAAATTACCTCGGGAATGCCGGCGCGGGCGTAGATACGCTCATACGCCTTGTGGCAGCGCATGTAGTATTCCTCGAGATCCTCCTGGGAGGTGTGGAATGAATACGCGTCCTTCATAGTGAACTCGCGCACGCGGATAAGTCCGCCGCGGGGACGCGCCTCGTCGCGGAACTTGGTCTGTATCTGGTAGATCATGAACGGATACTTGGAGTAGCTGTTCGCATACTCGCGGACGAGCTGCACAGCGGCTTCCTCGTGTGTCATGCCGAGAACCATCTGCGCCTTGTTTCGGTCGGTGAAGCGGAGAAGCTCGCTGCCGATGCTCTCGTATCTGCCGGATTCCTGCCAGAGGGTCGCTGGCATTACAACAGGGAAGGATACCTCCTGACCGTCGATAGCGTCCATCTCCTCGCGGATTATCTGCTCTATCTTGCGGGTTATGCGCTTTAAGGGCATGTAGCTGGAGAAAATGCCGTTTGCAACGTACTTCATGTAGCCGCCGCGTATCATCAGCGCGTGGCTGTCGATATTGCAGTCGGAGGGGCGCTGCTTGAAGCGGTCGCCTACTAACTTTTCAAGTTTCATGTGTTTTCTTCCTTTCGTCTTGTTTCGAAATTTCTCAGAGAATACAAAAAGCCCTGAACCTAAAAAGGCTCAGGGCGAACTGTACAAAGTCCGTGTTACCACCTGGATTCGGGGAGACCCCGCGCTCAGCGTCTGCAACGCTTTCTCATGTAACGGTGAGCACCGGCGCCGCTTACTTCCGCATTCCTGCGGGTTCCGGGCGCAGCTCTAAGACGGGTTCGGCATATCTTCAATAACGGCTCGCACCTGCCGCCGTCTCTCTGAAAATCCGATGTGCCTACTGTTTCTTGTCACAGCTTTTCGTATTCATTGGTTTGATTATAGCACGATTTTGGGGATTTGTCAACACGTCTGAGCCTTAAAACATTGATTTTACCTGAAAAATACGCTGTTTTTTCAAAAAACCTATTGATTTTCTGAAATAAACGTGGTATAATAATACAAGATAGATTAGACTAAAGACTGGGGTTTCGCTCCAGTCTTTAAGTTTTAATCGGGGTCAGGCGGTTTTTGCCTGTCCTGCTGCATATTCTGAAAGGAGCTGGCTTAATGGCACTTGCAAAGGGGTTCAGCACTATCGAGGCTGCGGCTGAGGCCGCAGTAAGACCGATAGTCGAGAGCCACGGTTTCTCGCTGTGGGACGTCTGGTTCGCGAAGGAGGGCGCAAAATGGTATCTGCGTATCTTCATCGACAAGCCGCACGGCGTTTCCATCGACGACTGCGAATCCATCGACGGTGAGATAAACTCCATCATCGACGAGCAGTATTTCATCGACAAGATCGACTATCTGGAGATAGGCTCTGCGGGGCTTGAGCGTTCCGTGAGAAGACTTGCCCAGCTTGAGCAGTCGATAGGAAAAAAGGTGAGGGTCAAGACCTACAAGCTGTGCGATGGCGCGCCGTCCAAGGACTTCAAGTGCGTTCTTTCGGGATACGACGGAGAAAAGATCACGCTGACCGGCGATTTCGGGGAGATCTCGCTTCCCGCCGCCGATATCTCGGCAATGAACTATGACGATTTTGACGATCACGAACTGATAGAAGACGGCGAGTGACCGCGGCTTAATTTTTTAATGGAGGAATTAACGGAAAATGGCTAAGAAGAAAGTACAGCAGCCCCAGAACGACATCACTGAATTTTTTGACGCGCTTGCCGCTTACGCTGCTGAAAAGGGTATCGACAAGGACGTGTTCGCTGAGAAGATAAAGAGCGCTATCGAAAAGAGCCTCAAGACCAGCATGCATGTTGAGGACAAGGACAGCGAGTGCGTGTTCGTCAACATAGATTTCGACAGGAAGATCTTCAACGTAAGCGTACTTAAGGAAGTCATCGAGGTGGTCGACACCCTGTATGAGCCGGAGATCGAGATAGTTCTCGAAGAAGCGCGCAAGCTCAACCCGGCGGCGCAGGTAGGCGATAAGATCCGCGTTCCGATAGACCCGCACGAGTTCAAGCGCATCGCAGCCAAGAACGCGAAGGATCTCATCAAGCAGGGATTCCGCGACATCGAGCGTCAGCAGCTCAGCGAGATGTGGGGCGAGTATGAGAACGAGGCTGTATCCGCGCTCGTTACAAAGATCGAACCCAAGACAGGTCATGCAACTATTGAGATCAACCACAACGAAGTACTGCTGATGAGAGCAGACCAGATCCCCGGCGAGGTGCTTCATGTCGGCGATATCATCAAGGTATATATCACCGGTGTTTCCAAAGAATATAAGGAAGGCGCGAAGAAGCAGAGCCTCCGCATCACCAGAACCGACAGAGGCCTCATCAAGCGTCTGTTTGAGCTTGAGTGCCCCGAGATCTACGACGGAACTGTTGAGATCAAGGCTGTCAGCCGTGCGGCTGGTTCGCGATCCAAGATCGCGGTCATCAGCAACGACCCCAACGTTGACGCAGTGGGCGCGTGCATAGGTACTCAGAAGTCCCGTATCAACGCCGTTACCAAGGAGCTCAAGGGCGAGAAGGTCGACGTTGTTCTGTGGAGCGAGGATCTCGAGGAGTTCATCAAGCAGGCGCTCAAGCCTGCCGAGGTACTCCGCGTGGTAATTACCAACCCCGACCCCAAGAAGAAGGAGTGCAAGGCTATCGTTCCTGATAATCAGCTCTCACTCGCGATCGGCAACAAGGGTCAGAACGCGCTGCTCGCCGCTAAGCTCACAAACTGCAAGATCGACATCAAGGCTGAGAGCAAGGTAACTCCCGAGGATCTCATCGTGACCGAGTACGTTCCCGAGGAGCCCGCAGAGGAAGCGCCCGCAGAGGCTGAGGCTCCCGCCGGGTCCTCCGCTGAGGAATAAGGAGCCGCCATGCAGGAAAAGCACGTTCCGATGCGTAAGTGCATAGGCTGCGGTGAAATGATAGGAAAAAAAGGCGCGGTGAGGATAGTCCGCAGCAAGGAGGGCGAGCTCTCCGTAGACCTCACCGGAAAGAAACCGGGACGCGGCGCGTACCTCTGCCGGAGCAGGGAATGCCTTGAACTGGCTAGGAAGGGCAGAAAGCTGGAACGCGGTCTGAAATGCGCTATTCCCGATGATATATATGAAATTCTCGAAAAGGAGCTGACCTCGGATAAATAAGGAACTTTCGACGATCTGCCTTTGCCGCCGTGCCGGAAAGCTCGTTATGGGCTTTGACGCGGCTGTGCAGGAAATGAATGCGCCTAAGTCAAAGGCAGCGGGCATTATTCTGGCTTCGGACGTGTCGCCGAAAACAGAAAAGGAGATCTGCTTTCATGCAGAGAAGCGCGGCACACCGGTCGTCCACGGAGATTTCACGATGGACGACGCGAAGGAGGCTGTCGGAAAGCGCACGGGTATCTTTCTGGTGCTCGACGCGGGTCTTTACGGCTCTATCACAAGACATATAAGTGAATAGTATGGAGGAAAGTTACATTGCCAAATAACAAAAAGTATCGTGTACAGGATATAGCGGCTGATATCGGCGCAGACCGCAGCGCAGTCATTGAGCTGCTCGAGGGTGCGTTCGAGGGAACTAAGAAGGCGCAGACCTCCCTTACGGATCAGGAGGTTAGCTACGTTCTCGAGGTGTTCTCGAAGAAGGGTGAAGTCAAGGACTTTGACGAATATTTCAAGGCTACCGCTGACAAGAAAACCGAGAAGCCTAAGGCAGAGGAGAAGAAGCCTGCCGCAAGAAAGAAGCCTGCCGCAAAGAAGGAAGAAGCTCCCGCAGAGGAGCCTAAGGCTGAAGCAAAGACAGAGGTAAAACCCGAAGTAAAGTCCGAGACCAAGCCGGAAGCAAAGACTGCTCCCAAGGCGGAAGCAAAGCCGGAGCCTAAGCCTGAAGTCAAGGCAGAGCCCAAGCCCGAGGCAAAGCCGGAGGTCAAGGCAGAAGCAAAGCCCGAAACCAAGCCCGAAACCAAGCCCGAAACCAAGCCAGAAGAAAAGCCCGAGCCGAAGCCGGAAGCAAAGGCGGAGTCCAAGCCCGAGCAGAAGCCTGCTCAGCAGGAGCGTCAGGACAGACCCGCTCCCAGAGCCAACGGCGACCGCCAGCAGTTCAATAACAACAACCGCGGCGACAGACCGTTCAACAATAACCGCAGCGGCGACCGCCCCGGATTTAACCGCGACGGAAATAACGGCGACAGACCGCAGTTCAACAACAACCGCGGCGACCGTCCCGGATTTAACCGCGACAATAACAACGGCGACCGTCCCGCATTCAACAATAACAGAAACGGAGACCGCCCTGCATTCAACGGGAATAGAAACGGCGACCGTCCGGCGTTCAATAACAACCGCAGCGGCGACCGCCCCGCGGCGGCTTCAACCGCGACAACCGCGGCGAGGTCCGCAAGGAAGCAGTTAACCCGCTGGCTGATTCTGCAAAGCAGAACATCAAGAAGCCCGCTATCGACTCCTCCAAGATCAAGGTGAACACTCCGCCCATGCAGAAGCAGAAGGGCGAGGCTGTTCAGCGCGGCGAGCAGGTCACAAAGATGGTCGACACCCGCGGCAGCTATGTTGAGCTTGACAAGTACAACGAGCGCTACGAGACCATCGCTCCCGCTTCCCGCATGAGCAACGAGAGCTTCCAGCGCAAGCAGAAGATACAGCAGAAGTCCCAGCAGAAGGGCAAGCCCTACAACAGCAAGCGCGAGACCGAGGCCCAGAAGCTCAAGCGTCTGGAGCTTGAGCGCGCAAGAAAGCAGCAGCTCAAGGTGCAGATCCCGGACGAGATCGTTGTTTCCGAGCTGGCTTCCCGCCTGAAGGTAACAGCTACCGAGGTCATCAAGAAGCTGTTCAACCTCGGCGTTATGGCTAACCTCAACGAGACAATCGACTTCGATACCGCTTCCCTCGTTGCCGAGGAACTCGGCGCAAAGGTCGAGAAGGAAGTTGTCGTTACCATCGAGGAGCGTCTGTTCGAGGATACTCCCGACGATCCCGAGAGCCTTCAGCCGCGTGATCCGGTCGTTGTTGTAATGGGTCACGTTGACCACGGCAAGACCTCGCTGCTCGACTATATCAGACACGCAAGCGTTACCACCACCGAGGCTGGCGGTATCACACAGCACATCGGCGCGTACAGAGTGCATATCAACGACCGCGACATCACATTCCTGGATACCCCGGGTCACGAGGCGTTTACCTCAATGAGAGCGCGCGGCGCGAGCGTTACCGATATCGCTATCCTGGTAGTTGCAGCGGACGACGGCATCATGCCGCAGACCGTTGAGGCTATCAACCACGCGAAGGCAGCCGGAGTTTCTATCATCGTTGCCATCAACAAGATGGATAAGGAAGGCGCAAACCCCGACAAGATAAAGGAAGAGCTGACCAAGTATGACCTCGTTTGCGAGGAGTGGGGCGGCGACGTTATCTGCGTTCCTGTTTCCGCTAAGACCGGCGAGGGCATCAACACCCTGCTTGAGATGGTATGCCTTACCGCAGACGTACTCGAGCTCAAGGCTAACCCCGACAGACTCGCTACT
>OHQR01001786.1_pt1 | contig 10418 bp, 7 predicted proteins | sample 1578191 | NCBI WGS metagenome assembly OHQR01 (sample SAMEA3879577, study PRJEB24766) | human gut metagenome | biome: human-associated habitat; feature: feces | place: USA | collected 1985/1987 | reverse complement strand
TGCATGTGTTAAGCACGCCGCCAGCGTTCATCCTGAGCCAGGATCAAACTCTCATTAAAAAGTTTGTAAATCCTATGTCAGAAATCATACTAGCTTGTATTTTTCCTAACCATCTTTACTGTTATTGGTTTGTTAGATCTTTGATATCATCTCTGATCCGACGTTCTTGAAATTCTTGTTTGGAATTTCAGGGTTGTCATGTTGTTAATTTTTCAAGGTTCTTTATGTTCTCGCCTCTCAGCGACAACTTCTAAATACTATCACATTCATTTCTTAATGTCAACAACTTTTTTCATCTTTTTTCAAGTCATTTCGTCAGCTCTTATGAACTGATTTCGTATCATAACCGGGTGATTATATAACGAATAAATCTCAAAATCTGATACTTTATAGAAGTTTTTGACACCGTCTCACGCGACAGCTTTTATAAGATACCACCATCATTTGGCAAAGTCAAGCACTTTTATTGAATTTTACACGAAATAATTTTGGCCACAATACCAAATGATACTGTGGCCATGCTCACCGCTATTATCGTGCTTTATATGATTGAATATTTTCTTCTATATATACTCCAGTGCCTGCTGTATATTTGCGACACCTACCACCTTCATGTCTCCAAGGTCTTTCATCTTCTTCACATTGTCCAGATTGGATCTCGGTATGATACAGGTCTTAAATCCCATCTTTGCGGCCTCGCGTACTCTCTGCTCAGCACCTGACACTCCACGCACTTCGCCTGAAAGTCCCATCTCTCCAAACATGACCATATCAGAAGGTATGGCACGGTTCTTGAAGCTTGATACAAGAGCAAATACTATTCCCAGATCTGCCGACGGATCATCAAGGCGCATACCTCCGGCTATATTCACATATGCATCACAGCCCGCCATAACTATGCCGCCTCTCTTCTCAAGAACAGCAAGCAAGAGATTTACCCTGTTGTAGTCGAGTCCCACACTTGTTCTTCTTGGCAGATTGAAGCTTGACTGGCACACCAGAGCCTGGATCTCAAGCAATATCGGTCTCGTTCCTTCCATTGTACATACTACTACAGACCCGGATGTGTCATCAGGTCTTCCATCCAGCATAAGCTGTGACGGATTCTTCACCTCTGCAAGTCCGGTTCCCTTCATCTCAAATACACCGATCTCATTTGTCGAGCCAAATCTGTTCTTTACTGCACGAAGGACTCTAAACCCGGCATTACGCTCGCCCTCGAAATAGAGAACTGTATCTACCATATGTTCAAGGGTTCTTGGGCCTGCCACGGTTCCCTCTTTGGTAACATGTCCTACTATGAATATGGCGATCCCTGTCTGCTTCGCCATCCTCATGAGTCTGGCTGTAACTTCCTTTACCTGGGATACACTTCCCGGTGCAGACTCCACGTCATCCGTAACTATGGTCTGTATGGAATCTATAACAATGACCTTTGGAGTGTCCTTCTTGACATACTCCTCCACATCCTCGAGATTGTTGACACAGAGAAGCAGCATATCCTTTGTAAAATTTCCGATACGCTCTGCCCTCATCTTTATCTGTGAAAGGGACTCCTCACCTGACACATAAAGTATCTTCTGTCCCATCTCTGACATATTCCTACACATCTGCAGCAATATGGTGGATTTACCTATACCCGGATCTCCTCCCACCAGCACAAGGGATCCGCTCACTATCCCGCCGCCTAATACTCTGTTTAATTCGCCTATTCCTGTGGTAAAACGCGTCTCGTCGGTGGTCTCCACCTCCAAAATGCTTGTAGGCGCCACGACAGCCCTTCTACCGGACTGGCTCTTGGCGCCTACTGTCACTTTCTCCTCGCAAAATGAATTCCACGCTTTACAGCCGGGACACTGCCCCATCCATTTTGTCGATTCGAATCCACATTCCTGGCAAAAAAACACCTGTTTTCCTTTTGCCATAAATATCTCCTGTGTATGCTATATTAGTCAAATGCTCTTTTAACATCAACCTTGACTGGTCTGCCCTCTTCAAGATCTACGCTTATGCTCATCTTGCCACCGAGGTTGGTCTTGTTCTTGCCGACATATACATCGTCTACGTGAACCTTGTACTCTGTCTCAGGCTCAAGCTCAAGTGTGATGGACGCATTCTCTGGTCCCTCAACTACAAATGTAACATCGTTCTCATCAGCCTTGAAACCATGTACTGCTGTTCCCGGTACTGACTCATATACGAACATTCCGTTCTTCTCAAGCTTTGTGATCTCGTTGAAAGTCTTTATCTTGTAGATATCTCCCTGGAACTCAAAACCGTCCTTCTTGGTCTTTGCTCCAAGCTCATAATTACCGAATTCCAATGACTCCCCCTGTGCATTTATCAATTCATTTACTACTGACATTGATCTTATCCTCCTGTTGTTTTTGTATGATCTGAACTCTATCGCAATAATATCCTGATATATATCAATAATCTCTGTATACTATCCGTTAGTGATTTTCATTATACAGTAATGCATCCTTTTTTTCTACAAAATTATGCATTTTCACCAATATTTCATATTAATTTCTACTGCTTAATTTTCCGCACTTGGCACTACTGTATATCATGCTCACATCACAAATATCTAATCCGACATCATTCCTCTGTCTTTTGTTTCGCTGTAAGTGATATTTTCTCAGTGGTTTTTCCGTCGGCTTCCTTCTTTTTCTTCGTTGACACTGTGACTGTATCACCTTTTTTGACATCACCTCTAAGCATCGCCTCCGCAAGCACATCCTCCACATATGTCTGGATAGCCCTTTTGAGTGGTCTTGCTCCATACTTCTTGTCATAGCCTTTTCCAAAGATATATTTCTTTGCATGGTCGGTGAACTTAAGCTCAATATCCATCTGTGTCTGGACACGGTTCTTAAGTTCCTTTAACATAAGTCCGGTTATATCCTTTACATTTGCCTCGCTCAGGGCATGGAACACGATTATGTCGTCTATTCTGTTCAGGAACTCCGGCTTGAAGGTTCTCTTGAGCTCATCCATTACATTGCTCTTCATCTTCTCATGTTCCTTTGTCTCATCGCTTACCGTGACAAATCCAAGCTGCTTAGGATCAACTATACCCTGTGCCCCTGTATTGGAGGTCATGATTATGATGGTGTTCTTGAAATCCACCTTTCTTCCCTGGGAATCCGTTATGTGTCCGTCATCAAGTACCTGAAGGAGAATGTTGAACACATCGCTGTGAGCCTTCTCTATCTCGTCAAACAGCACAACAGAATACGGATTGGTCCTGACCTTCTCACTGAGCTGTCCGCCCTCCTCAAAGCCTACATAACCCGGAGGGGAACCTATCATCTTGGACACGCTGTGCTTCTCCATGTACTCCGACATGTCAACTCTTATCAGGGCATCCTCACTTCCAAATACTATATCTGCAAGAGCCTTGGAAAGCTCTGTCTTACCGACACCTGTAGGTCCGAGGAACAGAAATGATCCCATCGGTCTCTTCGGATCCTTAAGTCCGACTCTGCTTCTCTTGATAGCACGTGATACGGCTGTAACAGCCTCCTCCTGGCCAACTACCCTCTTGTGAAGTTCACTCTCAAGGCGTTCAAGCTTCTTTGACTCCTTCTCCGTGAGCTTGCTCACAGGGATCTTGGTCCACACGGACACAACATCCGCAATATCGTTCTCCTGAACTGTGATATTTCTCTGGCTGGAAGACTGCTTTCTTGCATTCTTCTTTGCAAGCTCCTTCTGTCTCGCGCTCACCTCTGCCGCCGCCTCTATATTGCCAGCCATGAGTGCCTTCTCCAGATCGTCGTTGAGCGTTGTAAGCTCAGCCTCCACAGCCTTTTTCTTCTCATAATTATGTCTGTCCGATGAGAATCCGAGCCTCTTTCTGGAGCATGCCTCATCCATAAGATCTATGGCTTTGTCCGGCAGGAATCTGTCTGTTATATATCTGTTGGAAAGAACCGCTGCACTTACAAGGGCACCATCTGATATCTTAACTCCATGGAACACCTCGTACCTCTCCTTGATTCCTCGAAGGATAGATATTGTATCTTCAACGGTTGGCTCATCCACCATAACCGGCTGGAAACGTCTCTCAAGAGCCGCATCCTTCTCTATATACTGTCTGTACTCGTTCAGTGTTGTGGCACCTATACAGTGCAGCTCACCTCTGGCGAGCATAGGCTTAAGCATGTTTCCCGCATCCATTGCACCATCAGTCTTGCCTGCTCCGACGATAGTGTGAAGCTCATCGATGAACATAATCACTTCACCCTCAGACTTCTTAACCTCATCAAGGACATTCTTAAGTCTCTCTTCAAATTCACCTCTGTACTTGGCACCAGCCACAAGAGCTCCCATATCAAGTGCAAATTTCTTGTTCTTAAGTCCCTCTGGTACATCACCTCTGAGTATCCTCTGTGCAAGTCCCTCTACAACCGCAGTCTTACCTACACCAGGCTCACCGATAAGCACCGGATTGTTCTTTGTCTTCCTTGACAGGATCCTGATCACATTTCGTATCTCAGCGTCACGTCCTATTACCGGGTCAAGTTTCTGCTGTCTTGCCCTCTCGACCAGATCATATCCGAACTTCTCCATAGCCTCATATGAGCTCTCCGGATCATCACTGTCCACCTTGTGGTTACCTCTGATTTCTGCCAGCTCCTTGAGGAATGCATTCCTGCTAACTCCCCAGCCTTTAAGAAGCTCCTTGATATCCGAATCAGCCTTATCCACCATGCCGAGGAACAAATGCTCAACAGACACATATGTGTCGCCCATCTGCTTTGCTTCCTTCTCTGCCTGAATGAGAGCCTTTGAGAAGTTATTTCCGGCATACATATTGCCACCGCTGACCTTCGGCAACCTTGCCAGCTTATCCTCCACCGCATTCACGGCACCAGTAACATTCACGCCCATCTTCTCAAATATCTTGGCTATCAAACTGTCATCTATCTCAAGCAAGCCAGCCAAAAGGTGCATCTGCGTAAGTTCCTGATTGTCGTACTCCAGAGCTTTTTCTTTTGCTTTCTCTACAACTTCCAACGATTTACGTGTGTATTTATCCATCTCCATAGCTGTTTACCTCCTAAACTAAACTTTCAGGGAACTGATACCTTAATATCACTTCCCTGTCTGATGATAATATAACACACTCGTTAGCACTCGTCAACACTGAGTGCTAACATTTTTTTATTATTTTAAATTATTTCTCTCTATGGTAAACTACCACCCCGGCAGCCCCTAATAAACATGCCATCATGACTATGAGCATCAATGCCACATTTCCGTCATCTCCGGTATTTGGTACACCTGACCCCTTTTTTGAGTCTGCTACAGTTGTATTCTCTGTTGAGGTCACGTTAGTTTTCTCATCGGTTGTCTGTCTCTCTGTTGTTACCTTCTCTGTCGTCTGCTCACTTGACGTTGGTTTTTCAGTTGAAGGTTCATTTGTAGTCGGTTCATTTGTTGCTGGTACATTCCCCTTCTTTACCACTACCTTTGCAGCAGGAGATGCATAATAATTTTTGGTCTCCTTATATCTCACATAATAATTTCCATCTGCAAGTTTCTTAAGTACCGTGCTTTCACAATCCAACCATTTTTTCTTGTCGACACTATATTCCATTGACGTCTTCAGATTAGATATCTGACCATCATTTTTCCCATCCACAGTTTCTGCCGTTGCGACCAAACCTGTAGGTGCCTTCTGCTTTGCCTTATCTATTGTGAACTCTTCCACGATCTGTCCATGCATGGTATTCTCACCCTTGATAGTAACTGTAGCTGTTCCCGCATCAATATTATCCGCATATACACATGAGTAACTTTTTCCCTCTGTCAGAGTCTTTCCGCCATAAGAAACCGTAACCGCAGGTTTCTTTTCTTTTCCATCGTACACATATGTTTTTGGATCAATGCTGACAGCGACATCTGCATCATCCGACAAGCTGCGGTAACGGAGAATAAAATCCTTAGCCTTGGCTCCTGTCTCATCATCAATGATTGTCGTTCCTTCTACAGAAAGTCCCTCTGGTACAAACTCTTTCACGCCGTCAAATCCATCTGCAATATTCCCAAAGTTGCTAAGTCCGTTACTGTTCTGTACCGTGAATACACAGTCTGTATCCATCTCAAGTTTTTCAAACCAACACTGTGAACCGTTGAGTGTCACATTTGAGCCATTATTCAGACAGATTCCATCTTTTGTCATCCAGTTGATATCATCCGTAATGAATTTTACATTTGACAAAGTCAGCATAGCATTAGTAAATCCAACACTTCCATTTGTGATACCGCAATTTAATGTTCCGTTTTTCACGTATAACGAATAATCAAAATTCATCATCTGCAAAGTGACACTTTTACCGTTGAGATCTATAATGATATGTTTATTATGTTCACTATCATTGTATCCTATAGAAGCCGAAGGATCATATATATCACTAATTATACATATTGTATAGCCATTCTGTGCGGCTGCAAATGCATCAGCCAGTGTAGCATATGATCCGATCTCATCGCCATTGCCATCCGTCACAATTGCCACATCCCCATCCGCGGCCTGCACCTTCACAGAGTTCTTTCCCGCAATAATCACTACAGCAAATATACATGCCATAATCAACCCAGTTACCAATTTCTTTGATTTCATAATTATCCCTTTCCTCCTGTCTTTAATCCCTGGCAGTTACTGCCAGATATTGCCATCAACATAACAAATAATTATAATACACTGGGGCTTTTAGTAAACTAGCCAAACGGCTAGTTTTAAAAATTAAATGACTAAATGCATAACTTTAGTACGAAAAAGAACCAGCACTTATGTGCCGGTTCTCCCTGTTCTGATATTATTCTATTATCACAGCTCCTCACCATTGGTCTCTATAACATGTTTGTACCAATAATAAGAATCCTTCTTGTATCTGTTCAGAGTTCCACTGTTCTCGTCCTCTTCTCTGTCCACATACACAAATCCGTATCTCTTCTGATATCCGTTGAGCCAGCTGAGAAGATCTGTGTAAGACCATGTGCAGTATGCCAGGACACGGCAGCCATCATCACACGCTTTCTTGAGCTCCTCTATGTGATGTTTCAGGTAATCTATCCTGTACGGATCATGGATCTCCCCATCCTCGAACTTGTCAAATGCACCGAGACCATTCTCAGATATTACGATCGGAAGGTCGTATCTTGAAGTGATCTGTCTGCAGCACATACGAAGTCCCATCGGATCGATAGTCCAATCCCAGTCCGTTGTAGGGAGGAATTCATTTGCAGGATTCTTGTAGAGTCCCGGAACACCCTGAACCTTTGCCGTGCCCTTCTTGCCGGTCGTGTTCATCTCGTGAGTCGTTCCCACTCCGTCTATCGGGTTGTGCTCGACAACGCATGACTGATAATAGTTTACACCCATGAAATCTATGAGACCTGCAGCCTTCCTGAGGATATCCTCGTCACTGTCCTCCATAACCGGAGTTAGATCCTTGCTCTTGAGGTAAGCAGCGGCAGCCCTTGGATAACGGCCATAGGCATACATATCCATCCAGTAGAAGTTGTTCAGATCATCATAATCCATCTTCGCCATCGCATTTTCAGGCTTTCTGTCAAATGCGTATGACGGTGTATATGCGAAGGATGAACCGACCTTAGCATCCGGGCAGATCTCCTTGAGTGCAATAACACTCTTGGCGTGTGCCATAAATGCATGATGGTTTACCTGATAGAACATCTTCTGGTCATCAACCTTTCCTGGTGGGTGCATTCCTGCATTCCAGCCAAGACCTGTAAATACATTCTGCTCATTCATGATTATCCAGTGCTTTACCCTGTCACTGTATCTCTCAAACAGAACCTTTGCGTATCTGACGAAATCATCGACTATTCGTCTGCTCTCCCATCCGTGATACTGCTCCTCAAGTGCCTGTGGCATATCCCAGTGGTACACTGTTACCATAGGAACAATTCCATACTTAACCAGTTCATTGATCAGGTCATCATAGAACTGTAAGCCCTTTTCATTTATCTCGCCATTGCCATCAGGTATGATCCTTGGCCAGGATATTGAGAACCTGTAAGTCTTAAGTCCCATCTCCGCCATAAGTGCCACATCTTCCTTGTATCTGTGGTAATGGTCAACCGCCTTATCACCTGTCGTAGCCTTAAATGTTTTTCCCGGGATCCTTACGAACTGATCCCAGTTGGATGGGCCTTTGCCATCCTCATTCCACGCTCCCTCTATCTGATATGCAGCAGACGCACTGCCCCACAGGAAATCTTTCGGGAAGCCATTTGATCTGTCAAAATACATAAACCGTCCTCCATACTATATAGAATCTGTATAGCATGCCTTCAACATGCCTTTGTCGTCATATGCTACAGACTGCCCAGCACATCTCCTATCTTATCCGCTATCAGAAGATCTGCATTGCTGTCCGACTGTGTCGGGGACATATTTATAACCACCAGTTTCCGCCCCCTGAAATATCTGATAAGTCCTGCTGCCGGATACACAACAAGCGATGTACCACCGATTATCATCGTATCCGCCTCGGATATATACTGGAGTGCCCTCGACATATTGTCCTCATCAAGTGCCTCCTCATACAGCACCACATCCGGTTTTACAGTGCCTCCGCACTTTTCACACTTAGGCACACCATCCGAATTGACTATATAATCCAGGTCATAGAAAGCATGGCATTTCTCACAGTAATTTCTATGAACAGAACCATGGAGCTCTATGACATTCCTGCTACCTGCCATCTGGTGAAGTCCGTCGATATTCTGCGTTATCACCGCCTTGAGCTTTCCCTGTTTCTCAAGCTCCGCCAGCTTTATATGAGCCTTGTTCGGCTTTGCATCAGCAAATATCATCTTGTCCTTATAGAATCTGTAAAATTCCTCCGGGTTACGTCTGTAAAAGCTGTGGCTGATTATAGTTTCCGGCGGATACTTATACTTCTGATTATACAGTCCATCCACACTTCTAAAATCTGGTATACCGCTCTCCGTCGATACTCCTGCACCGCCAAAGAAAACGATATTATCCGAATCTTCTATGATCTGTCTCAGCTCATTCAACTTTTCTGTATCCATATACATACACCTCCAGACAATGACTACTGTGTCTCAGTAACCTTTACCATAACTGTACACGTATTTACCACGGTGTACTTATCTCCATCAGGGACACTGAGCGTGATCGTATTATCGCCATATGAGAGCTTGGAAGCATCTATGGACAGCTTCAGGCTCTTGGCCGATACCTTGGACACCGCACTTGAGATTCCACTCACGGTTATCGTATTGCTATCACCCATGCTCATCTCATAGCTGTATCCACTCTGCTTGCCCCTCAGGATGATATCCCCTGTGGTCACCGTTATATTTCTTGTAACTGATTTCTCGATCGCTATCTTCACATTGATGTATGCGCTCTCCTTTGTCACGACCACACCCTCTGGAAGATACTTTGATACATCAAGTGTCGTCTCAACATCTGCTGTACATCCGCTCACATCAACATCCGTTATATCAAGGCTTGTTATATCCTTTATTATCGATGCGTCTCCACCTATATCAACGGTCTCCGGTACATATGTTATATCTGATACAAGATATCCATCCGCAGGATCTCCTGTGACATCCACATGAACAGGTATATTCTTAGTCTTGTATACCGGAACTGTGACTGCTATCGATATCTCATCGTAGGATATCGACTTGTCTGATATCTTCTCACCATCAGCGGTTACAAATACAGGCGTACAGTTTGTCGTTATATCATCCTTTGCACTGGTCACATCAACTGTCACCTCTGCACGATCTATGCTCGAAACTATACTTGCAGCACCCTTTATCGTTATGAGGTTTGGAGCTGCCACACTGTTACCAACCGTATATCCGGAAGCAACCTCGCCTGTTGTCACCACGGACACAGGAACTGACACTGACTTCTCGTCCTCAAGTTCAACTGACAGCACGTTGTCCACAACAGTTATGCTGACCTTTTTAGCTATGTTGGTGCTGTTCGCAGTTACAGTGATAGGCACCGCATTTGTTATGGATATCTTTGACATATCCGCTACAGCCTTGAAATCCGACGCATCAAGATCGCTTATAAGTGATTTACGTCCTTTGACGACTATATCCACGGTATCACCTGAAGTTATCGTGTACAACTGATTCTGACTTGTTATGGCGTCAGTATTTACCAGATTGACCGGAATGTCCCTTATGGTCCTTGTCACGGCTGAATCATCGATGTTCAGTACAAGAAGCCACACCAGAAATCCAAGCACAACCGACAGAAGCTTAAGACCTATATTGCTGTATATCTTATTTGCCTTTTTCTTAGGCTCTGCGCTGTTATTTTTCATTCTCATCAGCCTCCTTTCTGGAAGCTTTATTCTTATTCTCCACAACGACTCTCTTTC
>OHQR01001785.1_pt1 | contig 10419 bp, 10 predicted proteins | sample 1578191 | NCBI WGS metagenome assembly OHQR01 (sample SAMEA3879577, study PRJEB24766) | human gut metagenome | biome: human-associated habitat; feature: feces | place: USA | collected 1985/1987 | reverse complement strand
TATCCTTATTATATCACTTTTTTCTTCTTTTTCATAGGGGTTTTTAGAGGTTACCATAATATAAAAGAAAAAGCAAGGACCATTTTAATTGGGGCAATATTTTGCCTACTTTTTTATTGTAATGACTTTGCCAGCGAATTCTGATATACTAAGCTCAAGTTCCAATCAGGTGCTGAAAGTTCAAAAGGAGGTATTCATTATGAATACATTAAAATTTCCAAAACCGATTGATGCTTTATGTGATTCTATCCAAACAGAAGATCTATCCAATGCCCTAGCAGAGCTTATGCCATTTTCCGTATCAAGCAGTAAATTTTATGTCTGGGCTCCTGAAACTGACAGGGACGATGGCATGGTAAAGGCACAGGAACTGTACAACAATATGCTTGATGACAAGCAGAACAACTGACAACAAAGAAAGGATGATCGTTAATGAACAAGCAGAACTCCACGATACTATTCATGCCCTCGGATGACAGTCTTCGGTCCGAGGAATTTCACAGGTACTTTCGGAAAAATATCCAGTATTTCTCCGCCGGGAACAGGCTGTATGTCTGGATAAACGACAAACGCTGCTTTGAGTACATGACAAAGGCGCAGTCGATGATACTTATGGATTCGCTTATTGACCCGGCATACGAAGGCAGGGTACGGAGCTCCGCTCTGGAGGAGACCTACAAGAAGCTGATACGTGACAGCACTCACATCAGAAGTCCAGATGCCCTGCTGAATGAGGGACAGTATTACCTTAACCTGCGAAACGGCGTACTGGACCTCCGCACCCTGAAACTGCTTACAGGAAAGGAGGCGGAGGAAAAGGCTGAGACGCTCTGTTTCACCTATCAACTGGAGTTCAGCTACGTTGATACAGCCACTTTAAAAGACGCTCCGGCGTTCTGCGGTTTTCTCGATACGTCGCTGGACGGCGCTTCAATGGAGAATCCGAAAGCCGTCCTGCTGCTGGAAATAATCGGCACAAGCCTGTCGTCGCTGAAAATGATACGGAAGATGTTCTTCCTTGTCGGAGCTACCAAAAGCGGAAAGTCGGTCACTGTGGATTTTCTGCAGGAGATGATATGGTCTGGAACGGCAGTCACCGTATTCGGAATTAACGAGCTAAGCGGGCGGTTCAATATGCAGCACCTTGAAAGCTCCAGACTGAATATATGCCGTGAGCTCACCGCAGCGAAAATCACCGGTACGGACACCATCAAGAAGATAGTATCCGAGGAACCGCTGTTCGTTGAGGGCAAGGGAAAGGAGGGCTATGTGGCTGATATCCACACAAAGCTTGTGACCTGTGCAAATCAGATGCCGGTATTCGGTGAAATGGATTCAGCCGGAAACAAGTCAGTCACCGACCGCATGGTCGTGCTGCGGTTCAATCACACTATCCCAGAGGAACAGATGGACAGGGAACTTCCGGACAAGCTGCTGAACGAACGTGATACGATATGCTCTCTCGCAATGAAGGCGCTTAACGGGCTTATAAGCCGGGGATATATCTTCACTCTCCCCGATGACAGCAAGAAGCTGATAGATTCGTACATACAGGAAAATGTCAGCTTACAGCTTTTCCTTGAGGACTGGTGTATCGAGGATTCAGACGGGAAGGTCCACAAGCACGACCTCATAATGAGATATCACGAATATTGTCAGGATAACGCTCTGAAGCCCTACACCGACAAGCAGGTGAGCGCATTCATCGAGGGCAGATATCCTGATGTAACACGTGGCAAGTTCCGCATGAACGGAAAGTATCTGTGGGGCTGGTCAGGAATAAGTCTGAAGTCTGTGGGAACGGATTTCGGCACATTAGAGGAGGAAAACGATAATGAATAACACGACAGTCAAAAAGAATGATGGAATAATAAATAATTGCAAGATTCAAGAAAATATTATTCCGACGGATAATACGACAGCGCCTGCTGTAACGAAGTCTAAAAAGGTACAGGCAACTTCGCTGTCGCTGAAACCTGATGTAAGGCAGAGGCTGATTGACCTGTCCGCCGCCTGCAACATGAGCAAGACGGAATTTGCCTCGCGCCTTATTATGGACAGCGACAGCCGGATAGTCTCATTTCCGGAGGGAAAGGAGATACTGACCGATATAGCCCGGTGTTATCAGATATTATCGGATATTACTGATAACATGAGCGACAATAATATTCTGCATGATAAGCTGGACAGCGTTATTAAAGCCATCGACAATGCGGCGTTCAATATGTCCTGCGTATGCAATAAGATGGACACCCTACTTCCCGGCGAGGATGTAACAGACGATGATAATTAAATCAATATACTGCTCAGACGACAGACCGTATGCGACGCTCGACGCCCAGAAATATATCTTCAACGAAGCAAAGGTTCCCATCGGCGGGACCTTTGCCTACGGGTGCGCTCCCGAACGCTGGAGTTCATCAAACATTTCAACCAAGATAATATGGAGGAAAAAGGGGCGTGGCAAGTACTATCATATCATTATAGGCTTTGACCCGGCAGATAATGTTCCCGGAGAAAAGGCGGTCAGGATTGGAAAGAAAATATCCCGTTTTTTCAAGGACAGATATGTGGCAGGCGCAGTTCACACTAATACTGATAATATCCACATTCATATCCTTATCAGCTACACCACCATATACGGCGAACAAAAAGGGATGACGAAAAACTGGCTCAACGACTTCAAGAGCTTTGTTTCCGGTATAGCGGAGAAAGAGCACTGTCTCCCTGTCAGAATGCACAGCAACGACTGGAAGCCTATAAGTGGGATACATTCACTGGACGGAGAGGACGACCCGGAGATGGAGATAGACGCAGGTGAGTACCTTGGCAAACCAGAGGAGGTTTTGTTTGAGAACATTCCAGATGAATCCACGTCCGGAACGACAGCCGGCTTTGCACCGGGTTACGAACGACAGCAGCGTACATATATCAATTATAACTTCACCGTCAACAACAATTATTACTCTCCCGGGTACACTCCGGGCAAGTACAGAGGAGCCAATAATTACAATGCCCGCAGGGGCTGGAACTCAAGACGGTCTTTGCCTGCGGCCGCTCCTATGACACCGGCAGAAAAACCGGGATATACATTTACGACTGAGGAAGTGAGTGCTCCGGTTACGGTTATTGAGTATTGTCTATGTATCAATGGTATTGCCACGGACATATACAATAAGCCACTGTACAAATTTCCGGATTACAATAGTGCCTTTCAATACGGTATGTATTGTAAAAGAATGGGATACCTTGTAAGCATATTTAAAATCAATAACGGTTTTATTGATCCATTTTGTACAAATCTCTAATATGTCAAAATTTATGGACCGGTTGTACAATTGGACAGTTTAAAATTTATTTTCAGTATGGTTATATATTATAACTATGATAACGCATTCGAGCTGTCCCACAGCAGCTCAGTATCATTATAAAGGAGATTTTACTATGAATGAAAACACAAATGTCCAGATCATCACACTCTTCCCTCTTGCGGACAGCATGCCGCCACAGCTGATAAACAATGTCTCTGTGACTGCAAAGATATGCCGCGAGCGGCACATCGGTCTGAACGAAAACACACTGCGCTTTCTCTGCAAAACAGGTCAGATACCCTGCATAAAGGTCGGAAACAAGACCCTCATCAACTGGAATGTCCTGATGGATTACCTGGCTAAAGGCGGAGTCAGAACTGAACAGTCGGAATCCGAAGCGCCTGTTCCCACGTCAACAGCAGGAGGTATCCGGAAGATACCCACCAGGTTGAAGCGGTGATCTGCTGACCCGCCTGTCCGGACAGGCGGGTCATACTTTGGAAAGGAGATAAAATATGGGAAATGTGCAGATACGCGGTAACAGCGTCCGCATAAGGGTGTCAGACGGATTTGATCCCAAGACCAACACACGCCGCTACAAGATGCTTACGATACATCTTGACCCTGATCTTACTGAGCGGCAGCGGCAGGAAGAGATAAACCGCCAGAAAGTACTATTTGAGGAAAAGTGCCGCCGAGAGAGCTACATAGATGATTCAATGACGCTGAACAGCTTCATTGAGCAGTGGCGGCAGGACTACGAACAGTCCCACCTGAAAAACACCACACAGAAACACTATGACGACCTGCTCGAACGAATAAAGCCCGCCCTCGGGCATCTCAAGCTGTCGGAAATCACGCCGCTTCACATCAATGCGTTTTACAAGAATCTCGCTGAAGAAGGTATACGCATTGACTACAAATACAAATGCCGTATAGATTTCAGAAAGTTTCTGAAAGACAACGACATTTCGCGATACGAGCTCAACGATGCTGCCGGAATATCCATGACAACTCTGGAAAGCATTGTGGCAGGCAATAACGTCAGCAAGGAGACGGCGCTCGGAATCAGTAACGCTCTGGAAATCAATCCGGAAGAGCTGTTTGATGTTATAGGCACCGATAAAACGCTTTCACCAAAAACACTGCTTCATTACCACAGGTGCCTTTCAGCTATCCTGTCAAAGGCAGTCAAGTGGGGATTGTTATTTTCAAACCCGTGTGAACGTGTCGATCCTCCAAAGCTACGCAGACGAGAAGCCAAGTGTCTCAACGAGGAACAGACGCTCAAGCTCATAGCTGCGCTTGACGAAAAGGGGCAGTATTCCGTGATGGTAAAGCTGATGATTTTTAGCGGAGCAAGACGGGCAGAGATATGCGGTCTGGAATGGGACGACGTTGACTGGGACAAGAGCTGCATTCATATCTGCCGGAACTCCCTGTATCTCCCGAATGTGGGTATGTACGAGGATACCACCAAGACTGAAAGCTCGGAACGATATGTCAAACTGCCGCAGTCGGTAATGACAATTCTATCTGAGTTCAGGAATTATCAGAACGGAATAAAGAAACAGATGGGAGAAGGCTGGCAGGAGAGCGGCAAGATTTTTACACAGTATAATGGTCTGCCGATACACCCGTCAAGCGTAACATCATGGTTAAGGAAGTTCACCGAAAGCAACGGGCTTCCCCATGTAACTTCCCATATGCTCCGGCATACTTCGGCTACAATGCTACTTATGCAGGGAGTTCCTCTCAAGGCTGTGTCCAAACGCCTCGGACATACGCTTGCCTCAACCACGAGCGACATCTACGGTCATTCTCTGCGCTCGGTTGAGGACATTGCGGCTGACAAGCTGGAAGCTATGCTGTCACCAAGCTCACAGCTCAAAAAGGAGGATGAATAAGATAACCGGAGAGGTATGCAGCCTCTCCGGAATTTTTATTTTTTAGGGTGATCACCGCTGTACCTTACAAGTTCAAGCAACTATCAACCCCAGTGTGACCAAAAGTGTGACCATTTCAACTGTGACCAACGGAATCCAGACATAAGAAAAACCGCTCAACCCTAATGGTTAAGCGGTTTTCTGTTGGCACGCCAGGAGGGATTCGAACCCCCGACCCTCTGGTTCGTAGCCAGATACTCTATCCAGCTGAGCTACTGGCGCTTACGCTCTCTTGAGCACTCATATATTATAACACCTTTATTCTAATTTGTCAAGTGTTTTTCTGAATTTTTCAATTATTTTTTCAAAAATGTGAAAACTACCTCGCAAGTTCTCCGGAACCACAAAATCAGAACTTCAGCAGAACCGCGCTCAAATCGTCCTCCGAACCACATTCCAGCGCCCGGGAGATCATTCCTCGAAGCACGTCGGGATCACTGCCCGCATTAGAAATAATGCTCTCGAGATCATCGGTCGTTACGTGGTCGTGAACTCCATCGGAGGTCATCAGAAGCGCACCTGTCAACGGAATCTCAAAAATCACCGGAGCATAGAACGATTCCCGACCGCCGCCGAAACACGCCGTGATCTCGTTGCTGTTACAATGCTCCGCTTCCTCGGAGCGCCCGAGAGACGCCAGATAATTTCGTGTGGTCATATCCACTGTTAACTGCTTGAGATACCCTCCTTGAACCGCGCATATACGCGTGTTCCCGATATGGAACAGCTTCCCGCCTGGAAATATCCCCGAGAAGGTCGACGCCATGTTCTCCATTCCCGGAATTGCCCCGGCGTACTCCAGAAGTTCAGAATTTACACGGAGTGCTTCCTGCGGTGTGAACACGCTCAGAGACGAAAGCCCCCTGCACACGAATTCGGCAGCAACATCCCCGCCGGCATTCCCGCCTACGCCGTCCGCTATTCCGACTGCGCAGGGCTTATCGAACTCCTCGAAGAACTCCTCGTCGCAGAACACATGCCCGCCTATCAGCACCCGGTCCTGGCTTGCTTCGCTTCCTATGCCCCGCCGTGTTATCATGCTTACCTTCATCTCATTCACTCCTTCCGCCGTTAGTTTTATAGTCAGCTCCTGCGGCACTCAAGGCACGCTGGCGCTGTCTGAGCGTCTATTTCGGTTATCTCAAGCCGCGCGTCAGAAAAAATGCCGTTATCGAAAAGAAACCTCGACAGCGGATCGATCAGCAGCGCGCCTACGATGTTTCCTATTCCCCTGCCGCCGTTTTCCAGATTTCCAAGCACATGCTCCAGAAGAACGGAATAAGCCCGCTCCGATATCGTTATCTCAATTCGCCGCTCCGCTGACAGGTCGCGGAATATCCTGTCGACCTGCGAACGCAGTATCTTCCGAGCCGCCTCAGGGCGTATGTAATCGAACACAACGATGTTCTCGCCGATGCGGTTCAGTATCTCAGGTCTGCCAAGCTCCAGCTTGAAATGCTCCTCTATTGCGCTGCGGACGCGCTTCTGAACCTCCGGGTACGGCATATCGGGAGTGACGTTCTGCTGCCTTCCGCCGTCCGGAGCGCGCGTATATATTCCCAGATTGCTGGTGAAAATTATTACGCACTCTGAGAAATACACTGTGTTCCCCTGACCGTCGGTCATTCTGCCATCCTCAAGAATTTGCAGGAATTTATCCATGACCGACGGGTGAGCCTTCTCTATCTCGTCGAAAAGCAGTATCGAAAACGGCGCGTTCCTTACTGCGTTCGTGAGCTGACCTCCCGCCTCGTAGCCCACATATCCAGGAGGCGCTCCAAGCAGCTTCTGGTCGCTGTGAGACTGGCTGTACTCGCTCATATCGAACCGGATACAGCAGCTATCGTCGCCGAAAAGCTGCGCCGCAAGCGTCTTTGCGGTCTCGGTTTTACCCGTGCCGGTCGGTCCTGCAAAGAAAAGCACTCCCTTTGGCCGGGTGTGGGAGCTTCCCTGGAGTCCGGAAAGTCCGGTCACTGCGCGCTTAACTACGTCAAGCGTGCGTACTATCGCCGCGTCCTGACCCTTCACGCGGCTGCGGAAGTACTCCTCGGCGCCGCGCAGCTTCTCTATGTCAAGGCTGCGCCACGGATTCTCACGAACACCGTATTTGTAGAGGTCGATAACTCCGCACATGTCCTTCATCGCAAAGCCCTCGTTCTTACAGAGCTTCCGCAGACCGTTCAGCTCCGTGAAGCTGAAACCCTCGGTCAGCGCCGCAAATCGCTCCTGAACCGCGCGAAGCTCATCGCCCCTGGAACCGTACCATTCCATGCCCCGGCGGTAGTTTTCCGATGTAAAGAACGCCGGGAAATTCCCGCCGCTGACGAACTCAAGCCGCTCATCGCGGGTGGGAGTGCCGATGGTTATCGTCTTTTCGTTCGGGTTATCAAGGTAGAACCACGCCGGGATATCGTTCGACTTATTGACCGCAAGAATCAGCAGATTCCGCAGCTTGCCGCCGTCCGTCCGCACCTCTGCGGAATCCATCACCGCCTGCAGAAGCGCGGTGAAACTGTCGACCTCCGGCTGCTGAAGGCGCTCCGGCGAAGCTATGCACCTGGACGCGAAGTTCATCACAACCACGCAGGGCGTTCTGTTCTGCGAGAGGGCGCGCTGTATCAGCCGGGCAGCCTCACCGGTGCGGAATCCCGCTTCAACAAAACCGCCGCTGACCTCCGCGCCTGTCAGCTCGGAAAATCCCTCGACATAGCCGCTCTCGCAGGAATTATAGAACCCACGGCGGCTGTCATAGAACACAATGCTCCCGTAGCCCATGTCCTTATAAAAATAATGGAGATAGTCGCTGAGCCGCAGTATACTTCCCTTCGGAACGCTTCCCTCGTACGGAAACTGGTAGCTGTCCAGGATATTCCCCTCCAGCATTATAAGGGGCTTTATGCGGCTGAATATCTCAAGCTCGCGGTGCCATTTCGGGGTATTCGACATGTGCCGCCTCCTTTACTCTGCGGGAAACTCTGACAGGTGTCTGCACGGAACGCCGTTATCAAGGCAGTAGCGCTGCGCCGCGCTGTCCGGCAGGCAATACACAGTGAGATTCTGCACCATCGGCTTGCCGCCGAAAAGCGCCCCGGAAATGGTCAGCCCGCAGATATCCACCAGTTTTGTGTTCATGCCTATCACCGCTATGGAGCGCCGCTCCCCTCCGGTGAAGCTGCTGAACGGGCTTTCGACCGTCAGCGTGTTTTCAGGAACTATCAGCCGCGTAAGCGCACGGCACTCCGCAAACGCATTGTTCTCAATGGAAAGCAGGCATTCCGGAAGCGCCAGTTTCTGAAGTCCGCTGCACCAGCCGAAGCACTTCTCGGGGATAACAGCGAGGCTGGTATTTTCAAGGTGCAGCGAGTGGAATCCGCAGCTTGCGAAAGCTCCCGCGCCTACCGACATCAGTGAATCCGGAAAAGCCGCTGCGGAAAGCTGTCCGCAGCCGCTGAAAGCGTCCTTCCCTATGGTGCGCAGCCCCTCCGGAAATTTCACCTTCTGAACATGGCACCCGCGGAACGCTCCGTCGCCTATTTTTGTGACCGGAATGCCGTTTATCGCCGACGGTATCTCCAGCACGGACGGCTGTATCGCCTCGCCGCCGAAATCCCGCCGCAGCACAAGACCTGTTATCGTGATCCCGCCGCCCTCGTTGCGGTAAGTAAACAGCTTCGGATCCTGCGCCGATGTGCTGCTCTGCCAGTTATCGACCGCATTCGCTATGCGGCTGTCGACGGTATGCAGGCTCTTTTCCTTTGAAAGCTGCACCGTCCTGGAGATATGTTCGTCAAGCTCCGCCTTGCGAAGCCCCGCCTGTTCTACGCTCTGCCGCTGGAGCTGCGGAGCTATCTTTTCGCCGTCTGACACGGAATTGAGGAATTCCGCAGCCTTCAGGAGCCGCACCTGACTGTTGATGTAGCTCCCCAGCCGGTCGGAGGTCTGTATCTCGGTCAGAGTGGCAAGCGTGTCGGTCAGTATTGAAATCTGCTTTTCCGCCGCTGACAGTCTCCCGCGGAGTTCCTCTATCTCCAGGCGCTGTTTCAGTTCGTCAAGCTCCGTCATTTCCGTTCTCCTCTGTATCGCATTTTATTATGGACTTCTCCGCGAGCCGCCGCTCAAGCTCCTGCGGGTAATCCGGGCGGTGTATCCCGACCGAAACCACTCCGTCCGCCGCCGGGAAATCCTGTATCCCGCTGCCGCCGCTGATGTACTCCTCATACCGCGCCCGCAGGCTCTCGTCAAGGTATATTATCCGCTGATTATCCGACCCGCGCAGCGGAAGCCCGGTGTTCCTCCGCTGAATGTACTCGCCGTCGATCAGTACGGAGGTGTTCCTCAGAACGCTCTCCACTGCCGGGGAGTCCATCGCGCGGAGCTGCTCCAGCGTATAACCCGTGTAGACAAGTATGTCGCCGCTGATTTTCCGCAGTTCCGGAAGCAGCAGCGCAAGCTCCTCGGACTGTTCGAGCGGGTCGCCGCCGGTAATCGTGAAGCCGTTGACTTCAGCGCCCTGTGCGATCGAACCTACCAGTTGAAGCAGCCGCTCCCGGGTGATACGGAACTGCTCTCCGCAGCTCCACAGTTCGGGGTTGCTGCACCCCGGGCAGCCGTGTGAGCAGCCGCAGAGCCATATTCCTACCCGGTCGCCGGGTCCCAGCGTTTTAACTGGATATAGGATCCTCGCTGCGTACATCATCGGCATATGCGCACGGTAAAGTACGCCGCGCCGCGCTGTGTCTCATCGTCCGGAGAACTGCCGCCCAGCCCGACAACGTCTCCGTCAAAAAGCTCCCGCGGTTTCCCTGTCACAAGCTCGCCGTTGACGTAGGTGTGATTCGTCGCGCCCATGTCCTCGATGAACACTCTGCCGCCGGATATGCTCAGCTTTGCGTGGACGCGGCTCACGAACGGCTTCGCGGCGAAATGCTCCGCAAGCTCCCGCTCCCTGCCGAGAATGATCTCCGTGGAAGTCAGCGCGAGCGCCCAGCTTCCATCGCAGGCGGCAAGAGCGCAGCGTATTTCCCCGGGGGCTGTCGGAATTATATCCGAGATATCCTCCCCGCAGGAAGCGCATACCCGCGCCGCAGCAGGATTCTCAGCCCCGCAGGCGCATATTCTCACCGGGCGCGGCTTCGCGGGCGGCTCAGGCTGCACAGCGGCGC
>OHQR01001768.1_pt1 | contig 10518 bp, 10 predicted proteins | sample 1578191 | NCBI WGS metagenome assembly OHQR01 (sample SAMEA3879577, study PRJEB24766) | human gut metagenome | biome: human-associated habitat; feature: feces | place: USA | collected 1985/1987 | reverse complement strand
AATCCTGCGGGACTAATCTCCCGTACCGGTTCGATTCCGGTTGCCGGCATATAACTTAAACGGTGGAAACCTTGTAGAATCAAGGGTTCCACCGTTTTTTGTTGCTCGAAAATCGTCTAGGTGTGCAAAAGGTGTGCAGAAATTACTTATTCTTTGCAAGAAAACAGGAGAAACGATCGGATAATAAAGTGAAGATATCTTCAGACTGATACGGGGGGTGAAATAAATTATTACGCAAAAGAATTTTGTAGAGAAATTAAAAAGACAAAATGAAAAGGCTCTGGAGTATGTCATCCGTGAATATGGCGGCTATGTGAAAGCTGCGGTGAATCATAACCTTGCGGGACTTCCAGAGGAAATGGAAGAGTGCATGGACGATGTCTTTCTGGATGTGTGGGAGCATATTGAGCGGTTTGATGCGGCAAAGGGAAGTTTCAGAAACTGGATTATTTCCATTGCGCGGTTCCGTTCGATTGATTATCTGCGCAGATACAGCCGGACATGTATGGAAGAGGATGTATCGAATTACGAGAGCAAGTTAGCGAGAAACGACCGAATTGATACGCTGGAACAGGAAATATCCACGGAGACAGAAAAGCTTCTGGAAGGACTGAAGGAAGAAGAGCGTCAGATATTGTTACGCTATTATGCAGAGGAAGATGATGTGGATGTATTGGCGAAGGAATATGGTGTGTCCAGCTCTACGATTTACAGCAAAGTTTCCAGAGCAAAGAAGAAAGTGCGAAAAAATCATGGAAGATTGGAGGAACATGTATGATGGAGATATACGAGGTTTTAAATCAGGTTCATTCAGAGGAAGAATATATGGAATTTCCAGAGATGGAAACAGCTGCATGTATCCGGAGGGTACGGACGAAGCTTCATGACAATCGAAAAAAACATGTATGGCGGACAATTGCGGCGGCTCTGATTGGAGGAGTGGTATTATCCGGGGGAATTGCTTACGCAAACTCAGAAGGCTTGCTAGATAAATTCTTCCATAATGAGCAGACGGAAGAAGTGCCAGAACAGTACGTGGAACGGGAATATATTGAAGAGGATTATCCGAATGGATTGAAGGTTATTACAAATGCAGAGACGAAATTGACATTTGAGATTGAGAAGGCGATCACAACCGGCGATATGGTGGATGTGATCTGGACTGTGACCTACCCGGATTATGACGCAGAAATGTATGATGTGGATTTCCGGATGCGAGGGGGCGACCTCTATTACGGAGATCAGAAACTGGAAGAGACATCGTCTCTGATTCTCGGAGAAGAAAGTGATCTGAAAGAAAATCAGCGGATGTACGACAGCATTTACCTGATTCCGGATGGCATGGAGCTCGAGGAGGGGGATGTGCTTACAATGAAATTTGATGGTTTAAATGGTGAGACGACGCACATTGATAAAAACGATCCAAAATACGCAGACCGGAATGAGGCGGATCTGGAGGCACTGTATTCCGATACTGTTTTGATTGAGGAAGCAGACTGGACACTGGAATTCGCATTGCAGGAAAGCAAATTTGAACCGGGCACGCTGGATTGCAGCAATTCTGCGAAGATTGTGGAAGCAACGTTAAGTGAACGGATGCTGAAATTTACAAGTGTTGGAGATTTCTCTCTGCATGAGTACATCAAAATCAAGATGAAAGATGGAACGTATATTGGAGGATTTGATTTTGAGGCAGGAGGATCGCAGGATTACGATCAGGAACGGCAACAGATCGACTTTGTAATAGAGTTTACTATGCCGATTGATATCTCACAGGTGGAGCTGGTTGTGATTGGAAACGAGCGACTTCCAATGAAAGAATAAATGAATATAAAAAGACAGAAAGACCGCGGATCGAATGAGCGGTCTTTCGTGTTCTTATGATTGAATCCTGACGCAAAAAGTGGTAAAATATAAATAGTATTTTTGTTACAGGAGGTTTCGGTATATGGAACACAAAAAGGTTAATTTTTTACATTCTGTGCGTCTGAAGATGTTATTGGCGATGGCATTTTTTGCTTTCGTAACGGGAGGATTTGCTTGCGCACTGTTTATTTCTTCTACGAAAGAGGAAATCGGTTCAGTCACACGTGGATATATGCGTGATCTTTCCAGAGCTTATGGCGTTATGCTGGACAATGAGCTGGACACGGATGGTGATGACGCGCTTTCCGGCGAGCATCTGGCTTCGATACTTGCAGGCGTTCAGGTGGAAGGAGTCGAAAGCAGCTACATATATGTAGTCAGCGGCGATGGTACGATGTTGTATCATCCAACTGCAGATAAGATCGGCAAGCCGGTGGAGAACAAGGTGGTCAGTGATGCGGTTGCCAAGATTGCCAAAGGTGAGAAGGTTGAAAATGAAGTTGTTAAATATGAATTTAAGGGTGCAGACAAGTATGCCGGTATCTATGTGAATGATACACAGGATTTTATCATGGTAGTAACTGCCGATTATGACGATGTATTCAGCAGTATCCGGAAGGTAGAAGGAAAAATCGGAATTATCGTATTACTTGAGCTGTTGATTGTTGCAACGATCGGATCTGTATTTGCGCATATTATTGTCAAGCCTATGAATGAGGTTTCTGAACTGACGGTGAAGGTCGGAGATATGGATCTGACGAAGAATGAGATTCAGACCAGACTGGCAAACCGTAGGGATGAGATCGGACGCATGGGACGAAGCCTTGACTATCTGACACAGTCTTTGAAGGGTGTGGTAGAGAATATCAAGGAGAAGAGCGCGCAGGTCATGGACGCTGCTAATGTACTGGACTCAGATGCCACGGAGACATCGACGACGATGGAACAGGTGGAACAGGCGGTCAATGATATTGCGGAAGGTGCAACGACACAGGCAGGTGAGACACAGCGCGCAGAAGAGCATGTTGTGGAGATGGGCAACATGGTGCAGGAGACGAGCGACGAGGTGGAGAAGCTGCTTGCATTTGCACAGGAGATGCAGGAATGTACTTCGCAGGCTTCCGACATTTTGCAGGCATTAGAGAAGGTCAATGCACGTGCTGAGGAGCATATTGACATAATTGCGGAACAGACGAATACAACGAATGAAGCAGCCATGAAGATTAGTGAGGCAACACATCTGATCACATCCATTGCGGAGGAGACGAATCTGCTTGCATTAAATGCCAGTATTGAGGCGGCGAGAGCCGGTGAGCAGGGCAAGGGCTTTGGTGTTGTTGCAAGTGAAATCCAGAAGCTTGCGGAGCAGACAAATGAGTCAGCGACGCATATCGAAGAAATCGTACAGGAACTGCTGCGTGATGCAGAAAAGGCAGTGGAGACGATGTATGGCGTGAAGGAAATCATGCATACACAGAGTGACCATGTGGAACAGACGGAGAGCGCATTTGAACAGGTACAGTCAGGGGTTGAACAGTCAATCGAAGGAATCAACCGCATTTCGGAGCATACAACCCGACTGAATGATGCAAGAGAAAAGGTTGTAGGAATCGTGCAGAACCTGACATCCATTGCAGAGGCAAATGCAGCCGGAACCGAGCAGACATCTGCATCCGCAACAGAGGTTGGTGCAATCATGGAAGATATTTCCGGCAAATCAACAGCGATGCGTCAGGCAGCGCAGGAACTGGATGACGGTATGAATATATTCAAATTATAAATCGACAAGGAGGAACGCAATGTATTTTGAAAAATCAAAAGGCTTCCCTGCTGATTTCTTATGGGGCAGTGCATCTGCTGCATATCAGGTAGAGGGTGCCTGGAATGAAGATGGAAAGGGAATGTCAAACTGGGACAAGTTTGTACGTATTCCGGGTAAGACTTTCCAGGGTACAACCGGTGACAAGGCGGTTGATCATTATCATATGTATAAAGAGGATGTCAGGCTGATGGCAGAGATGGGGCTTAAAACCTATCGTTTTTCCATCGCGTGGTCACGTATTATCCCGGATGGAAATGGTGAGGTGAATGAGAAAGGCTTGAAGTTCTACGATGATTTGATCAATGAGCTTTTGGCAAATAACATTGTTCCTATGGTTACAGTCTATCATTGGGATATGCCACAGGCACTGGAAGACCAGTATCATGGTTGGGAAAGCCGCCAGATTGTAGATGACTTTGTTCGCTATGCAACAATCTTGTTTGAGCATTTTGGCGATCGTGTAAAGCATTGGATCATCATGAATGAGCAGAATGTATTTACCGGTCTGGGCTGGATGGGAGGTATGCACCCACCAGGAAAGATCGATGAGGAGAAGCTGTTCTATCAGGTAAATCATCATGCATTTATGGCACATGCTAAGAGTGTACTTGCTTTGAAGAAATTACATCCGGAAGCATTGGTTGGATCTTCATTTGCATATGGACCATCTTACGCGATTGACTGTCATCCGGAAAATGCGATGGCAAAAGCAGATTATGATGATCTGAAGAACTATTACTGGATGGATGTATACGCATATGGTAGATATCCGCGCGCTGCAATGGCATATCTGGAAAGTAGAGATGTTGCTCCACAGATGGAAGCGGGAGATGCAGAAATCCTGAAGGAAGCTGCAGCCAAGGTTGATTTTATGGGTGTAAATTATTATCAGACTACGGTTGTAGAATACAACCCAATCGATGGTGTTGGCGCATCGCACGAGATGAATACGACCGGAAAGAAGGGAACTGCAAAGGTACAGGGCGTGCCTGGACTCTTCAAGAATCCTTCCAATCAGTTCCTTCCTACTACAGATTGGGATTGGACGATCGATCCGATGGGCATCCGTATGTGCTGCCGTGAGATTACTTCCCGTTATGATCTCCCAATCGTGATTTCAGAAAACGGACTGGGTGCGTTCGATAAGTTCGAGGATGGAAAGATTCATGATCCATATCGTATCGATTACCTGAAGCGTCATATCGAAGAGCTTAAAAAAGCTTGCGATGATGGCTGCCGCGTACTTGCTTACTGTACATGGTCTTATACCGACCTGCTGAGCTGGCTGAATGGTTACCAGAAGCGGTACGGATTTGTCTATGTTGACCGCGAGGAGGACGAAAACAGCGGAACACTCAACCGCTACAAGAAGGACTCCTTCGACTGGTATAAGCATGTGATCGAGACAAACGGCGAGGAACTGTAAGAACCACGCGATCTGCGACAAAATCAAGAAGAGTAATTCAAAGACTGCAACGTATCTGCGTTGCAGTCTTTTTGCGTGCCAATGTTCCCGTACTTGCATATAGTATATTAGAAACTTCGACCAGATATTTCGCAATGTGAGTTGGGTATATGTATTATTCATAAGCAGACCATTGGAGCATGTCTGCGATGAAAATACATATATCCAACGGAAGTTGCGATAAAATTCGAGGTTTCAAAAAAATATTTGGAGGGAACAATATGGCACGTGTGTTTATTGGCGTAGGACATGGTGGCACCGATCCCGGTGCCGTCGGCTATCTCGTGGAGAAGGACGTGAATCTGAAGATGGCGAGAGCCTGCTACGATTACCTGCAGGCAAGGGGCATTGACACCCGCATTTCACGAACGGGGGATGTGACCGATAAGCTGGTATCAAAGATCGACCGCTGTAATGCATTTGCACCGGATATCGCGCTGGATATCCACAATAACGCTGGTGGTGGGGATGGCTTCGAGATCTTCCACAGTGTAGTCGGCGGCAAAGGAAAGGAACTTGCACAGAACATTGAGAAAGAAGTTGTGAAGATCGGGCAGAACAGTCGGGGCTTGAAGACGAAGAAGAATTCTTATGGACGCGACTATTTCGGATTTATCCGGAGTACGATATGTCCGGCGGTCATCTGCGAGGGTGTATTTGTAGATAACAAAGCGGATGCGGCGCAGGCAGATACCGATGCAGAATGCCGCGCATTTGGTGAGGCGTATGCCCGTGGAATCCTTGCAACACTCGGAATTGCGGATACGGCTGGGAAGACAGACACAACAAGCAAACCAAATGGTGCATCTGGAACGAAGACACCTGCACCGGCTACTGGAAACACAAGTGGTTATAAGGTGAAGGTAACGGCGAGCGGCTTGAATATCCGCAAGGATGCGGGAGTTGCACATACAGTAACCGGGGTAATCCGTGACAAGGGCGTGTACACGATCGTGGCTGAAAAGACAGTATCCGGGCAGAAATGGGGAAAACTGAAAAGTGGTGCTGGATGGATTTGTCTCGTCTACACGAAAAAAGTGTAACACTTGACAATTAAAATCAAAAATAATATTTCACAAAGGATTCTCAAGTTGCGAAATAAGTGGTATAATGTACAGCATATGGCGGTCAGAGGAAATTCTGCGTGCCTGAATTAGGAGGATTACAAAAATGGAAAAAAGAGAGTTGGTATATTATCGACTGGATAAGATTGACGGTAAGATCTTAGATATCCTGCAGGGAAATGCAAGAGCATCTTTGAAGGAAATTGCAGAGCAGGTATTTCTGTCTCCGACAGCCGTTGGCGCACGTATTGACCGTATGTTGCAGGAGGGCGTGCTGGAAGGATTTACAACGAGACTGAACCCAGAAGCCATGGGACATTATATCAAAGCATTTATCAATCTGGAGGTACAGCCGGAGCAGCGTGAAGAGTTCAACGAGTACATTGACGGCGTATTGAATGTCGTAGAATGTAACTGCGTGACAGGCGATTTCTCTATGCTGATCGAGGTCCGTTTCCCAACAACAACCGAGCTGGATCATTTCGTAGGCGAGTTGCAGAAGTTTGGTAAGACAAAGACACAGATTGTATTCTCAACATGCGTGAAGCACAGATGCCGGTACTGGAAGGTGGATGGCAGAGATTTCGAGTCTCATGCCAAGGCATCAGAAAATCCGGAATCTGAGAAAACCGATAAATAGGCAAATAGACAAAGGATTTTTAAGTGAAAAAAAATTTCACGAAAGAATCTAAAGTTTTTTCTTTACAATCCTTTGCTTTAGTATTATAATGTGCCTATCGGTTGAAAAAAGCCGAAATATTTAATTCCTAGGGGGAAATTTACTATGTCATATGTTGACGAGGTACTCGAGGTAGTACGAAAGAAAAATGCAGATCAGCCAGAATTTTTACAGGCAGTAACAGAAGTACTTGAGTCTCTTAGACCATGTATCGATGCGAACGAGGAATTATACAAGAAGAATGCAATTCTTGAGAGAATTACAGAGCCAGACAGACAGCTCATGTTCCGTGTTCCATGGGTAGATGACAATGGTCAGGTTCAGGTAAATAGAGGTTTCCGTGTACAGTTCAACAATGCAATCGGACCTTACAAGGGTGGTATTAGACTTCACCCATCCGTAAACCTTGGTATCATCAAGTTCTTAGGTTTTGAGCAGGTATTAAAGAACTCACTTACAACACTTCCAATCGGTGGTGGTAAGGGTGGTTCTGACTTTGATCCAAAGGGCAAGTCAGACCGTGAGATCATGGCATTCTGCCAGAGCTTTATGACAGAGCTTTGCAAATATATCGGTGCTGATGTCGATGTACCTGCCGGTGACATCGGAACAGGCGCAAGAGAGATCGGCTTCATGTTCGGTCAGTACAAGAGAATCCGTGGAATGTTCGAAGGCGTTCTTACAGGTAAGGGACTTACATATGGTGGTTCACTTGCTCGTACAGAAGCTACAGGATATGGTTTATTATACCTTACAAGTGCACTTCTGAAGGATCACGATATCGATATCGCTGGCAAGACTTGTGCAGTATCCGGTGCCGGTAACGTAGCAATCTACGCAATCCAGAAGGCACATCAGCTTGGTGCGAAGTGTGTAACATGTTCTGATTCTACAGGTTGGATCTACGATCCAGAAGGAATCGACGTTGACCTTCTGAAGGAGGTTAAGGAAGTTAAGAGAGCACGTCTTACAGAGTACGCTGCAGCTCGTCCATCTGCTCAGTATCATGAGAAGAAGAACGCAGATGATCACGGCGTATGGTCTATCAAGTGTGATCTTGCTCTTCCATGTGCAACTCAGAACGAGTTGAACCTTGACGATGCTAAGATGCTTGTAGCAAACGGCGTTATCTCTGTAACAGAGGGTGCTAACATGCCTACAACATTGGAAGCTACAAAGTACCTTCAGGAGAATGGTGTTCTCTTCGTAGGTGGTAAGGCTGCAAATGCAGGTGGTGTTGCTACTTCTGCACTTGAGATGAGCCAGAACTCTGAGAGACTTTCTTGGACATTTGAGGAAGTTGATGGAAAGCTTAAGGGAATCATGGAGACAATCTACGCTAACATTTCTGATGCTGCTAAGAGATACAATGCAACCGTTGGCGGAAACGATGACTATGTAGCTGGTGCTAACATCGCTGGTTTCGAGAAGGTTGTAAACGCTATGCTTGCACAGGGTGTTTGCTAATTACGAGTTCTCAAGATAATAAAGGATAAGGTTAAGTCCTGTAAACCAAGTGTTTATAGGACTTTTCTTTTTGTATGTATAAGACATGTGATTGTTAGAATATTCATGAATATAAGAAAATTTGCACTATTTGAGCTGTAAAATTCTACGTTGAATTTTACAGCTCGGTTTTGTATAATATATAAATAAAGAAACTATATTTAAGAAAGGAAGTTGATTTTATGCCGAATATATTACCTGTGTCAGATTTAAGAAATTATAATGAAGTGTTAAAAAATTGCCAAGTTGGAGAACCTGTGTTTTTGACCAAAAATGGCAGAGGCAGGTTTGTGGTTATGGATATGGAAGATTATGAACGTGAAAAGGCGGAAAAGAAACTGCTTATGAAGTTGCAGGAGGCAGAAGAAAGAGTTAAGGATGAAAGTGCCTGGATGAGCTTGGATGAACTTAAGAAATCTGTAGGGGTATAGCTTATGATGAAATTACGGATTAACCCTATTGTGGCAGAGGACTTAAAGAATATTAAAGAGTATATTGCCGAAGACAATGAAGAAATGGCAGTAAAAACCATTCAGGAGATATATGCCCGATTTGAGAATATACAGCAATTTCCATATATGGGGGCGGATCTTGCCAAGAGAGTCAGCTTCCGGACGGATTATAAGTATGTGATTTGCGGGAATTATGTAGTGTTGTATAAGATTAGAGATGAGTATGTAGAGATTTACCGGGTGATGAATCGGCATCAGGATATTACGAAGATATTTTAAATTAAACTAGAAACAGTCATTCTAAGGGTGCAAGGAATGGTAGAACGTATGGGGATGCTTAGAATTTAGAATAAAGCGGGATTTCAGATAGGAGCAAGATATGAGAAGAAAATATTATTATGTGATAGTGGCAGCCCTGATGCTTTCCCTCGCAGGGTGCGTGTCAGACAAGCAGGATAATCAAAAGGAACAGGGAAATATCACAACAGAAGGCAGTCAGAAAGATCAGGATAATGTTACGACAGAACATGGACAAGCGCAGGCGAAGGATGAGAAGCTAACACTGGAATATGTATGTGAGGAATTCAACATCGACGAATCGGAATTTGATGGCGTTGATTTCGACGCATTTGTCAGCTATTACGGATTGACCTACGAGAATATCGGCGAGGGAGATTTCTGCTTAATGATTATAAGGAGTTACAAGATAGAACAGAAATTCCCGATTATGCTGCACTGAAGATTACGACGAACAAATTCCTGCCAGAATATCAGGATCAGGTAGAGACGGTCATTGTGGAACATGTAGAAGGAGAAACATGCCAGACAACCGTGATTGATTTGAAGCTTGGTAAAGTATTCACTACAAATGGAAACATCGAAAACCTATCTGCCGACGATATTGTGGGAGCTGCGGACGACGCGACGAAGGACGCAATCATCAATAGCATGAATAATCGAAATATCTGTAGTTGGGAAGCAGAGAACGTAGATGAGGACTCAGATATCACGGGAATACAAGCAGGCTGTTCGATTATTATAAAAATGTCAGATGATACGTGCTATGGAATTTCTTACAGGTCAGAAAATAGTACCGGAGACATGGATGGGTTTGTAAGTGATATGGAATCGCTGGTGTTAAATTAGAATGGAATCAGAACAATAGAATGGGATTGAAATAAGTTTAAATGAGCGATTATAAGAGGGGTGCAAATTGAAGAAATTCTATAATACAATGAAAAAGAGAAAGATGGTGTTTCTGATTCTTATGGTTGAACTGCTCTTATGGTAGGTGCATGTGGGAAGAAAATGGCAAGTGCGAAAGTGCAAGAATCAATTCGGAGAGCAGGATTGAAGTTTAATATGCGGATGCACAGTTGGAAAATGCAAAGAAAAGTATGGTTGATGTTTTAAACATGAATCCCTCTGTCAATCTTATGGGAACCGCGGATCTGTCTGTGGCGTATAGCAAGGATTTTACAAGACTGGTTGTGTCGGGGCAGGAGAAGGATTTACAAGAGAGGGTACTGTTGTCACAGGATATAGCCGCTTTGTTAATACTCCAGATCATGAATGGTGTAAGCTGTGATGATGCACAGGCAGCTCTGGAGCTGAACTATACGGACACGGGTAAACAAGAAGTGAAAGAGTTGAATTGCTATAAT
>OHQR01001761.1_pt1 | contig 10559 bp, 8 predicted proteins | sample 1578191 | NCBI WGS metagenome assembly OHQR01 (sample SAMEA3879577, study PRJEB24766) | human gut metagenome | biome: human-associated habitat; feature: feces | place: USA | collected 1985/1987 | reverse complement strand
TTGAGCTGTTCGTTCGTGAATCCTGGTGCCCCGAATTGCGAAACGATCAGGGCCGCAACACCCGATACGTGGGGGCAGGCCATCGAGGTCCCCTGCATGTAGCCATACCCGAGAGTCTCCGAGACGTAGTCGATCGTGTGGGTCTCCACCTCTCCTCTGAAATTTGTATAGACGAAAGTCATCCCGTTTTGCAGGTCGGTCGGAAGCGTGCTCAGGTTATAACCTTCGTTATAATGGATAGGCCTGGAAAAATCGGCTGCGTCTCCTCCGCCCGGCGCACATATATCGACGGTCGGACCATAGTTGGTGTACCAAGCGGCTTCATAAGTGCAGGAGACGGCGGCCACACTGATGCAAGGCTCGTAAGCGGCCGGATATCCGGGCTGTCCGCTGTTTTCATTACCTGCCGCGAATATCACGACGCCACCCGCCATAGGGCCGGTCTGCGTCTGTCCGTCGGGCGACATGCCCGCATATTGAATAAAGTAGTCGATCGCCTCCTTGACCGCCCGATCCTGGTTGATCCACTGGTCCAGAGACATGGAGCCGGCCGCGTATCCCCAACTGTTCTGACAAATTACAGCGCCGTTGTCTGCCGCATATTTGATGGCGTCGGCCGTCGCGTTCGAGCTGGCATCGTAACGTCCGTCCGTCGGGTGGAAGATCTGGCAGGTCATGATCTTCACGCCGTCGCCGCTTCCGGTTCCGCCTGCCATGCCGGAGATTCCGACATCGTTGTTGTTCACCGCAGCAATCGTACCGGCTACGTGCGTTCCGTGTCCTTGGCCCCAGGTGATGTCTTCATTGTATCCGCTGCAAAAATTCTTACCGATCCCGCTCCACATATTGGCTGCCAGGTCGGGGTGGGTGTATTCCACGCCCTCATCCAATACGGCGACGATTACATCGCTGCGACCCGCCGTCTTCTTCCATGCAGGAATCACGTTGATGTCTGCACCGGCGACGGCTTCCTCAGAAACCGATCCGTCGTTGTAAAGCGGCCATTGCTCTGCGAAGAGCGGATCGTTGAAAGGGTAGTTCGCCGGAACGGCCTTCGGCAGGGCCATCAGTTTTCGCCATGGAGTCCCGCTCCTTCGGCCCACATCCCCGACTTTAGTGATTTTGCGCGGAATTTCGACATGATTCACGCCGGCAATCTCTCCGAAGTCTTCGGCGACCTGCTCGGCAGATCCTTTGTCAGGACCCTGCCGCTGCGGGTGCGGGTCACGTTCAGCGCTTCGGCCGTTTCCCGGTCGAGCTTCATGCGGATCACTCCTTCGACCCTATCGGTATCCCGTGCCGGAGCACTTTCTGTGTCGGGATCTTTCTGGCAACCGGCGAGCAGCGCCAGACAAAAAACGAAAAGTAGATTTTTCAGCTTCATAAGTGTATGTTTTTTTAGAAAAAAGGAGGGAAGCCGACTCTCGTCAACCTCCCTTTCTTGTATGAAATCGCAGAGAGATTAACAGTTCATCGCTCCGCAGCAATGAATTACCTGTCCGCTCACGTAAGAGGAGAGGTCGGAGGCAAGGAACAGAGCCACCTTCGCCACATCCTCGGGTGTACCGCCGCGGCGCAGCGGAATTTGCTGGTACCAGCCCTGTTTTACCTCTTCGGGCAGGGCGTTGGTCATTTCGGTAATGATGAAGCCGGGAGCGATGGCGTTGGCACGGATGCCGCGCGGTCCCATCTCCTTGGCGATGGACTTCGCAAGTCCGATCATACCGGCTTTCGAAGCCGAATAGTTGCACTGTCCGGCATTGCCGCTGACACCCACCACGGACGACATATTGATGATCGAACCGCTGCGCTGGCGCGCCATGATCGGCGTAACGGCGTGAATGAAGTTGAAAGCCGATTTCAGATTGACGTTCAGCACGGCGTCCCACTGCGCTTCGCTCATGCGCATCATCAGTCCGTCTTTGGTGATGCCGGCATTATTGACCAGAATGTCGATGCGGCCGAAATCCTGCATGATCTGGTCGATCACTTTGTGCGTATCTTCAAAGTTGGCGGCGTTCGAGGCGTATCCTTTGGCTTTTACGCCCAGGGCGTTCAGCTCCTCCTCCGTCTTCTTGCCGTTTTCGTCGATCGCCAGATCGGTGAACGCGACGTTGGCTCCCTCTTTTGCAAACTGAATGGCGATCGCTTTGCCGATGCCCCTGGCTGCGCCGGTTACGACGGCCACTTTTCCTTCGAGTAATTTCATCTTGCTGAAATGTTTTTTTGATGGTTAATTTTTCGTTTTATCCGTAATATTCGATCTTTCTGTCGGAAATCCGGCCCGCGTCGGCTGCCCGTATCGCAAAGGTGCCCGTTCCGAAGAAAAATGTTCCGTTTGTCGGATGCGTCGTATTTTTCTGTCGCCAAATATACAAAAAATATTTAGAAATATTTAGTTTTTGTAGTTTCGTAAAATGTTACTACCTTTGGAATCCGAAAAAAACTCTTAATAAACCATATATCGATCATGAAGAGAGATTCTCAAGTATTCGACCTCATTTCTGAGGAACGGAACCGTCAGATGCACGGCATCGAGCTGATCGCGTCTGAAAATTTTGTCAGCGACGAGGTGATGGAGGCCATGGGCTCCGTACTGACCAACAAGTATGCGGAGGGTTATCCTGCCGCACGTTACTACGGCGGTTGTCAGGTGGTGGATAAGGTCGAGAACCTTGCCATCGAACGTGTTTGCAAACTGTACGGCGCCGAGTACGCCAACGTACAGCCCCACTCCGGCGCACAGGCCAACATGGCCGTTTTCTTCGCCGTGCTGAAACCCGGCGATACGTTCATGGGCCTCGATCTGGCGCACGGCGGCCACCTTTCGCACGGTTCGCCGGTGAATATGTCGGGTACCTATTTCAAAGCCATCGGTTACCAGCTCGATCCGAAGACCGAGCGCGTGGATTACGACGATATGGAGCGCAAGGCTCTGGAGCACAAACCCAAGCTGATCGTCGGCGGTGCTTCGGCTTATTCGCGTGAGTGGGACTACAAGCGTATGCGCGAGATCGCGGACAAAGTAGGCGCCATCCTGCTGATCGACATGGCTCACACGGCCGGTCTGATCGCTGCCGGTCTGCTCGAGAATCCGGTTAAGTATGCTCACATCGTGACTTCTACCACCCATAAGACCCTGCGCGGTCCCCGTGGCGGTATTATCCTGATGGGCAAAGATTTCGAGAATCCCTGGGGACTCAAGACTCCGAAGGGCGTGACCAAGATGATGTCGCAGATCCTCAATTCGGCCGTATTCCCCGGTATCCAGGGCGGTCCGCTGGAGCACGTGATCGCAGCCAAGGCAGTCGCTTTCGGCGAAGCGCTGGATCCCAGCTACAAGGAGTACCAGAAGCAGGTGCAGAAGAACGCCAAGGCGATGGCCGAGGCCTTCACCAAGCGCGGTTACAAGATCGTTTCCGAGGGTACGGACAACCACCTGATGCTCGTCGATCTTCGCACGAAGTTCCCCGAACTGACCGGTAAGCTGGCCGAGAAGTGCCTGGTTGCCGCCGACATCACCACCAACAAGAACATGGTGCCGTTCGACAGTCGTTCGCCGTTCCAGACTTCGGGTCTGCGTTTCGGTACTCCGGCTATCACCACGCGTGGTCTGAAGGAGGACAAGATGGAGGAGATCGTAGCGCTGATCGACCGTGTATTGAGCGATCCCGAGAACGAGGCGAACATCGCCGCCGTTCGCAAGGAGGTCAACGCTATGATGGCTAACTATCCGCTCTTCGCATGGTAGCATAATATGAAGCAGGTAGTAGAATTTCTCACGCTCCTGCACGAAAACAACGACAAGGCCTGGTTTGACTCTCACAAGGAGATGTACAAACGGGCCTTGTCCTGTTTCGAGGTGTTTACGGCGAAGCTGATCGACGGCATCGCCGCTTTCGATCCGTCCGTGCGCGGACTTACGGTCAAGGACTGCACGTGGCGCATCTACCGCGACACCCGCTTCAGCCCCGACAAGACACCGTACAAGACCCACATGGGGGCTTTCGTTGCTCCCCGTGGCAAGAAAGGCGGTTATTCGGGCTACTATTTCCACGTCGAACCGGTGTGGGACGAACGCTCCTGGTCGCAGGGGCATCAGCTCACTACGGGGCTTTACTGTCCGCTGCCGGAAGTGCTGCGCAGCGTGCGGGACGAGATCCTGGACAATGGCGCGGAAATTGAAGCAGCCATCCGTGAGGCGAAAGGATTCGTTCTCGACGAGTCGAACAAACTCAAGCGTCTGCCGAAAGGGTATGCCCCCGGCAGTCCGTACGACGAATGGCTGAAACTCAAGGATGTCTATATCACCGAACGCCTCGCGCCGGAGTTTATGTTGGACAAGGAGTTATTGAAGAACACGCTGCACGAATTTCGTAAGACGAAACATTTTTCGGATATTCTGAACCGTGCTGTGCAGTTCGCATACGACGAAATGATTTGATAATTATTACTTTATCCGACGGTCGCAGTATCGAACCGAAGACGTGCTTATCTGCGGTTCATGGCCTTGTCCGTAAGGCAGACTCTCACCCGAATCCTCTTTTCGGAGGGAACTTGGATCGTTACATTCCCGACAGGTGCACCGAAGGATATGACTACGTTTAATTTTAGAAAATATGAAAAAAGCAATTTACCTCTTGTTGGTTTCGATGCTGTTCGTTACTGCTTGTACGGAGCAGGCGCCCCGGATTGCCAAATATACGGATCTCTATGCCGTAAAGGGTACGGACAGCCTCTTCCTGGATCGCTATACGGCCGTTTCGGTCGAGCAGGACGATGCCCGGCCCTGTCTGGTCTTCGTTTTCGGCGGCGGCTTCATCGCTGGGGAGCGCGATGCGGAGCGGTACCTTCCGTTCTTTCATTACATGGTTAATCAGGGGTACGACGTGGTATCGATCGACTATCGTCTTGGTCTGAAGCAGGTCGTCGCTTCGGGGGACCTCTCGCCCGAAAATATGATGCTCGGTATGGCCCGGACGATCTCGATGGCTGTCGAGGATCTTTACGACGCTACCGCTTTTATCGTGGACAAGGCAGACGAGTGGGGTATCGACTCCTCGCAGATCGTGGCCTGCGGGTCGAGTGCGGGAGCGATCACCGTGTTGCACGGCGAATACGCCCTCTGCAACGCTTCGCCGCTGGTGCAACACCTGCCTGCCGGCTTCCGCTACGCGGGTATCGTTTCTTTCGCCGGGGCGATCTTCGAAATGGGCGAGGAGCTCCGCTGGGCATCGCAGCCTGCGCCGATGATGCTTTTTCACGGCGATGCGGATGCGAACGTACCGTATAATGTGATTCGCGAGAGCGGCGTCGGTTTCTTCGGCTCGAAGTACATCGCCGGACAGCTCCGCGCGATGAACTCCCCGTATTATTTCTATTCGGTCGAGAACGCCTCACACGTCATCGCCACGGCGCCGATGGACGGCAACCGGGATGCGATCGATGCTTTCCTCTCGAAACTCGTCGTGGATAAGGAACCGCTGATGATCGAAACCGACGAAACGACGATCGGCGCCCCTGAAGTCCGCAAGAACTTCACGTTGGCCGAATACATCGCATCGAATTTCCTGTAAAAAGGATGCGGAAGTGTGTGCTTACGGTTCGAATCGGCCTCGATTTATGCCGGCTGGACAATGATGCGATGTGTCCGATGAGTATGCTCGGTGATGGTTCGGCGACGGATTGCTGTCGAGAATATTCCGTATGGAGTTTCCGCTGCTGTTCAGATTGCGGGTAGAGTCGGGAATAGATCGGCGAACGCACCTTCCGAAATCATCAATAATATAAAATCAGCCGCAACCTAAAGGTTGCGGCTGATTCTTGTTGTATCGGTCTTGTCATTACTCCACCGTTACCGACTTGGCCAGGTTGCGGGGCTGGTCCACGTCGCGCCCTTTATTGACAGCGATATGATACGCCAGCAACTGCAACGGCACCGATACCACGATCGGCATCAGGCACTCCGCCACGACGGGCACTTCGATAAAGTAGTCGGAGCTCTTGCGTACCTGCTCGTCGCCCTTGGCGATCACGGTGATAACCTTGCCGCCCCGGGCCTTGATCTCCTCGATGTTGCTGGCGGTCTTTTCGTAGGTGTGATCCGGCGTCGCGATGGCGATGGTCGGCATCTCGGCGTCGATCAGGGCGATCGGACCGTGTTTCATTTCGGCGGCAGGGTAGCCCTCTGCGTGGATGTAGGAGATCTCCTTGAGTTTGAGCGCACCTTCCAGCGCCGTGGGGTAGTTGTACCCGCGTCCCAGGTAGATGAAGTTGTGCGCGTAGGTGAAGATTTTCGAGAAGTCGGCGATCCGGTCGTTCAGGCGGAGCACCTCTTCCAACACGGCGGGCAGATCGAGCAGATGCTTGGCGATCTTGCGCGAGCACTCCTGGTCGATCGTACCCTTGACGCGGGCGATCATCAGCGCCAGCATCGTGAGTACCGTTACCTGTCCCGTGAAGGCTTTGGTCGAAGCCACGCCGATCTCAGGCCCTACGTGGATGTAAGTGCCGGAATCGGTAGCCCGGGCGATCGACGAGCCGATCACGTTGCAGATGCCATAGACGAACGCACCGTTCTGCTTGGCCAGCTCGATAGCGGCCAGCGTGTCGGCCGTTTCGCCCGACTGCGATACGGCGATCACGATGTCGTCGGGATAAATCACCGGATTGCGGTAACGGAACTCCGAAGCGTATTCCACTTCGACCGGAATGCGGCAGAAATCCTCGATCAGGTACTCCCCGATGAGCGATGCGTGCCACGAGGTGCCGCAAGCCACGAAGATGATGCGCCGGGCGTTGAGAAACCGCTCTCGGTTGTCCATGATGCCCGACAGGATCACGTCGTACGTCTCGGGGTTGATCCGGCCCCGAATGCAGTCCACGATGGTCTTGGGCTGCTCGAAGATCTCCTTGAGCATGAAGTGCGGATAGCCGCCCTTTTCGAGCTGGGAGATGCTGAGCTGCAACTTCTTGATGTCGATCTTGCTCTCCTGGTTGTCGAGCGTTACGATCTTCAGCGGGTGGTTGCGATCCATGACCACTACCTCGCCGTCATTGACATAGACGATCTTGTCCGTATATTCCACGATCGACGCCGCGTCCGATGCCAGGAAAAACTCCTTGTCGCCGATACCGATGACCATCGGGCTGCTGCGGCGTGCCGCGATGATTTGATCTTGGTTGCCCTTCTCCACTACGGCGATAGCGTATGCGCCGATCACCTGCTTCAATGCTTGCTGGACGGCCTCCAGCAACGTGCAGTTGTTCGACGTACGGATGTATTCGATCAGATTGACCAGTACCTCCGTGTCAGTGTCGCTCTTGAATGTGTAACCGTTTTCGATCAGCGCCTCTTTCAACACCCGGTAATTTTCGATGATACCATTGTGGATCAGGGCGATATTGCCCGAATCGGAGTAGTGAGGATGGGCGTTGATGTCGTTCGGTTCGCCGTGTGTCGCCCAACGGGTGTGGGCGATGCCGATCGTTCCGTCCAGATCCTTGGATTCGACGAAATGTTCCAAATCGGCGACTTTGCCCTTGCTTTTGAACACGTTCAGAACTCCTTCCCGATTGACCAGTGCGAGTCCTGCGCTGTCGTAACCGCGATATTCCAAGCGGTGAAGTCCTTTTATCAGAATGGGGTAAGCCTGCCGTTTACCCACGTAACCTACAATTCCACACATAATGTATTCTTTTTGCGATTTGCAAAGATAGTGAAAGCCGGGAGAAAACGGGAATTTGTTCTCAATTTTCCAAGGCGCATCCTATCTAAAACTATGTCAAAGATAGTGAAAGGGAAGAGCAATCGTGCGAACTTGCACGCAAAGATTGCTGAACCGAATCCTATTTTCTATTATAAAAATAGTGCAAGGTGAGTGAGAGCCAAACTAAACTTTCTGTTTTCCTACTCCTTGCATCGTAGAGTTCACAAGTGCCCTCCGCGTATGCTTCGAGCGTGGGTTGTTTGAACTCGTTCGAACCTTTCCATCTTCTTTTTTTGTAAAGATACGAATGAGCCGGGCGCAAAAGCAAATTTTATTTGCATTTTGCCGAGGCGAAGTATCTACAACGAAATCAAAGATCCTATCTTTTTGAACAAACGTATCCGTAATATACGAAAAACGGGATATATCCTTCGGATATTGTCCCGTTTTTGAAATCGTATTGCTTGTTTACTTTTCAGCGAAATATTTATAAAACAGCGGAATCGTTTCGACCCCCTTGTAGAACTGGTCGAGTCCGTAGCTCTCGTTGGGCGAATGGATGGCGTCCTCCGCCAGGCCGAATCCGATCAGGAGGGACTTGATTCCCAAGATATTTTCGAATCCGCTGATGATCGGAATCGATCCGCCCGAATAGAACGGCAGGGGTTTCTTGCCGAACGTGTCGGCGATGGCCTTTTCCGCCGCTTTGTAAGCCGGCATATCGGTCGGAGCCACGTAGGGCATACCGCCGTGCAGGAACTTGACCTTCATCTTGACGCTCTTGGGAGCGATCGCCTTGAAATGTTTCTCGAAGAGCTTGGCGATCTTTTTGAAATCCTGTCCGGGAACCAGACGCATCGAGATTTTGGCCGAAGCCTTCGACGGGATCACCGTCTTGGTCCCCTCCTCGATATAGCCGCCCCAAATGCCGTTCACGTCGAGCGAGGGGCGAATACCCGTGCGTTCGATGGTCGTAAAGCCCGCTTCGCCCTCGACATCGCCGATTTCGAGCGCTTTCTTGTATTCTGTAAGGTTGAACGGAGCCTTGTTGAAGGCTTTGCGCTCGGCGGCCGTCAGCTCGCGCACGTCGTCGTAGAAGCCCGGAATCGTCACGTGTCCGTTTTCATCGATGAGCGAAGCTACCATGCGGGCCAGGACATTGGCCGGATTGGCCACCGCACCTCCGAACAGGCCGGAGTGCAGGTCCTTGTTGGGGCCTGTCACTTCGACCTCCATATAAGTCAAACCGCGCAGACCGCAGGTGATCGAAGGTATCTGCATCGAGATCATCGATGTATCGGAAACCAGAATGATGTCTGCCTTGAGCATCTTCTTGTTGTCGGCGCAGAACTTGTAGAGGCTGGGCGATCCGATCTCCTCCTCGCCTTCGAGCAGGAATTTCACATTGCAGGGCAGGCTGTCGGTCGCGCACATCGCTTCGAACGCCTTGGCGTGCATGAAAAGCTGGCCTTTGTCGTCGTCCGCACCCCGGCACCAGATGCGTCCGTCCTTCACGACCGGTTCGAACGGCGAGGTGCGCCATTCGTCCACCGGATCGACCGGCATCACGTCGTAGTGGCCGTACACCAATACGGTCTTGGCTTTGGGATCGACGATTCGTTCGGCGAAAACAACCGGATTGCCTTCCGTGGGAAGTACTTCGGCATGGTCGGCACCGGCCTTCATCAGCGAAGCGGCCAGCCATTCGGCGCACCGGGTCATGTCGGGTTTATGATCGGATTGCGCGCTGATCGAAGGGATGCGCAACAGCTCGAATAATTCGTTGAGAAAACGGTCTTTGTTTTTCTCTATGTAACTCTTTACTTTATCCATGGAATTTGATTATTTGGTGAGTACGTATTGGTCTGCGAGTTCTCCGGTGATAGGCTGCTTCTTTGCATTAAGACGGCGCAGGCGGTTTTCCTCCACCTTGTAGTACTCGGGGGCGGGAAGCCCTATGCCGACTTTGGCTCGCAGCGTCAGCAGGTTGCCTTTTACCGTATAGTTTCCTGTCTGTTGAATCGGCTCTTCAGAACGATCCATATAGCTGGAATTCATCGTATAGGTGTTGTCGTTGTGAAGCGTGAGTTCAATCTCGATGCCCGGGCAGTCCGCAGCAGGAAAAACCCCTTTGTAAGTTCCCTGGTAGTCGAGTGCGTTTTCGGCATTGTGCATGTCGGGTACCCCGGCAGTCGTCTTTTGGCGGGAGTTTCCTCCGCAGGCTGTCAGCATAATTGCGGCAGCGAGTATCAATAAAATGTTTTTCATCGATTTATATATTACAAATTTGTTTTATTTCCGCAATGATCCGCCGGGCCAGCGCATCGGCCTCCGCCATCGTTTTCGCTTCGGTATATACGCGGATGATCGGTTCCGTATTCGATTTGCGCAAGTGTACCCAATTCTCCGGGAAATCGATTTTAACACCGTCCGTATCGTTCACCTTTTCATTGGCATAACGGGATTTCATTTCACGCAGTACTTTATCCACGTCGATAGCCGGTGTCAGCTCGATCTTGTTCTTCGAGGCGAAATAGGCCGGATAGGTCTTGCGCAGCTCGGTCATGGTCATACCTTTTTCGGCCAGATAGGTCAGGAAAAGCGCGGCGCCGACCAGTGCGTCGCGGCCGTAATGCAGTTCGGGGTAGATGACTCCGCCGTTGCCCTCGCCGCCGATGACGGCCCCGACCTCTTTCATCTTAGCGACTACATTGACTTCTCCTACCGCCGATGCAAAATATTCGCCTCCGTGTATTTGCGTTACATCGCTTAAAGCTCTCGAAGAGCTCAGATTCGACACCGTATTGCCGGTTTTGCGGGAGAGGATATAATCCGCCACGGCGACCAATG
>OHQR01001756.1_pt1 | contig 10582 bp, 10 predicted proteins | sample 1578191 | NCBI WGS metagenome assembly OHQR01 (sample SAMEA3879577, study PRJEB24766) | human gut metagenome | biome: human-associated habitat; feature: feces | place: USA | collected 1985/1987 | reverse complement strand
AACTGTCATTTGAGTATTATCACCAGGCATTACCATTTCAGTTCCTTCTGGTAATTCAATAACACCAGTAACATCAGTTGTTCTAAAATAGAATTGAGGACGATAATTAGAGAAGAATGCTGTATGACGTCCACCTTCTTCTTTAGTTAATACATAAACTTCTGCTTTAAATTCAGAATGTGGTGTAACTGATTTTGGTTTTGCAAGTACTTGACCACGAACAATATCTTCACGAGCTATACCACGAAGTAATACACCGATATTGTCACCAGCTTCTGCTTGGTCTAATAACTTTCTAAACATTTCAACACCAGTAATAACTGCTGAACGAGTATCTTTGATACCTACGATTTCCACTGTATCACCAACTTTAACTGTTCCACGTTCAACACGTCCTGTAGCAACAGTTCCACGACCAGTAATAGAGAATACATCTTCTACTGGCATTAAGAAAGGTTTATCAGTTTCACGAACTGGATCTGGAATATATTCATCAACTGTATTCATTAATTCTACGATAGCTTCTTTAGCCTTTGGATCTCCTTCAAGTGCTTTTAAAGCTGAACCACGAATAATTGGAGTATCATCACCAGGGAATCCGTATTCATTTAATAATTCACGAACTTCCATTTCAACAAGTTCAAGTAATTCTTCATCATCAACCATATCACATTTATTTAAAAATACGATTAATTTAGGAACACCAACTTGACGGCTTAATAGAATATGTTCACGAGTTTGAGCCATAGGTCCATCAGTTGCGGCAATAACTAAGATTGCTCCATCCATTTGTGCTGCACCTGTAATCATATTTTTTACATAGTCAGCATGTCCTGGACAGTCAACGTGTGCATAGTGACGTTTTTCTGTTTCATATTCTACGTGACAAGTATTGATGGTTATACCACGAGCTTTTTCCTCAGGTGCTCCATCAATTTGGTCATAAGCCATTTTTTGAGATAATCCTTTTTCTGCTAATACAGTAGTAATAGCAGATGTTAAAGTTGTTTTTCCATGGTCAACATGTCCAATCGTACCAATGTTTACATGGGGTTTTGAACGTACAAATTTTTCCTTTGCCATTATAAAAATCTCCTTTTTATTTTTAATTTCATTAATATTTTATTATAAATTCTTTTTTTTTGCAAGTAAAACGTAAGTTTTTATTATTGAGCACTACGTTTTTTTACAACTGCTTCTGCAACATTTTTAGGACACTCTTCATAGTGATCAAATTGCATCGTATAGTTTCCACGACCTTGCGTATTTGAACGAAGAGCGGTTGCATAACCAAACATTTCAGCAAGTGGTACAAATGCTTTAATAGACTGCGTTTTTCCTCTTGCTTCTTGTCCATCAATACGTCCACGACGAGTTGATAAATCACCAATTACAGTACCAACATATTCATCTGGAACAATTACTTCCACTGATTCTATCGGCTCTAATAAAACGGGTTGACATTTATCTGCAGATGCTTTAAAAGCCATTCCACCTGCCACTTCAAAGGCAATTTGACTAGAGTCAACATCATGATATGAACCAAAAACTAATCTTGCTTTGATATCAATGGTTGGGAATCCCGCAAGGTTACCATTAGCAAGTGAATTTTCAATTCCCTTATTAACAGCTGGGATATATTCACGAGGAATAACACCACCTACAATTTCATCTACAAATTCATATCCTTTACCAGGGTTTGGCTCAAATACGACTACGCAATGACCATATTGTCCACGACCACCAGATTGACGAACAAATTTACCTTCAATTTCAGCACTCTTTTTAATTGTTTCACGATATGATACTTGAGGTTGTCCTACATTACATTCAACATGGAATTCTCTTCTCATTCTATCAACAATGATATCTAAATGTAATTCTCCCATACCAGAAATAATTGTTTGACCCGTTTCAGCATCAGTATAAGTTCTAAAGGTTGGATCTTCTTCAGCGAGTTTTGAAAGTGCAACAGACATCTTATCTTGATCGCCTTTCGTTTTAGGTTCTATCGCAACCGATATTACAGGTTCTGGGAAAACCATTTTTTCCAAAATAACAGGATAATTTACATCACACATTGTATCACCTGTTGTTGTATCTTTTAAACCAACTGCTGCTGCAATATCTCCCGAAAAGACTTCTTTAATTTCCGTACGATTATTGGCATGCATTAAAAGAATACGACCAATTCTTTCACGTTTATCCTTCGTAGAATTAAGCACATATGAACCTGATTCTAGATGACCCGAATACACTCTAAAGAAAGTAAGTTTTCCAACATAAGGGTCAGTCATAACTTTAAATGCTAATGCTGAAAATGGAGCATCATCATCTGAATTCACGATAACTTCGTTACCATCTTCATCATGTCCTTTAATTTGAGCAACTTCAATTGGTGATGGAAGATAATCAATAACAGCATCTAAAACTTTTTTTACACCCTTATTTTTAAAGGCTGTTCCACAAAGAATGGGGAAAAATTTTACTGAAAGCGTACCTTTACGAATAGCAGCCTTTAACATCTCTGCTGTTACTTCTTCACCTTCAAGATAATTCATCATTAATTCATCATCAAATTCTGCTACCGCATTTATTAATTCATCACGATAAAATTCTGCTTCATCTTGCAATTCTGCAGGTATTGCAATCTCTTGACCATCTTCATCAACACTACCCTCATTATAAATAAAGGCTTTCATCGTTATAAGGTCAATAATACCCTTAAAATTATTTTCCGCACCAATTGGATATTGAATTGGATGAGCATTGGCACCAAGACGATGATCTAATGATTGGCAACTATATTTGAAATCTGCACCAGTCTTATCCATCTTATTGATAAAAACAATTCTTGGTACTAAATAATCTGTTGCTTGACGCCAAACTGTTTCGGTTTGAGGTTCAACTCCTGCTTGAGCATCAAGAACTGTAACAGCACCATCAAGTACTCTAAGTGAACGACTTACCTCAACTGTAAAATCAACATGCCCTGGAGTATCTATGACATTGATTCGATGTCCTTTCCAAAAAGCAGTAGTTGCCGCTGAGGTAATTGTAATTCCTCTTTCTTGTTCTTGTTCCATCCAGTCCATTTGTGCAGCACCATCATGGGTTTCACCAATTTTGTGGATTTTTCCTGTATGATATAACACTCTTTCGGTAAATGTGGTTTTACCAGCATCTATGTGAGCCATTATACCAATATTACGTGTATTGAGTAATGAATATTCACGAGCCATTTTATTTTAATCTCCTATTACCATTGATAATGAGCAAATGCTTTATTTGCTTCAGCCATACGATGAGTATCTTCACGTTTTTTAACAGCACCACCTACACCATTAGCGGCATCCATTATTTCTTTTGCTAATCTTTCTTCCATTGTTTTTTCATTGCGAAGACGAGCATAGTTTGTTAACCATCTTAAACCTAGAGTATAGCGTCTTGCTTCTCTAACTTCAACTGGTACTTGATAGTTAGCACCACCTACACGGCGTGATCTAACCTCTAATTGTGGCATAATATTTTCTAATGCTTGTTTATATACTTCTAGTGGGTCACGACCTGTAGCTTTAGATACACGATCAAAAGCACCATAAATGATTTGTTGTGCCACACCCTTTTTACCATCCAACATTACACTATTGATTAGTCTTGTAACAAGAGTTGAATTATATATTGGATCTGGTAATACTTTTCTTTGAGCAACATGTCCTTTACGAGGCATGAAGGTTCCTCCTTTCTACATTTATAAATTTATTTTATCTTATTTTTTTCCAGCTTTTGGACGTTTTGCGCCATACTTAGAACGAGCTTGTTTGCGGCTTTCAACACCTGTAGTATCAAGTGTTCCACGAATTATATGATAACGAACACCTGGCAAGTCTTTAACACGACCTCCACGAATTAATACAGTATTGTGTTCTTGCAACTTATGACCAATACCTGGAATATAAGCAGTTACTTCAATACCATTACTTAAACGAACACGAGCCATCTTACGAATAGCAGAATTTGGTTTTTTTGGTGTCATTGTTGTAACACGAGTACAAACACCTTTCTTTTGAGGACAATTAATAGTTGTTGCAACTTTCTTTAAAGAATTAAAACCAATTCCAAGATGTGGTGATTTTGATTTTCTAACCTTATCTTCACGTGAATTACGCACTAATTGATTAATTGTAGGCATCTTTTTTCTCCTTTCATTTATTAGTTATTTGATGTATATTCCACATTTCCACGTGTTTCAATACTTCAAAAAATATAGTCTTGACAATAGTCAAAACATAACCTCTATTATTATACTCATTTTAGCCTTCAAAGTCAAGTTAGATACTCACATATTTATATTTTGCAATATTATTATTACAAAAAATTTAAATCATATACCAATAAAAATTATTCAGTTTAAAAGAAACCCCCTATAAAATATAGAAGGTTTCTAATTTTAATATTTCTTTTTATTCAACAATACTACCTTACCACCAGTAAGTTGAATCATTTTAGCAGCATCTAAAGAAAAATCTTGTGCCTTAACAATCAATGGTTTATCAATAATTCCCCTTGCAAGAACTTTAACAAAGCAAACATTTTTATCAATCAATTTTTTATCTTTTAAACTATTTATTGTAACTATATCACCAGCTTCAAAATTACGTGATATTGTATCAATATTGATGATTCCTTTTTTGTTACCAAAAATTTTTTCTTCATCAACTTCTTTTTCAATTAAAATGCTTGCAGTCTCATCAGATACAATCTCTTTCACTTCAGCTGCACTTACTTGTTGTCTTTGAAGTTCTTCCATATGAGCTCTTTCTTCTGCAAGACGTCTTTCTTCTTCTCTTGCTTTTTCTTCTGCAAGACGTTTTTCTTCTTCTTTTGCTTTCTCTTCTGCAAGACGTCTTTCTTCTTTTGCTTTCTCTTCTGCAAGACGTTTTTCTTCTTCTTTTGCTCTTTCTTCTGCAAGACGTCTTTCTTCTTCTTTTGCTTTTCTTAATTGTTGTTGTATTTCTTCATTCGTTTTTTCTATTGGTTCAACTACTTGATCTTCCTCTAATAAAGAATCATCATATTCTAATTCACCATATGCACTTTTTACATTACGAACTAAATATGTATCCTTATCTGATTTTTTTCTTTTTAAGACTATTTTTGCCATCAATAACCTCCTTAATTTTATTCATTAGTTAATTGATATATTTTTGAATATTTTTCTTTTAAATATTCAAGATAATATTTCGGATTAAATTCTTCATGAGTTACCATTAATAATATTTCTTTTGGACTTTTTGAACCTGCATATTTATGCACTTTCTCTTTTAACCATGCATTCACTTTAGATAAATCATCAGCTCCAAAAGCCTCATCAATATTCAATTCTTTTTTCATTTGATGATAAAGTTGAGCAGCATAAGCACTTCCTAAAGCATAAGTAGGAAAATAACCAAATGAACCACCCGCCCAATGAACATCTTGTAAAATACCTTTTGTATCATTTGGAACTTCAATTCCTAAATAATCTTGATATAATTTATTCCAAAGTTTTGGTAACGCATGTACATCAAGATTTGATTCAATTATGGCTTTTTCTATATCATACCTAACCATAATATGAAGAGGGTAAGTCAGTTCATCTGCCTCCGTTCTAATAAGCGTCTTTTCAATTTTATTTATAGCATGGTAAAAATCATCTAGTTCTACATCATGTAAATTTTCAAAAAATAACTGTTGTAAAACAGGATAATGCTTAGACCAAAACGGATAACTTCTACCAACAATATTTTCATAAAAACGAGATTGTGATTCATGCATTGCCATTGTTGTACCACCGCTTAAAGCTGTATCATCATATTTGCTATCGCATTGTCTTTCATAAGTAGCATGTCCTAATTCATGAATCATTGAAAAAATACTTGATGTTAAAAGATTTTCATAATAATGGCAAGTAACTCTCACATCAGTAGTACCATATCCAGAAGTAAAAGGATGTTCCGATTCTTTTGTTAAACCAAACTTTTTATCAAAACACATCACATCCATTAAATAATGAGCAAATTCTTTTTGTTTATCAATACTATATTTTTTATATACAAAAGAATCATCAAGAGGTTTTAATGATGTAATTTTTTTAACAAATGGAACCAATTCTTTTTTTAAAAGATCAAAAAATTCATCATATTCTTTTTTTGTAAAACCTTTTTCATAATCATTTAACAAAACATCATAACCTTTTAAAGTATCCGTTTCTAAATATTGAATATATTTTTTTTGCCAATTGATAATTTGGGCTAAAACAGGAGCAAATAAGGCATAATTATTATTCAGTTTAGCTTCACACCAAATATTATTTGCTTTTGCCAACAGCATTTCATATTCAATAAGTTCTGCTTCAGGGATTTTTAACTCTTTTTCTAATTCTTCCCAAACTTTAACTATTTCTAATTTTAAATCTGTTGTTAACTCTTCTTTTTTATCATATAAAGTTTTTACCGCCTCAACATATTCTTTACAATGAGATATTTCTAACATCATTGAAACAAGTTCACCAATTTGTTTAGACCTTTCTTCTAAACATCCTACAGGAGCTTCAGTTTCAGAATCCCAGCTAATAAGATACATTGCATAATGAAATGCATTCAATTTTTTTCTTGCTTTTTGATAAATTTCTAAGGCGTTTTCCATCAATCAACCACCTCAACTTTATTAGCAATAATCTCTTCTAAAGCAATACCTATACTTTTCGTATTTTTTGTTTCCGCAAGAAAACTTTTTTTAGAAGCATCAATTTCCTTAGCACGTTTGGCTGCCGCAATCACTAATTTATATTTAGATGAAGATTTATCTGTCAATTCATCAATAGATGGATAACGAAGACCATCTCTTTCTTGATTCATATTTTCCATTTGACTCATACTTATTCCTCCATTAATTTATAATATCCTTCTAGTGCTCTTTCACACTTCGCATGTTCTGCTCTAATAATTGCAATTATTTTATCAACTGCATTTTCTACTTCATCATTGATAACAATATAATCATAAGATGAAGCAAGCATTATTTCATTTTTGGCCTTAGTTAATCGCTCAATGATAATATCACTCGTTTCTGTTCCTCTATTCGTTAATCGGTGCTCTAAAGCCTTCCAAGATGGTGGGGCAATAAAAATAAATACGGCATCTGACATTTTTGCCTTCACTTGTAGAGCCCCTTGAACCTCTATTTCTAATACTACTTCTTTTCCTTCTTCTAACTTTTCTAATACTTTGTTTTTAGGAGTTCCATAATAGTTATTGACAAATTTAGCATGTTCTAATAAATTATCATTTTTTATTTCTTGTTCAAATTCTTCCTTAGTTACAAAGAAATAGTCTTTACCATCAATTTCTCCTTCTCTTGGCATTCTAGTTGTCATTGAAACCGAAAAATCTAAATTATGACCCGTTCTTTGAAACAAAGCTTTACGAATCGTTCCCTTCCCAACTCCAGATGGCCCCGAAATAACAATTAATAATCCTTTTTCATTAAGCTTCATATGTTAACCTCAAAATGATATCTATTTGGTTTATTTTACCACTATTTGTTTTTTTTTTCAATAGTTTTGTTATTTTTAATTTTTTGTTGTATAATAAAGTATAAATTTATAAAAAGAAGGTTAAACAATATGCCCTACGATGGTATTCTTATTCATTTTTTAACATCTGAATTAAGCGAAAAATTAGTTGGTGGTAAAATCAACAAAATCATTGAACCAAATGCTTTAGATTTATGTCTACAAATTAGATCTAAAGATCAAACTGATAAACAAATTAAAAATTATCAACTTTTTATATCTTCTTCTTTAGATATGCCTAGAATTTATTTAACTACCCAAAAAATATCATCATTTGAGTCTCCTAAAAATTTTTGTATGGTTTTACGCAAATATTTAGAAAGAGGTATAATTAGTAAAATTGAACAAATTGATAATGATCGAATTATCGTTTTTCATATTCGTTGTACAAACGAACTTGGTGATAACGTTACTTATCTTTTAATTTTTGAATTGATGGGAAGAAATAGCAATATTATTTTAGTAAATTCACAAAAAATAATTATTGATGCTATTCGAAAACTTCCTCCATCAGAAGATTGCAAAAGATTCATTCTTCCAAAGGTCTCCTACTCTTATCCACCATCTAATGCTACTATTCATCCTTTTTTACTTGATGAATCTGACCAATATGATCTAGAACTATTACAAGGAGTATCTAAAATTGCAAAAGATGCAATTCAAAATTCACATCAAAGTATTAAGAGTTATTTGCAAAATCCTTTAAAATTTGCAATCTATCAAATTGACAAAAAATATGATTTTTATGTTTTACCTCTTTTTCACTATCCAGTCATTCAAGATGGATTTGATTCTATAAGTATGATGCTTGAAGTCTATTATAAAGATTATAAGATAATTTATAATGATAAAGCCAAAGCCTTAAAAAAAATAATAAAAAATAAAATCATTCATTTACAAAGTAAAATTGATCATTTACAAAGTGATTTAACTGTTGCAAATGAAAATTTAAAATTGAATGAGATTGGTATTTTATTACAGGCTAATCTTTATAAAGTTCAAAAAGGAATGCATACAATTATTGTCGATGATTTTTTTCATAATCAACCACTTGAAATTCAATTAGATCCTATGCTTGACCCAAGTACCAATTTAAAAAAACTTTTCACAAAGGCTAAAAAAGCCAAAAATGCCCTTGTTATGATTGACTTGCAATTGAAAATTGCGAATAATGAACTGAAATATTTAGATGAAATATCTAGTCAAATTGATTTTGCCAACAATATAGATCTTGAAGAAATTAAAATGGAATTAATAAAAAATAAATATCTTAAAGACAAAAATCAATCTAAACCAAAAAATAAAAAGATAAACATTACTAAATATATTTTAAATAAAAATGAAATACTAGTAGGGAAAAATAATATCCAAAATGAATATATCACGCATAAACTTGCCCAAAGTTATGATTGGTGGTTTCATGTTAAGGATGCACCGGGTTCTCATGTTGTTTTTAAAGTTCCTCACCCATCCTATATCTTAACTGAACAAGATATTCGCTTTTGTGCTAATCTAGCCGCAAGTTTTTCTAAATTTTCTAATTCTTCTAGTGTCCCTGTTGACTACGTTTTAGTTAAATATCTAAAGAAAATTCCTGGAATGAAAGGATCAAATGTTACTTTTACCAATAACAAAACGATCTACATTGATCCATCTATGAAAGAGAAATTTAATCTTTGATCATAATAAGACAAGAATAGCAATATACCTGACTTCTACCATCATATAAAGTCGCAACACTATATTTAATATCAATAATATCTTCTGTTTGAAAATGATCTAAAAATTCATTTACCTTTTTTTCTAAATCTAATTCATGTTCTTCATCAAATACTTTAATAAACATAAAAACCCCCTAAATATTGATATATTTAATATATCATTTATTTAAGGGGTTTTTTGTCATATTTACATTTATCTTTATAAAAACAATCCTCACATTTAGGATTTTTAGCTAAACACTTGTAACGTCCCATAAATAAGAACAAATGATGGGCTTGATGCCACTTACTTTCGTCAATGCACTCCATTAATTTTAATTCTACTTGTAAAACGGAAGCATTTTGATCAACAATTCCCATTCTTTTCGATACTCTTTCCACATGAGTGTCAACAGGTAATCTTGGGATATGATAGCCTTCGGTTAAAATGACATTGGCAGTTTTACGTCCTACCCCTGGCAAACTCTCTAATTGTTCTTGTTCCCTAGGAACTTCTCCTTGATACTTTTCAATTAAAATTTTACTAAGAGCAATGATATTCTTACTTTTATTATGACTTAGACCAATGGTTTGAATAATTTTTTGAACATCTATTTGAGATGCTTGAGATAAACTTAAAGCATCAGGATAAGCTGCAAAAAGATTAGGAGTGACTTTATTTACAGCCTTATCAGTTGTTTGTGCTGATAAACTTACCGCAATCAACAATTCAAATAAATTGTGGTATATTAATTCACAAGATGCATGAGGAAAAAGGTTTTCCAAATTTTGTAAAATCAACGCTACTTCATCTTTTGACATACATGGCATCCAACATTTTTTTAATATCTTCATCATATTCAACCATTGTTCGCTTACTTTGTGTTTTACGATTTGCTAAAATAGCATCTGCATATTTTAAATGTAATTTTTTAGCTTTAAGGCTATCTAAAACAGCAGTTTTTATTTCATTATAGGAATACCCTAAATCTAACCATGAATTGATAATCATCAAATCGGCAGGTGCGCAAGGTTTAGCATAAGTAGTTTCAACATATAAAACAATTTGACTTAACATATCTTGCCTATCTATAAATGCAGTTGTATTTTCTTGATTTAAAACAGCAGCTAAGGCCTCATATACACCATCAAGTTCAAATGATTCCACTCCCTCTTCCATGCTTATTTCAATAAAACCTTTTTGAACAAGTCCGACCACCAAATTAGATAATTCATCTTCACTCAAAGTCATTTTTTTTGTCAAAGC
>OHQR01001746.1_pt1 | contig 10624 bp, 6 predicted proteins | sample 1578191 | NCBI WGS metagenome assembly OHQR01 (sample SAMEA3879577, study PRJEB24766) | human gut metagenome | biome: human-associated habitat; feature: feces | place: USA | collected 1985/1987 | reverse complement strand
TGCCGGGATACAGGTCCCGGATGGCCTGCTGGAGGCGGTGGTGGGCTTCCGATTCGCCCAAGATGGCTTCGCCAAGCTGGTTGATGTTCATCCGGATGCCGGCCTTGCGCCTGCGGCGCAGATGGGGGCGCAGCTTCCTGTCCTCCGCCGGAAGAATCACGTTGGAGCTCTCCTTCCTCAACTGGCTGGTGATCATGGGCATCACCACGCCAGGAAACTGCACGGACAGCCTGTCCCCCACCTTCATGGCCAGGCGGTCCATGCCGGACAGGTATTTGGGTACGCCGTAGCCGCCCAGCAGGTAGCGGAACAGCTCCGCGCCGCGGGCGGGGGAAGCGGGGCGGAATACGCGGTCCGCCAGGGCCAGGGTGAACGCCTTGCCCGCGGGATCGTCCATCATCCGTTCCAATTGCTCCGCCTGTTTCTTTTCATGTCTGCGCATCCCGGCATTGGCCTGTCTGAGAATGGATTCAGCCAATTCAACCGCCTTGGTTGCCAGCTGCTGGTCGGTCCATTTGTCACGGCGCGCCGCCGCCATCATGTCCGGAATGGAGGAATCTGTCATAACGGTCCGCAGACTAGCCCGTTCCATGTGCAAAATCAAGCCAATTTGCCGGACCCCTTCCTGTAGCCCGGAGAATCGCGCAGGAAAAGGGCATCCCCCGGTTCCGGCCCGCGCCGCGGGGGCTTCCTGTCCGGGTTGCGGAAAACAAATTATCCGACCCTTCAATCGTACCGCGCCGCGGCCAGACGGGCCTTCCTCAGCTCTTCCCGGAGCTGGTGCGCGCGCCTGCCGCAAACGCTGGAGCGGTCCATGTCCCTCACTTCTTCCAGCACGGCAATGGCGCAGTTGAAAGCCTCCTCGCTTTCGGCGCTGTGCGCTCCTTGGTACAGGACGTCCTCCAGCCGAACCCAGAGGGGGTGGACCATGGCCAGCAGCAGTAACTGCCGCTCAGCCACGGGAAGCGCGGGATCATCCGCCTTCTTCCGCCACGCGGCCAGGCAATCCCGGATGGAAGAAGCATCCCGGGCCAAAAAGGATTCGCGCAGCAGGGAGGCCGTCTCCCGGTTTTTCGCCAGCAGATGCGCCGCTTCGCGGGCGGCCAGGAAGGAAGGTTCCGTGCAGTCCAGTTTTTCCAGCCTTTTCATGGTCCGGGGGTAATCCCGGTACCACGCTTCCGCAGGCACCTGCTCCATGGCGCGGCAGATGGCGGCCGCTTCCTCCCGAGGGTCGCCGCCTTTGGGAATGTCATTGACCACCGTCAGGGGCCGGACACGGGACGCCTTTTCCTTCAGCAAGGCGACTTTTCCGGGCAGGGAGGCTTCATCCGCCCCTCCGGCCATCCAGTCGAAAACGCGTCCCTTGGAATCGAGCATGACCACGGTCGGCAACGCGCGTACCCCATGCAGGGAAGCCCGGAACAGCCGCCCTTCCTCGCTCCAGTCTTCCAAAGCCGGGCGGGACGGCATCGTCACCATCTGAACATCCTTCACATGGCCGTCCAGAATGCGGCGGCCTTCTCCCCCCGGCTGGAGCGCCGCAAGCCAGCGGGCTTCCTCCGCGCCGGGATTGGCGGAGGCGTAAACCACCAGGACGGGACTGGGCGGCGGAACGGCGGCATCAGAGGCCGCGAAAGTTTCCGGCGCAGCCCGGGCCACGGCGGCCAGAACCGCCGCCAGCCAGATGCCGGAAATGACCGCTCCGCGCCTCATGGAATTCAAGCGGGATGCTATACCCGGCGGATCGTGATCCGCTTGTAGCGGCCGTCCCCTTCCTCAGACTCCGTCGTGACGCCATCCACGGATTGAAGGGCATTGTGAACCAGGCGGCGGTGATAGGCGTTGAGGGGCTGCATCTTCATGGGCTTGCCGCTCTCCTGCACGCGGGCGGCCAGGGAAAGGGCCTTCTCCAGAAGGCGCGCTTCGTTGTGTTCCCGGTAATGGTCGCAATCCACCTTCACGCGGGGCGCGTCTTCAATCTTGCGCTGGATCATGCGGTTGACCAGATATTGCAGGTCATCCAGCCTGTCCCCGTCATTTCCGATGATGTACCTGGAGTCCGGGGAGGAAACGTTCAGGCATATGATGCCGTCCGTCTCCGTTATTTCAACTTCCGCAGAAAATCCCAGTGAAGCCAGCAGGCTCTTCAAACTTTGTTCAGCTATTTCTTGCACCGTCATAACCCTTTAAAATAAATGAAAGATCAGTTCCCGCACCGGACAGACAACCGTATGAGGACGCCGCATGCCTCCGGTACGCAATTTACGGAATCATCATAACCTATTTATCCCGCACGTCTATGAAAATTTGCGGAAGTTCTGTCTCCCTCCACGGGGCCCCGGAAATTTTCCACGGAAGAAACCTTTCACCCACTACATAACTCTCCACGCAATCCGGCACACTTCCTTCCCGATGCCCTGCTCCCTGTTCCATCCGGTATTTCTGAACCGGCAGAAGTCATTGATTAAATTCACCACCCTATTCCCGCCCCGCCGCCGTTCCCTTGCGGTACGTTTACAATACGCCAACTTGGCGTAAGCCCCCCCTTTCACCATGAGTAAAGCTGCCACCCAGGCTGGCTGGCCGGAAACAGGCGGTTTTCCGGGAAAACGGAACAGGTGCATGCAGCAAACCCTGTTCCGGCATGACACGGCCTGCCCGGAAAATGAAACCGGGGATGGACATGGCCGCCAGGGACGGAAGGTTTCCCGGACACGGCGGGACTGTCCGCAGGTTCGCCATGTGGGAAATTAGGGAACTGCGGAACTTCGCCCCACCCCGTCCGTTCATTAACGGCGCTATCCTGTTTTTCCCGGCGGGAGGGGAAGACACGGAAAATCCCGGGGTCCGTCCTGACAGCGTACTGACAGAAACGTCATGCCAGTCAAACAGGCTCCGTTTCCGCCTCCTGTTTCCTACCGTTTATTTCATTCCTGCCAAGTCATTTCCAGCGTTTTTCCATCATTTGAATTCCACATGAACTGACAAAATAAGACAGAACATCGTCCGGGAAGCCAGAGTCGAACTACTTACTCATAGGAAAATTCAATCCCTTCAGAAACAAGCCAATGAAAAAAAAGACCCAGCAGATGCAAGACCGGCTCGCCCCCTTCCCGGACGGGAAAGAGGCGGAACCCCATTATACGGACACCATTGATCCGGAACTGATCAAGCCGACGCCCAAATCCACTCCTCCCAACGCGGAACCTTCCGCCCCCGGCTCCATGAAAATGCCGGAAAACACCTCGGAAAAAATCAAAGACCTGGATACCATGCGCGACAACGGCATGGGAAAGCCCCTTACCACCAACCTCGGAGTAAAAATAGCCGATGATCAAAACACGCTCAAGGCAGGCAGCAGAGGCCCCTCCCTGCTGGAAGACTTTCACTTTCTGGAAAAAATGGCTCATTTTGACCAGGAGCGGATACCGGAACGAGTGGTTCACGCAAGAGGTTCCGGGGCACATGGTTATTTTCAGGTATACAAATCCCTTTCCAAGTACACCAAGGCGGCCTTTCTGCAGGATCCGTCAGAAAAAACACCAGTCTTTGTGCGTTTTTCCAACGTGCAGGGATTCCGGGGATCCCCGGATACGGTGAGGGACATCCGCGGATTCGCCACCAAATTCTATACCAGGGAGGGGAATTACGACCTGGTGGGCAACGACACGCCCGTCTTCTTTATTCAAGATTCCATCAAATTCCCGGATTTCATCCATGCCGTGAAGCCGGAACCCCACAACGAAATGCCGCAGGGGCAGACCGCCCACGACTCCTTCTGGGATTATGTCTCCCTGCAGCCGGAAACGCTGCACAACGTCATGTGGCTCATGTCCGACCGCGGCATACCCAGAAGCTACAGGACCATTGAAGGATTCGGCATCCATACGTACAAACTGGTCAACGAAGATGGGAAAAGCACCTTTGTCCGCTTCCACTGGAAACCCGTTTACGGGAAAAAATCCCTGATTTGGGACGAAGCCCAGGACCTCACCGGACGGGACCCGGACTTCCACCGCAAAGACCTCTGGCAGTCCATTGAAGGCGGAGATTACCCGGAATTTGAACTGGGCCTGCAAATCATTCCGGAAGAAGACCTGGACAAATTCGACTTCGACATCCTGGACGCCACCAAGCTCATCCCCGAAGCGCTGGTTCCCGTGGAAATCGTCGGGAAAATGGTGCTGAACCGCAACCCGGACAACTTCTTTGCAGAAACGGAACAAGTCGCCTTCTGCCCCGCCAACATCGTTCCGGGCATCGACTTCTCCGACGACCCGCTTCTTCAGGGCCGCATCTTCTCCTACAGCGACACCCAGCGCCACCGCCTGGGAGGGGCGAACTTTACGGAAATCCCCATCAACCGCCCCGTCTGCCCCTTCCACAACAACCAGAGGGACGGATTCCACCGCATGCAGATAGATACCGCTCCGGCCAACTACAATCCCAACTCCATCGGCGACAACTGGCCGCGGGAAACTCCGGAAGCCGCGGAAGACGGAGGATTCACCACCACTCCGGAACGCGTGGAAGGAATCAAGGAACGCCTCAGGAGCCCCTCCTTTGCGGAGTATTACTCCCATCCGCGCCTGTTCTGGATGAGCCAGACGCCCGTGGAACAGGAACACATCATCAACGCCTTCGGTTTTGAACTGAGCAAGGTGACCCGCCCCTACATCCGGGAACGCGTCGTGGACCTGCTGACGCGCATTGATCCGGACCTGGCTGGCGGAGTAGCCCGCAACCTGGGCATTGAACTGACCAGGGAACAGCTCAGCCGCGAACTGCCCAAGCCGGTCTGCGGCCTGGAAAAGGACCCGGCGCTGAGCCTGTACGCCAAGCCCGACGGCAACCTCAAGGGCATGCGCGTCTCCCTGCTGGTGGCGGACGGCGTCAGCCTGAAATCCGTGGAAGAAATCTGCGACGCCCTGCACAAGGAAGGAGTCCATCCCCAGATCATTGCCGCCCACATGGGAACCGTTAAAACGGAAGAAGGGGAAGACCTGCTGGTGGACGGCAGCCTGGCCGCCAATCTTTCCGTCCTGTTTGACTCCGTCATCGTGCCGGAAGGCGCGCAGAGCATCCAGACCCTCCTGATGGACGGGGACGCCAAATACCACCTGCGCCAGGCTTACAGGCATCTGAAGGCCATCGGCCTCCCCGGAGACGCCAGGAAAATGCTCCAGGCCGCCTCCCTGCCTGACGACATGGACGATGCCGGCCTCCTCACCCCGAAGGATACCAAGGCGCTGATGAAGCCCTTCATCACGGCGATGAAGCAGCACCGCACCTGGGCTCGCGAGCCCAAGGCGCTGGATTTCGGCGCCTGACGGGAACATTCCTCTGAACATCACCATATGCCTGTAAGTTTAACGCTTGCAGGCATATTTTTATTAGGGAAAGTTCCTATTGATCATGCTCGCGAGCAAAAAGGTCTGGCCTGAATCACCATATCGGCAAAAATAAATTATTTGCAATTGTCGTCATTAAATTGTCAATTGTTACAGTATTCAAGAACACGTAAATTAAAAAATATTTTCAGATTAACATTATTTCTTTTCACATACATATACCTTTAATATTTTCATAATTCAATATCCGTCAAAATTTTGTATTCATGGCTCGTTGGATTAAACAGAATTAAATCCTGTGAATAACTTACTCAAGGAAGGAACAACATTCCATTCCCCTGCTCCTCAAATCCATCCTGCCAATTTTATCAATAACTCAATTGGCTGGTCTTAAAGATAAGAATTCGCCATATTGCCGTCCACAGAAACAAAAATATACCTTCTGCAACTCTGGCTGCTTGCAGAAGGTATAGGATTAAAAATCCTTTGATAAGGAAGAAGAATACTGAATATTATTTATTTCTTTTTTAATAAATTAAATGCCTGCTTAAAAATAATCATTAATGAAAAACAGGAAAATAATAAACATATTCCCAGAGCCATCCAGATCCATCCCGCGATGCCTTTTGATAAAAGAGACTCGTCAGGATTATTTTCATTGACAAAAACTGGGATTTCTTTTCCAACATGCAATTTCTTATACGGAATATCAAAACTGCATCCCTGGTTACCGGTATGATACATTTTTGATTTCCATTCAAATTTTACGTCAATATCTAAATTAACATAAGTACCATGAATACCTGAACCTGCACTTTTTCTTCTATATTCGACTTGTGTAATTGTACCTTTTGTTTCCGGCCATTCTTCACTGGACCAACAGAGTCTCACTTGAGACAGCAGCCATACGAGCATATATAACATGCCTGCTGCAAAAATACTCAGCAGAAAAATAACTAAAAGTTGTTTATTATTAAATATTTTATTCATGAAATCAAGGTTACATTATTCTTAAACTCAACTCTACTTCGGCTCTTCCATATGCTTGCACACGCATGCCTGTTCCCATGCCATAGACAGCATAAGCGGATGAAGACTTTCTCGGGTCTAAAGCTTCACACCTTCCTGGTACTGAACATTTTAAAACAGGAGAATCAAAAGCAACACCAGCAGAGAATCTTCCAATGCCTCCGGAAATAAAACCGGACGCTCCTACAGTAAAAAGGAAAGAAATATCCCCATTCCCATCTGGACAGCGTTCAGGACATCCTCCCGCTCCAACGTTCGATGATCCTGTTCCATCTCCTGTATTTTCTCCTACTGGTTTTTTTGTATATGTATTATCTCCTTTTTTCTTATATACAGTTCTTGTTCCATTTCTTCTCGGTTTCTTTTCTCGTCTTGCACTAATGCCGGAATTGCCACCAATGCTCGTACCTACACCCGCCGTACCCTCTAAATAAGCGATTCCGGATGCAACTAACCCTTTCTGCCCATCACATGAACAACAAGATGAAACGACAACATCAATACCGGCGTTTACTTCCATCGTAACAAGAGGGAAAAACGGCAATGGCCATACCCCCAGACGTGTACTTTTAGCCGAATGCGTCACCTGCTTTGGAATTAGAGCAATAACAACACTTGAAAAATTATTAAAGTCCAATAATCCAAATGCATCAGTCGTGGAAATGGGACAATTACCTAATAATACATATAAATTAAATCCATCTTTTTCCTGAATGGGATCCCTGCTAATCCACCTTCCACTGAGAGGATCAAGATAACGGTAATTATAATAAACTACACCCAGTTCATCATCCATGTATTCGCAGGAAAAACGGAATTTGTTAACGTGAGCCATATCGCCTTCCTCTCTGGCAATTCCTCCAAAAGGAAGATATTCATACAAAGCTCTTCTTTCTTTTTGCTCCCCTTCGATAGCGACGACATTCTTCAATGCATCATGAATGAAATAAAAATGCTCCCTTGTTTCAGTCTCACTATTCTTCCAGCACGTCATCATTAAGAGAAATGGCGCAGTCGTCTCCGTAGGCGCCCATAGATAACTCTTCTCCAAGACTGGTTCGGGATGCAGCACATCAATCTCAGCTATTTGCACATAACCACGATACAGGTAATAGACGTGACTGATAGTTGATTCATTGAAAGTAACTTTTTTCTCGAAGCGGCGCCCCATGTAGTCATATCCGCAGACAACTACGGTCCGTCCGTCTTCACTGATAAAGCTAACAGGGCGGTTATTGGCATCATAAGTTACCTTCCAAACTCCTGTTGAAGTTTTGGTAAGGATCTGATTGCCATCTGCGTCATAGACAGGTTGAAACTTTAATTCTCCCTGCGCAATATCCGTATATTGGTTGAGGTGGTTGGTACCATATGATAATAATTCCTTTTCCAATTCCTGAGAGATTTTACGGTTACCGATGTTGTCATATTGATAGCTGCAATTTCCTTCTGCTTGAAATTGTCCATTAATCAATTCACTGCGGTTATTGTAGGTGAAGTTTCTTACCGCTATGGGTGTCTCAACATCCCAATAATCCTGATGTTGAGTGGGCCGCATCAATTCATCATACTGATAACTATAACGAGCAACCGCACTTCCATTCCTGGAATCTTCATACTCAATAGCGCTCATTAGGTTAAGAGAAGGATGATAACTATTCCTGCGAACGACGCCATTGGGATAGGACATGTTTTTAAGGAAGCCACTGGTTTTGTCATATTCCCATGTAAAGGGAGAATCAAGACCTTCCAGATTCATCCTGACTATGGCGCCTTTGTGGTCATAGTCAAGGATGGAGTGCTGGACAACGCGGGTTCCCAGCATGAAATAGTATCCGGAGGATCGTCCAAAAGAATCATACTTTTCCTGGAGACAGCTTTCCACTTTCCCCAAAGAAACATCTTGGAGCATTCTCCCATAAACGTCATAAGAGATTTCTCTGATACATGAGGCATCTGAGACAGAAATTATCTGACCAAGATGATTATATGAATAAAGCCAAGGTTGGGTAGCATCACTATGGGAGACTGAGATGAGTTCTCCAGTGAACGGAGCATATTCATAGGTTGTTACGATACCTCTGGCTTGAGTGAGCGTTTCCAAACGGTTAAACTTGTCGTAGGTTTTGGAAATACAGGAACCGTCAGCATAGGTTTTCCTGAGTTCCAAACCAGTAGCCACATCGTAAAGCCAAGTGGTGGTATCCCCGTCGGTTCGGTTGGAAGGATTGGTGGTAATGTCCTCCTCATCCGCCCTGAAAGTGGTCAATGCAACCCTATGGTCATTGTCATCATACGCGAAACATGCAGGTTGAATGGCAGTACCGTATTCAGCCGTCTTTCTACCGCGAATGTCATAAGAATAGCACATAGTACCTCCCAATGCATTAGTGATGCAGACAGGTTCATCACAACAGACGTCATAAGAAATGGAGGTCATATTGCCTTCGGCATCCATCGTCTTGGTAGTTCGTCTGGCTACGTCGGACTCTGTGATAGCAACATTGCCTCGTGCATCGGTTCTCCTCATGGTTATTCCTGAGGAAGTGAAGAAACGTTCCTGGGAAGAATGTAAGCCTGCATGGTCATTTTGATTTATGGTAAATCCATCAACAACGAAAGACTTGGCGACAATGTCCGAAGTGGGAATCCGGTTGAACTGGATGCGTCTGGTGGGAGCGGCATATTCTGTCCACTGAACACTCAACTGACCGTAAATATCAGTGGAAACAGTCTTGCTTTCTAATATAGGGTCCGATTGTGAAAGAAGATTTTCCACGGTCTGAACAAGAGGAAATCCATTGGCATTGTAATTAGTCGTGGTATGTACCCGGTAAACTCCGTCCTCTTTGATCTGATAGCGTATGGTATTCTCCGTGATCCTGTTTTTTGTAACATCATCCGGACAAAGTTCATCCAGAAGAATAATCCGCCTCACTTCGTAGCCAGATTGGTCATAAGCAGTTATCTCAGGAGCCATATCCTCTGTCTGAATGCGTACAAGCTGACCCTTGCTATTGTAAGCATTTCTAGTGACAATGAAACCTCCCAGAGTATTGGACTGCTCCTCCCGAATAGTTTCTCCAAAACCATTTTCCAAGGTACGTGAGAGAATTACTCCTTTGGACAGAGTGGTGGTGAGAATACCCTCTTCTGTCAATTCGAGCTGTATTTCAATTTCTTGTTGTCCGTTTCCTCCCTGCCAAAGAGTAGAGCCGTCATAATAAGTTTTCGTCACAAAAATAGCCCCCGAAGGAGTGGTGACGGTTGTTGTAAGCTGATCGTTGCTGTATTCAGTTCTGGTGGTGCGACCAAGAATATCCGTTGTGGAAATAATTCTTCCCAAGTCGTCGTATTCCATATTTTCGACTGTCGACATAGCTCCTATGTCTTTTCGTATGGAAAGAATTCTTCCCGCAACATCCTTTGTGTAGGACGTGATTGTTTCAGGCGTGGTTTCCGTGGCTGAACGGATGGTTTCCACCAACTGTTTGGCCGTGTTGTAACTGTAGCTGGTTACCACACCGTCTTCGTTGGTTTCCGTCAAGGGACCGCAGCACATCCATTCCGTCGTGCTGAAGCGGCCGTTGCCCTTCGTTGTTTTGATTCGCTTGAGCTCGGCATCGTATTCATAGTCCTCCGTGGAAATCAATGACCAGTCTTCTCCCGTGTGGACATACTGCTCTTTTCTTGTGGTCGTGCCGTTTTCGGCAATGTATTGTACGGTTCTGGTGCTTTGAGCGGGAACGATGCTTCCGTTTGCCTGAACAGTTTCCGTCACCTTGTGAACACCCCCATGGTCTGTGGTGGCTTCATAGAAATAAATCGTTTGCACTCCATCAATGCCCTGATTCATCTTCTTCCTGCCTCGGGCATAGGGATACTGTGCTGCTTCCCCATAAGTTTCTGAAATGCTTGTGTGAACCTCATCGGAGCCCAAAGCTGTTTCGGTCACTGTCGTGCGGTTGACTTCGGGGCTGTCTTCATAAGTGTAGCTCCTTTGGTTCAGAACGGTTTCCGTTCCGTCCTGGGCAATGATGACTTCCCTTTCCGTAGCCGGCCTGAAATCATTGAAACGCAGGTCGGCGTAGGTGGTGCGCGTTCCCTTTTCTCCTCCGCCTGCCCAGGGCATGGCCTGCAGAACCACACGGCCCTGATCGTCGTACTCGTAGCGCGTGTAGCCTCCGTCGGGCTGGATGATCAATGACACCCGGTACTGGTCGTTGTACGTGTAGAGTGTCGTT
>OHQR01001745.1_pt1 | contig 10630 bp, 9 predicted proteins | sample 1578191 | NCBI WGS metagenome assembly OHQR01 (sample SAMEA3879577, study PRJEB24766) | human gut metagenome | biome: human-associated habitat; feature: feces | place: USA | collected 1985/1987 | reverse complement strand
TATAAAATTTTATCTAAAAAAGATTTATGTTGTTTTTTGAATGGTGCATTCAGGGAATCAACTAAATTCAATCTGTCCATATTTGCTTGATATGCCTTGTACCAAAATCTAATTATTGATTTTATATTATGTGTAGAAGGGCCTGATTCCTTTTCCAGATTTCTGTAATATATGTTATCAAAGGCATCTGTGTATTTGCCTTTTGCACCTCTGGTAACTACCTGTCTATCTTTTGTTGCGCTGATTGCGGCATTCATAATTTTTGTTATTTTCATTTTATACATCTTTCTATGGGGGTAAAAACCGGTCTTTTGAATAAAAAGACCGGTTAAATTTATCTGTTTTTATTGACTAGTGGCAGCAGCCGCAAGAGCAAGAGCCGCATTCACAGCCCAATGCTGATTTTGCTTCTTCCATACGAACTTTAATACGTCCGTCTACTGCGATACCTTCACCTGTTTTTTCAGAAATCAACAATGGGTTGATATCAAGTTCGTCAATGAAGCTGAAATCGTGAACTAATTGAGATAATCTCAATAGAGTTTCTTCGATTTGATCCATTTGAGCAGGTGTTGTACCTCTTGCACCTTCTAATAATTTGTATGCTTTTACTGATTTAATCATTTCTTTAGCATCAATATCAGTTAAAGGAGCAATTCTGAAAGTTACGTCTTTCATAACTTCAATGAATACTCCGCCTAAGCCAAACATCATCATCGGTCCGTATTGAGGGTCTGTTGCGATACCGCAAACCATTTCACGGTTACCTTTAACCATTTCTTGAATGATTACACCTTCCAAACCGTCAACTAAACCTTTTTCTGTTAATTTAGCGATTAAGTCTTGGTATTCTGCTCTTAATTGTTCTGCAGAACCGATGTTAACTCTAACACCGCCTACATCAGTTTTGTGAGATGTAGTTTTAGATGTCATCTTCATAACAACAGGGTAGCCGATTGAATCTGCAATAGTTACAGCATGATCTTCACTTGTTGCAAATCCTGATTTACATACTCTGATACCGTAAGCATCTAATACATCAATAGATTCACGAGTTGTTAATTGTTCTCTGCCTTCAGTTAATGACTGTTTGATGATTCTTTTTGCTTTTTCATGATCAACATCAAATACAGGGATTTTACCTTCCGGTCTTTCCATCCATTTTCTTTGTTGGTTAAGTCTGTTAAAGCCATCTGCAGCTTCTTCAGCATACATAAAGAACGGCATATTAACGTTCATATCAGATAAAGCTGTGAAGAATTCTGATTTTGTCATGAATACGCCGATAACCGGTTTTTGAGGATATTCAGCTTTAATTTCCATAACAGCTTTAGCAACATCAATATCTTTCAAGCCTAAGAATGGTAAGTAAATAACCATAATCATATCAACGTTATCATCAGCGATAACTGTTTTTAATGTTTCTTTGTAGTGTTCGATAGGAGCTGAAGCGATCATATCGATAGGGTTTTTAACAGATGCTGCTGATGGTAAGAAACTTCTTAATTTATCTTTTGTTTCATCTGTAATTTTAGCCATTTGCATACCGTATTCACAAACCGCATCAGTTGCCATAATGCCAGGACCGCCTGAGTTTGTAATAATTGCTACTCTGTCACCTTTTGGTATAGGGCAGTTAGCAAATACTTTTGCTGTTGCAAATAAGTTTTTCAAAGAGTATTCTCTGATTACACCTGATTGGTTAAGTAAAGCATTTGCAGCTTTATCAGCACCTGCTAATGAGCCTGTGTGAGAAGATGCTGCAGAAGCTCCTGCTGCTGATCTTCCTGCTTTTAATGCTAATACAGGTTTTCTCTTAGAAATTCTTGAAGCTAATTTTCTGAAATTTGACGGATTTTGAATAGATTCCATATATAATAGAATTTGTTCAACGTCTTTTTCATTTTCCCAGTATTCTAAAGCTGTTTCAGCGTTAACATCAGCCTGGTTACCGATTGAAATAAATTGAGCAAAACCAAGGTTTAAGTCTTTCAAAATATTTAAAATACCGCCGCCTAAAGCTCCTGATTGTGATACGAAACCGATATGTCCGCGTTCAGGTAATGATTCAGCAAAGCAGCCGTCCATTCTGATTTCAGGATCTGTGTTTACAACACCTAAGCAGTTAGGGCCGACACATCTCATACCATATTCTCTAACTTTAGCAAGTAGTTGTTTTTCAACTTCTGCACCTTCTTTACCTGTTTCTTTGAAACCTGCAGTGATGATACATAAACCTTTGATACCTTTTTCGTGGCATTGGTCGATTGTTGATAATACAAATTTAGCATTAACTACGATAATAGCTAAATCAACTTCACCCGGAATTTCGTTTACTGAAGTATAAGCTTGCAAACCTTCGATAATTCCGCCTTTTGGGTTTACCGGATAGATTTTTCCGTTAAAATTATACTCTTGAAGCCTTTTCATAATATCTGAACCGATTGTGTGTTCTTTAGTAGAAGCACCTACAACCGCAATGGCTTTTGGTTTCATAATTTTGTCTAAATTACTCATTTTTCGTCCTTTCTTTTTCTACGAATTTATCTTTCTTCTTTATCTTGTAATGCATTTAGAACTTTATTACCTAAATTTTTTAAAAATTTTGAACAACCTTGTTTAAACGTGGTTGGCTTTGGCAGTTTTTCATAATTTTCGATTGTGTTTTTTGCTACTGAAATGTATAGGTCTGTTGTAGCCTGCCCATCATCTGACATTGCTGAAATTTCGTTTTTTGTGAAAAGTTTATTTTTTTTCAATAAATCTTCACTTTTTACTGCGTAAATATTGACTGTTCTATCTTTGTGGTTTTGTTTGATAAACAGATCATACGGTTTATCTTTAATTAATTCCTGCATTGAATTATAAGCTTTTCTTACATAACGGCAAGGGTTGTAGCTTAAATCTCCGAGGATTTCTATCTTGCCTTGAAATGTCTGATTATTTAGTTGTGAATTTGAGATAGTTTGAACTTGCATAATTGATACTCCGTTATTTAGTAATTTCTTCGACTTGCCCAGAATATTTGAGCTTGTTTTGCTTTATTTGTTTCGTTTACAATATCTTCGTATGTTTGCATTGTCGTTTTTACAGCTTTTTCAAATGAAGTTTGAGTTTCTTTGGTGCGATTTCAGAATTTATATCTTTGGCTGCTTGTGCCGTAATTCCTATATTTTCTCCGATATGGGTGAAAAATAAATCATAGTTTTTGTCTTCTATTTGTACTGCTTTTAATGTTTTATTTATTTTTGCATTATGGACAGTAGTAAACAATTTGTTGTGTACAGCCCCGTTGAAATTTTGCTGATTAGAGATGTTTTGAACTTTCATGATAATCCTTTCGTTATGAATACCCGTTTACAATCCACTCTCTCACTCTTAATTCGGCACCCAGAGCTTTTGATATTTGTTCACATTTTTGAATATCAAGTCTTCTGCCCTTGTAACCGTCAACTATAGACGTATCTGTTTTTATTCCTTCCTCAGAACAACATTTAACGAATTTTTTGACTTCTTCATACGCTCCTTCAAATTTTGGCTGTGATAATTCATCATATTCTTCTGATGTTGCTCCGTTTAGACTTACGGAAATCTCATCAATAATTCCTTTTAATTCAGGAATTATATTTTTTTTATAAACAAAATTTGCATGTCCGTTTGTGTTTATTCTAATTTTTGTGTCCGGATAATTTTCTTTAATGTATTTTGCTGTTTCTTTCAGAATATCCAGTTTTAATAACGGTTCACCGTATCCGCAAAAAACAACTTCTTTTGAAATTTCAAAATTTTTTAACTGTGCAATGACATCATTTGTAGTGAAATTTTCGCTATCAAGCCATAATTTTTGTCCGCACACATCATCCTTATCTTTTCTTAAACAAAAAATACAATCATTTGTACATCTGTTTGTCAGATTAATATAAATTTTGCCTTCCAACGAATAAACTAAAATATTTGACATGTCGCACCTTTCAGTAACAATATTATCGTACACACACATTTATTTTGCAAGTGCAGTCAAAATTTAAGCCCAAGGATTTATTAAAAATTTTATAGCTTTGCCTTGAATATGTTCATTCATTGCGTATTCAACTTTTTCAAGCGGCAGGGTATCTGTTATTAATTTTTCAACTTCGACATTGCCTGATGCGATATAATCAAGAGCCATTCTGAAATATTTTGGGGTATGGTGGAAAACGCTCATCATTTTAATATCGCCGTAGTGCATTTTTGTGGTGTCAAAACTTACTTTTGAACCGGATTTACAGCCTCCGAAAAAATGAACAGTGCCGCCGGGTCTTACACAGTCAAAAATCTGCTCCCAAATTTCAGGAAGTCCGACGCATTCAACTGCGATATCAAGCCCTTTGCCTTCTGCTGAAAATTCTTTGAAAATTTTGACAGGGGTCGGGTATTTTTTTAGGTCAATAATCTCGTCAGCTTGAGCAAAATCTTCTGCAGCTTTTAGTTTTATTGGGTTTCGTCCTGCAACAATAACACGGGCGCCCATAAGTTTTGCTATTCTTGCAAACATCAAACCTATAGGGCCTATACCGATAATTCCAACGCTGTCACCCGGTTTTATTCCGGTTCTTTCTGCTCCGTGAACAACATTTGCCAATGGTTCACAGAATGCGGCTTTTTCAAAACTTAAATTATCCGGTAAAATAAGCATATTTTTTTTAACAATGCGAGCCGGAACGGTTATGTATTGAGCATAAGCTCCATTTAGCAGGTTTAAATTTTCGCATAAATTATACTCTTCGCGCTTACAATAAAAGCATTCCCCGCAAGGTGCGGAATTAGCTGCGACAACCCGGTCGCCAACCTTAAAGCCTTCAATATTTCGTCCGATTTTTTCAACAATTCCCGAAAACTCGTGTCCAAATCCTGATGGAACTTCTTTTATCAAAACAGGGTGACCTCTTCTGAATGTTTTAACATCGGTCCCGCAGGTTAAAGCTGCCATAACCTTTACTACAACTTCTCCTTCTTCAGGTGGCTTAACCATTACATTTTCAAATCTTATATCTTTTGGTGCGTAATATTGTATTGCTTTCATAATCTTCAATCCTGTCTATTCTGAAATTTTTATATAAGCTTTCATTATTTTATTTTCAATAGTGTCGTTGATTGCTTTTTGGGCTTTATCAAGCGGGTATTCGGTTGATAACCCTGAAACTTTAACTTCTTTTTTAGCGAGTAAATCCAGAGAATCTTTTAAATCTTTTGGTGATGGGGAATAACTTCCAAGGACTGTTAATTCACGATAGTAGATTTCATTATTTGCATACCCGAAATTGTTCGGTGTGCTTGAAAATACTAGAATTTTGCCGCCGTCACGAACAAATTTTAAAGCTGTATCGATAGCTTTGTCAGAGCCTGATGTCATAAAAACTGCGTCAACTTTTATGCTTTCGCACATTTCAGGAACTTTAAATGCTTCAATTCCAATGCTTTTTAATGTTTCGACTCTTGAGGATATTAAATCACAGCCGATAACGTTCATTCCAGAGGCTTTCAAAGCTTGAGCCATTAATATTCCTACAGAGCCTAATCCTATTACAAGTACGGTTGAATGTTCACGCAGGGCTGCACGTTTTACGGCTCTTATGCAGCAGCCTAGAGGTTCATAGAAAGAGGCTTCAACGTTTGTTAGGTTTGAAGGTTTTAAGTATGCGACATTTTGCAAATGTTCTTCTGAAACGAAAACCAATTCACTAAATCCGCCGGGTTTTATATTAGTTTCTTTGAAGTGTCTGCACATTGAAACATTTCCGTTTTTGCAGTATTCGCATTTTCCGCAGGGAATATGGTGTGATGAAATTATTACATCGTCTTTTTTGAAATCTGTATCAGAGTCAATTTCAACAATTTTTGCAACAATTTCGTGTCCTAAAACGGTTCCTTGTTTTGCAAGATGTTGTTTTAATTTTACAATATCAGAGCCGCATAATCCGCAGCCCAAAACTTTTACAATGGCGCCTTTTCGGTTATTTAATTTTTCGTTTTCTCTTTCTTTAATAACAAGAATATCTTTTTCAATTTCTGCCGCTTTCATAAGAAACCTCCGGATAAATTTTAGCACAAATTAATAATGCGGTAAATATAACTTAATAATCGAGTGTCAAACACTTATTTTTTTGATTTAATGATTATACAGAAAAGAAAAGGAAGAGATTATTTTTCTGGTATTTATAGCAAATCTTGTTATGGATACGTTGTTTAAGGAATTAAGAATGAGACCAAAAGTGAGTGTTATAGTGCCGATATATAATGTCGGCGAGTGTCTGAAATATTGCCTTGAAAGCTGTATAAGTCAGACTTTAAAGGATATAGAAATAATCTGTATAAATGACGGTTCAACTGATAATTCTCTGGATATTTTAAATGAATATGCTGCATCTGATTCCAGAATAAAGGTTCTAACTCAAAAGAATCAAGGTGCGGGACCTGCAAGAAATAACGGAATAAAAATTTCAACCGGTGAATTTTTGGCATTTATAGATCCTGATGATTTGTATCCGAATAATAATATTCTGCAGCGTTTATATGATAGTGCAAAAGTTCAAAATGCAAAGGTTTGCGGCGGCTCATTGAGTGTATTGGATAATGGTGAAATAAAATCAGGAAGTCCTGATAGTATTTTTAAAGAAGAAGGCTGGATAAATTTTTCTGATTATCAATATGATTATTTTTATCAAAGATATATTTATGATTCGGAATTTATCAAATCTAATAATTTATATTTTCCAGATTTTCGCAGATTTCAAGATCCTCCGTTTTTTTTAAGTGTTATGAAATTGGTAAAAAGATTTTATGCAATTCCTGATATAACATACCAATATTATGAATCAAGAAACGGCAAAACTACAGATTCTAAAAAAGTTTTTGACTGGTTAAAAGGGTTGGAATATTGTTTAAATCTTTCTAAAATTGAGGGCTGGAATAAAGTCCATACAAATATTTGTAAAAGGATTAATAGCCGGTACTATAGAGAAATTTTTTCTTATCAATACGAGCATTATAACCTACCTGTTATTATACAGCTTGTAAAAACAGTTAACTTAATGGATTTGGATATAATTAGAAGTTTAGAGCCGGAGTTTTATTATAACGATTTTATAAAGAGTTTTTTGAAAAAGGTTATTATAAGAAGATTTTTTACAATAGAAAAACAAAATGGTGAAAAATATTTATATATTTTCCACATAAAAATCAGGTTAACAAATAAGGAGAAATAATGGTTGTTGAAATCCCGATAATTCTTGCTGCTGATGAGAATTATGCAAAATATATGTATATAACAATTTTATCAGCGTTAGAAAATAAAAATGATAAAACTATATATAAATTTTTTCTGCTTGTTCCGAAGGAATTTGAGGAAAAGACGTCAAACTATTTTTATGATTTAGAAAAAAAATATAAAAATACTTCTATAAAATTTGTTGAAATGCGGGAAGATTTTCAAAATCATACAATGAGTATCAGACATATAACTTCGCCTACTTATTATCGTTTGAGAGCTGCTGAACTGCTAAGGAGTTATGACAAATCTATTTATTTAGATGTCGATGTGATTATAAATAAAGATTTATCAGAGTTGTATGATATTGAGCTAGGGGATAATTATATTGCCGGAGTTAAGGCTGCAACATATATCATGAAAAAGTATAATCTTAAATATTATAAAAGTATTGGGCTGCCGGAAACCTCTCAATATATAAACGCAGGGGTTACATTATGGAATCTTGCAAAAATTAGAGAAGATAATTTAAGTGAAAAATTGTTTGAGTTGTCAATGCAAAATTTTTCTTCTATGGATCAAGATGTAATCAATGTTGCATTTTACAATAATATTAAGCACTTAGATCTGAAATATAATTTAATGACAAAGTATGATAATTTTCAAAAGCCTAAAAGATCAGAATATAAAAAATTGGCAGAAATTTATGGCGATGAGAATATAAAAAATGCGTTGAAAAATCCTGTTATTATTCATTATGCAGATCAAAGAAAACCTTGGAACTGTGATAGTGTTATGTTATCAAAATACTGGTGGCGTTATGCAAAAATGTCCCCTTACTACAAAGAAATATATAAAACCTATAGAAAAAAATATCCGCGGATTAAACAAGTTTTTCAGGTGACTAATGTTGGAGTGCACAAGGTTATCACTTTTTGCGGGGTGAAAATTAAGATTAAGAATAAAAGAAAAGAGTTTGAGCTTTCTTTAAAAAATCAAATTCAAGGGGTCGAAAAACAAGTCAAGATGTTGAAAGACCAAACAAAAGATATTTTTGAATCCAGGTTTGAAAAGTGCCAGGAAGAATTAAAAAGCACTCGTAATTATATTGAAACAATTTTTGAATCTCAAAAATTATCAAGTAGGTTTGAAAAAGAACGTTGTAGAGAGCTTTATGAGCAGATTGATAAAGAAAACTTTCTTAAACTTTATCAAAATCTTATTAAAAATTTAGATGATAACAGTATTGATTGTGTTTCTAAAATATTATCAAGAGTTCAGCAAATTGCAACTTCAAATAATGCAAGGTTCGATATTTTTACAGAAGAAGAAATAAAACAATTCAAAAATTTAAAAAAAGAATTTCACTCTCAAATAATAAAAATATCTGATGAGGTATGGGCTTATAAACAATATTTATTGCCTATAAAACATTTTGAATCCAGTGTTTTTTATTATAAACATCAACTGGGTGATTTAAAAAATATAGATTCTTTTAAAGATAAAGATATTATTGATGCAGGTGGTTTTATTGGAGATAGCGCGATTGTATTTTCTCCATATACAAATGGAAATGTTTATACGTTTGAACCCACTACTCAAAATTATAATATGATGCTTGAAACTATTAAGTTAAATGAGTCTAAAAATATTGTACCTGTAAAACTTGGGCTTGGTTCAAAAGATGAGGTTCTGGAAATAAATATTGACTCTTCTGCAAGTTCTATCAATAGAGTTCTGCATGAAAATTTACAAAAAGAATCTATACACATTACTACTCTTGATAAGTTTGTCGAAGAACATAATCTGAAAGTAGGATTAATAAAGGTTGATATTGAAGGTTTTGAACAAGAGTTCTTAAGAGGTGCACTAAATACTATTAAAACTCAAAAACCTACCTTGTTATTAAGTATTTATCATAATGCAGACGATTTCTTCAATATAAAACCATTTATTGAATCACTTGATCTTGGATATTCGTTAAAAATCGTTCGTCCAAATGACGGTGGTGTCAGAGGTGAAACATTATTAATTTGTGAATAAAGTAAGGAGATAATAATGAAAATATGTGTAATAGGGACAGGATATGTCGGGCTTGTGGCTGGGGCTTGTCTTGCGGATATGGGTAACGATGTTATCTGTATCGATAACAACCTTGAAAAACTTAAACAACTTGAAAACGGTATAATCCCGATTTATGAACCCGGGCTTGAGGAACTTGTCAAATCCAATGTTTTAGAAAATCGTTTAGCATTCTCATCAGACCTAGATAAAGCCGTTAAAGACTCTGAGGTTTGTTTTATCGCTGTTGGAACACCTCAAGGTGAAGACGGTTCTTGTGATTTGCAATACGTTTTAAAAGTCGCTGAACAAATTGCTAAATCTATGAATGGTTATAAGGTTATTGTTGACAAATCCACTGTTCCTGTCGGTACTGCAGAAAAAGTTACTGAACTTATTAAACAACACACAACTCACCCGTTTGATGTTGTTTCAAATCCTGAATTTTTAAAACAGGGTAATGCTGTAGATGACTTTTTGCACCCGGATAGAGTTGTAATCGGTTCAAATTCAGATAAAGCAACCCTTATTATGCAGGAAATATATTCACCGTTTTTCAGAACCGGAAATAGAGTTATTGTTATGGATGTGAAATCTGCTGAAATGACAAAATATGCAGCAAATTCTTTCCTTGCTACAAAGATTTCGTTTATGAATGAGGTTGCTAATCTTTGTGAGAAAGTTGGTGCTGATGCTGAAATGGTGCGTGCAGGTATTACAACTGACAGCCGTATCGGTAACAAATTCTTATTCCCGGGGCTTGGCTATGGCGGAAGCTGTTTCCCTAAAGACGTTAAAGCCTTGATTAAAACAGGGGCCGAAAATGATTGCGATATGGCGATTATTAAAGCCGCTGATAATACTAACAAAAGACAAAGAAGCCTTTTTGTTGCCAAAATTACAAAACAATTTGGTGAAGATTTAACAGGAAAAACTTTTGCAGTTTGGGGACTTGCGTTCAAACCAAAAACAGATGATATGCGTGAAGCCCCTGCAATTACAATTATAAATGCGTTACTTCAAAAAGGTGCAAAGGTAAAAGCTTTTGACCCAAAAGCTGTTGAATCTGCTAAATTCCACTTCGCAGACAGAATTACTTATTCAAAAAATGCCTACGATGCTTTGGAAAATGCTGATGCATTACTGCTTTTAACAGAATGGAATGAATTTAGAAGACCTGATTTTGAGCGAATTAAATCCTTATTGAAAAATCCTGTTGTGTTTGATGGCAGAAACCAATATGATGCTGTAAGATTAAAAGAAAAAGGATTTACTTATTATCAAATAGGTAAATAAATATATATTAAAAGCTGGGCGGGAATG
>OHQR01001734.1_pt1 | contig 10717 bp, 10 predicted proteins | sample 1578191 | NCBI WGS metagenome assembly OHQR01 (sample SAMEA3879577, study PRJEB24766) | human gut metagenome | biome: human-associated habitat; feature: feces | place: USA | collected 1985/1987 | reverse complement strand
ATAGACCGGGACAGGGAGCAGAGCAAGGAAGCGCTGGCTCATACCAATACCGCGTTTCTGCTCACAGGCTGGGTCCGGGAGGACATGACGGAAAAGGTGCGCCGGGAGATCGAAAAGATCACGGACGTTTATTATCTCGGCTTTGAGGATCCCTCCGAGGGAGACGCGGTGCCTACTGTGCTTAAAAACAGCAGGCTGATCACCCCCTATGAGGCGGTTACAAACCTCTATTCCCTGCCGGCCTACGGCACGATAGACGGCACGCCGCTGATGGCACCCTTTTACTTCATCTTCTTTGGCATGATGCTTTCGGACAGCGTTTACGGCGCGGTGCTGGCACTTGGCGCCTGGGCGTTTCTGAAATACCTAAAGCCCACCGGCATGATGAAGAACCTTGCCGGCGTGCTCATGCAGGGCGGCATATCCACGATATTCATGGGGCTGCTGTTCGGAACCTGCGCGGGCGTGGGCTGGCCGGTGATATTCAGGGGCACTGCCCTTGAAAATACCTTCCCCCTCATAGATTCCTCGACGAACCCCATGGGCATGCTCATGGTGTGCGCCGCCTTCGGCATAATACACATGTTCTACGCCGTGCTCATAGCCACGTGGAACTGCCTGAAGCACAAGGACTACATGGGCGCGCTCATAGACAATATGTGCTGGATATTCATAGTCTCCGGCCTTATAATGCAGGCCGCCCCCATGGCAGGGCTGCCCCGGAGCGTCGCGGAGTTCGGCAAGTGGCTGGCCATAGTGTCTGCGGTGCTGGTGTTCCTGTTCGCAGGGCGGTCAAAGAAGAACATCGCCGGAAGGCTCATATCCGGCGCGGGCAAGCTGTACGACGTGACCTCGTGGCTGGGAGACGTGCTCTCCTACGCCCGTATATTCGCCCTTGGCCTTTCCACCGGCGTCATAGGCATGGTGCTGAACACCCTCTGCTGGGATATGCTCTTCGCTTCCTTTAAGGGGAACCCGGCGCTGATGCTCGTGGGCTTTATAATAGTCACGGTGCTGTCCGTGGCGCTCCACGTGTTTATGATGCTCATAAGCACCCTGGGCTGCTTCGTGCATACCGCGAGGCTCCAGTACGTGGAGTTCTTCGGCAAGTTCTACGAGGCGGGGGGCAAGGCGTTCAAGCCGCTGAGGTACGAGACAAAGTACGTCAACGTCAAATAAAGCGGGAGGCCGCTTATAATAAAAAAAGAATAACAATCAACATTTTTTCGGAGGTTAAACACAATGAGTCTTTCTGAATTTTTCGCTTCACTGAACCAGAACGGTCAGCTCCTCGCGGGGCTGGGCGCGGTATTTGCGGCGCTGTTCGCGGGCATAGGCTCCGCGGTGGGCGTGGGCCACGCCGGTCAGGCTGGCGCGGCGGTGATAGCCGAGGATCCCGACCAGTTCGGCTCGGTGCTGGTGCTCCAGCTCCTCCCCGGCACCCAGGGCATATACGGCCTGCTCATAGGCTTCGTTATTGCCAGCAAGGCTAACCTTCTGGGCGCGGGCGCTGCGATATCCCCCGAGGCGGGCATGTCGCTCTTCCTTGCGGCCCTGCCCATAGCCTTCGGCGGCCTGCTCTCCGCCATAGCGCAGGGCAAGGTGGCTGCCTCCGGCATAGCCATGGTGGGCAAGCGCCCCTCCGAGGCGGGCAAGGCGATAATCTTCACGGTCATGGTCGAGACCTACGCGGTGCTGGCCTTGCTGTTCTCCTTCCTGCTTGTAAACGGCGTGCAGGTCTAAACCGGAGCGGCTTATGGCACAGGAAACTAATTTCGGGGCTGAAAAGCTCACCTCACGCATAGTGGAGGAGGCGGAAGCCGAGGCCGGCCGCATCATAATGGAGGCGGAGGCGAAGGCCGGGGCCATAAGCTCCCAGGCCGAGGCCGAGGCTGAGAGGCTCAATATAGAATACGCGAAAAAGGCTGAAAAGGCAGCGGCGGATATAATAGAGCGCAGCCGTACCAACGGCGCGCTGGACAGCCGCAAGACCGCCCTCAGGGAAAAGCGCCGGGTGCTGGACGCGGCCTTCGAGCTGGCTGAAAAGGAGCTTTGCGCCCTGGAGGGCGAAAAGCGGGAAGCGCTACTCAGCCTTATGATAAGGGAAAACGTAAAGGGCGGAGAAACCTTGCGCCCGGCAAAGCCTGACAGGGCAAGGCTCGCCTCGCTTATAGAAAAGCAGAACCCCTCCCTCCCCCGCCCCGTGGTGCTGGGCGAGGATATAGAAGCGGGGGGCGGCTTCAGGCTGCTGGGCTGCGGATACGAGACGGACTGCACCTTTGAGGCCATGCTCCGTGACTTCCGTGAAAGGCGCGAAAGCGAAGCGCGACCTTACCAGGCAGGCGAAAAACGGCGAGCTCGACCCGGTGATAGGCCGTGAAAACGAGATACAGCGCATTATACAGATACTTTCGCGGCGGACCAAGAACAATCCGGTGCTCATTGGAGATCCCGGCGTGGGCAAAAGCGCGATAATAGAGGGACTGGCCCAGCGCATCGCTTCTGGCAACATACCGGAGCTACTCAAAAACAAGCGGGTGGTGACGCTGGATCTTGGCGGTATGCTGGCCGGCACAAAATACCGGGGTGAATTCGAAGAGCGCATAAAGGCCGCCATAGACGAACTCATCGAAAACAAGAATACAATACTCTTTATAGACGAGCTGCATACCATTGTGGGCGCGGGGGCTTCGGAGGGCAGCATAGACGCTTCCAACATCATGAAGCCCGCATTGGCCCGCGGCGAGATGCAGGTGATAGGCGCTACTACACTTGACGAGTATCGACGCTATATAGAAAAGGACGCGGCCCTGGAGCGGCGCTTTCAGCCAGTGACGGTAGGCGAACCCACAAAGGAAGAGGCGGTAGAGATACTTTTCGGCCTCAGGGACAGATATGAGGCCCACCACAAGGCCACCATCACCGACGAGGCCATACGGGCGGCGGTAGAGCTTTCGGACAGGTATATTTCGGACAGGTTTTTGCCGGACAAGGCGATCGACCTTATGGACGAGGCGGCGAGCCGCGTGCGCCTCGCGGCATTTGTGGCACCGGTCGGAATGAAGGAGCTTGACGGCAAGCTTGCTGAGCTGCTCAAGGAAAAGGAAGAGGCGGTGAACAATCAGAACTTCGAGAGGGCGGCTGCCATAAGGGACGAGGAACGGGCCATACGCGATGAGATGACCTCAAGAAAGGCCAGCTGGGAGCGGGAGCGGGAGGGCCGCAAGTGCATCGTAACGGAAAACAGCATAGCGGAAGTAGTGAACGCATGGACGGGCATACCCGTGAACCGGCTCACGGAGGACGAGAGCGAGAAGCTGCTGCACCTCGAGGATGAGCTTCACAAGCGTGTCATAGGGCAGGACGAGGCGGTGGAGGCCGTAGCGCGGGCCATACGCCGGGCGCGGGCAGGACTCAAGGATCCCAAGCGCCCCATAGGCTCATATCTTTTCCTCGGTCCGACGGGAGTGGGCAAGACCGAGCTTTCAAAGGCTCTGGCCGAGGTGATGTTTTCGAATGAGGACGCCATGATACGTCTGGATATGTCGGAATATATGGAGTCACACAGCGTAAGCAAGCTGGTAGGTTCACCTCCGGGCTACGTGGGCTTCGACGAAGGCGGACAGCTTACTGAGCGGGTGCGCCGCAAGCCCTACTGCGTGATATTGCTGGACGAGATAGAAAAGGCGCACCCGGACGTGTTCAATATACTCCTGCAGGTGCTGGAGGACGGGCGGCTGACAGATTCCAAGGGAAGGACAGTGGACTTCCGCAACACAATAATAATCATGACCTCAAATATAGGCGCTGCGGCTGCGGCGGGCCGGAACACCGTAGGCTTCGGCAGCGAAAGCAAGGCCCTTACCTATGAGCGCATGAGGGAAGCCATGATGGGGGAGCTGAAGAAGACCTTTTCGCCGGAGTTCCTGAACAGGATAGACGAGATAATCGTGTTCCACCCGCTGGAGCAGGAGCAGGCGGCAAAGATAGTGCGCCTTATGCTAAAGGGGGTGGCTGATAGGCTTCGTGAGCGTGGTATAGATCTGACGTTCTCGGAGGGCGCAGTAGAGCAGCTTTCCAGGGACGGATTTGATCCCGTGTACGGCGCGCGGCCGCTCAGAAGGGCCATACAGCATCAGGTGGAGGACAGCCTCAGCGAGGAACTGCTGTCGGGGAAAATACGCCTTGGAGATAAAGTAAAAGCGAAAGCCAAGGGCGGAAAGCTTGCCTTTGAGAAAACGCATTAAAAAAAGTCAGGTATTATTAACAATTTGTTTAAGGTATCCGGGGTTGCAAAGTGCGAACTTGGGTGTACAATAAAAAAGTACCTTTTAGGTGTATTTTTGACAACAGGTGCGAAATATGAAGGCATTGACGAAAAGGACAATTGCATTACTGCTTTGTATTACGGCGCTGATGAGCTTTAGCGCCGCCTTTGCCGTGCCTGTTACCGGCCGCGCCGCATACCCTGCAAGGCAGGCCGAAGGCACGCCTGCCCCTCAGGCCACGGATACGCCTGAACAGCCCCTCAAGGACGTGATCATAGGTATAGACCCCGGCCATCAGTTCAAGGCGGACAGCGGACAGGAGCAGATATCTCCCAATGACGAAAAGACCACCAAGGACCGCATGACAAGGGGCTGCACTGGCGTCCGCTCCGGCGTCAACGAATACGATGTGAACCTTGCCGTGTCCGTGAAGCTGATGGCGCTGCTTCAGGACGCCGGCGCTACAGTAGTCATGACGCGCACAAAAAACGACGTTTCGGTTTCCAACAAAGAGCGGGCTGAAATGATGAACGATGCGAGGGTGGATTTTTGGATAAGGATACACTGCAACAGTTCAACGTCAAAGCTGACTGAGGGCGCGCTGGTGATAGCGCCGTCAAAGCAGATGGCCATAGGCGCACAAAGCGAAGCACTGGGCAAGGCGCTGCTCGATGAATTCTGCGCTGCTACAGGCGCAATCAACAGGAGTGTGATCTATTCCGCCAGCCAGACCGGCTTTAACTGGTCGGATAGCCCGGTAGTGACCATCGAAATGGGGTATCTTTCCAATCCGCAGGAGGATACGAAATTATGCCGGGCGTCATATCAGGACGCATGTGCCGCAGGTATTTATAACGGCATAATAAAATACATGAATGGGAGGGACGAGCAATGAAAAAGATAACGGCGCTCGTCCTTACAATTATAATGACGGCTGCCTTTACGGGCTGTGCCCCGAAAGAGGAACCGGCGGCCATCGAGGAGCCCCAGGCAACGCCTGAGCCGGAACCACAGGAAGTCGAGAGCACAATAGAACAGAACCCGGTGTCGGCGTTCTATACCGGCTACAAGTCAGCCACAGAAGCCATGGAAACGCTGTTCCGCAGCCGGCTGGAAGATGATAAAAGCGCGGAAGCGGCGGATACGCTGCTTTACCTTGCGGATCACGACATGCGGGTATCGGAAGGCAACGCTACCTTCGGCTGGCTGCTCTCCACGGATACGGCGGATCAGTTTGCTTCATCTGTAACGGGCGCGGCAGAGGGCAAGGGCTCCATAGCCCCCCATGGAATAGTGATAGACGACGGCGATGAGGAAGCCGAGGAGGACGAGGCGGAAAAAGCCGAGGCTACGCCTGTCATTACCGATGAGCTCACGCCCACCATACCGAACGGCGACGGGCATGAGGCTGCAGAGGCGGTGGATGAGCAGAAATCGGGATATGATCTGAAATTTGAGTATGCTGATGGCACAGTGCTATCGGGCAGCCTGAATGATTCGGTATTGAGCTTTTATGTGGAAGGCCGGGATAAACACAGCGTCACCATAGAATTTCAGGACAACGTATGGGTATCTACCGTCACGAGGGACGACGGTACCATTACCACGTTAAGGTGTGACGTGGACGGCTTCCATTTTACCGTATCCAAGGCAAAGGGCGCGGATGTGCCTGACGAGAAGGTATACGTCTGGCTCAGCGACGGTACCGGAGCAAAGCGCGAGGATATTTCGGCATAAATCAAAAGGACGGCATCTGCCGTCCTTTTTAAGTCGCATGTTCAGTCCATAGCCACGTCTGTAAGTATCCAGCCCAATCCTGCCGAAGACTTTATGCCGGTGCCGCAGTAGTGGCATATCTTGCTGCCGACTATCGGTAACGGTGCGCCGCAGTTGGGACAGTTGAAGCCCCGCACTTCGCCGTCCACATTGCCGTCATAGGCTGCGATGTATTTGAGGGTCAGCCTTACGGGACGCAGCGCGTCACGGGAATCGAGATATTCTGCCGCCGCCTGAAATACCAGTATGCGGTCCCGGCCCCTGTCGTCGTAGTCGGACAGCGCCGCATTGTACACCTCTATGCCGCCCTTTACGTCTGTGGGCAGGGAGTAGGCCAAGCGTTCCCTGAAGGAATCGGACACGCCCTCGCGAAACAATGTGTGCCCTTCCTTGGCGCTTTGCAGGTATATACGTGCGTCCTTCTTTACGCGGTTGAGAACCATTGCGGGATTGTACTCCGGAAAGTCCCGCTTTATCCTGTCGAGAAACAGGTCGCCCGCAGAAGAAAGGGAGCGTATCTTAGGCCTTTCGACAGTTCCGGTGCTCTTCAAGGCGGAAAGTATATAGGAGAGTATGTTGCCGGCATTGTGAAAGAAGCGCATGGCGGGTACTGCCGCGCACAGCAGCACAGCGCCTATTATTATGCAAAGTACCGTGCTTCCGCTCATACGCTTACAAGCTCAGTATCTTATCCAGTGCGGGCTGTATTGGCGCTGTGTCTATGCTTTCGACTTTGCCGTTGTCGCAGGCCGCTGCGGCGGCGGGATCTATAGGCAGGCGGGCCAGAAGGGGTATGCCGTAGGTAGTGGCTATCTCTTCCACATGGCTGTCGCCGAATACTTTTATTTCACAGCCGCATTCGGGGCAGGTGAAGTAGCTCATGTTTTCCACGATGCCCAATATGGGGATGTTCATGAGCTCTGCCATGCGCACCGCCTTGGCAACTACCATGGAGACCAGGCTCTGAGGGGAAGTGACGACTATTATGCCGTCTACAGGCAGGCTCTGGAATACTGTCAGTGGTACGTCGCCGGTTCCCGGAGGCATGTCGACGTACATGTAGTCTATATCTTTCCAGACCACTTCGGTCCAGAACTGCTTGACGACGCCCGCTATGACGGGGCCGCGCCATACTACGGGGTCGGTATCGGACTCAAGCAGCAGGTTTATGGACATGATATCAACGCCGTTACTGCTCCTGCAGGGGAAGATGTGGTTCTTGCCGTCTCCCAGTGCGTGCTCTTTGATGCCGAACATCCTGGGTATGGAGGGACCGGTGATGTCCGCATCCAATACGGCGGTATTGAAGCCCCGCTTATTGGTGGCGGAGGCCATCATGGAGGTGACAAGGGACTTGCCTACACCGCCCTTGCCGCTCACTATGCCTATGACCTTCTTTACCCTGCTGAATTCGTTAAGCTGCTCCTTGGGTATTTCGCGGGAGCCGCAGTCCTTCTGGCCGCAGCTGCTGCAATCATGGCTGCATTCGCTCATTTTTTCGCCTTTCTCCCGCCGCTTTTGCGCCGGGTCGTATATGCAATAAACTAATGATACAATATTACAGCACTTTTTGCCGCGCGTCAAACAGATAGATTAAAGGCGGGGCGGAATAAATATGTAAAAATGTAGTGAAATAGTGGTATAATATGTGATATCATATAATGCGGTTTGCCGGGTATGCCGTCCGGACGCCGCGGTACATATAATATAGTGCGGGGATACCCCCGACGAAATATGATACGGAGAGATGATAAATGATATATCTTGACAATAGCGCTACCACACGCACCATGGACGTTGCGGCGGAAGCGGCTAAAAAATATATGACGGAAGAATTCTTCAATCCTGCGGCGGCCTATTCTCCCGCAGTGCGCGAGGAAAGGGCGGTAAACGGCGCGCGAAGGACAATAGGCAGCGCTATAAACGCGGGGCCGGACGAGATAATATTCACCTCAGGCGGCACCGAGAGCAACAATATGGCAATACTCGGATCCCTTAAAGCAATGCGGGGCAGGGGCAGGATAATAGTCGGCTCGACCGAGCATCCTTCGGTATATGAGGTATATAAATCCCTTGCCTGCCAGTACGACGTTGTCGAAGCGCCGGTAGACAATACCGGCATGATAGACCTGAAAAGGCTGGAGGGCCTCATCACCCCGGACACCCGCCTTGTATCTATAATGCAGGTGAATAACGAGGTCGGCGCCGTGAACGACGCCGAGGCGATACGCAGGATGCTCAGGCGCAGGGCTCCGGAGGCGTTGCTCCATGTAGACGGCGTCCAGGGCTTTTTGAAGGTGCCCTTTGATGCGAAAAACTGCGACCTGTATTCCATAAGCGGACACAAGATACACGCCCCTAAGGGCATCGGCGCGCTGTACCTAAGGCAGGGCACAAAGTTCGCAGGCGGCCAGATAGGCGGAGGACAGGAAAAGAACCTGCGCAGCGGCACTACAAACACGCCCGGCATAATGGGTATGGAGGCTGCCGTAAGGAACTATCTGGATAATATAGACGAATATCGCTGCGCCATGAGATCCTGCAAGGTGCGCCTTGCAAAAAATCTTACAGAGCTGCCGGACGTGCTGCTTAACGGCCCCGCACCGGAGCAGGGCGCCCCCCATATACTCAACGCTTCATTTATGGGCGTCCGCGGCGAGGTGCTGCTGCACGCTCTGGAGGAGAAGGAAATATATGTATCCACAGGCTCCGCCTGCTCTGCCCATAAAAAGGGCAGGAACCGGATACTCAACGCCATGGGTGTAATTGGAGATAGACAGGAAGGCGCCATACGCTTCAGCTTCTGCCCGTTTAATACTATCGAAGAGATGGACGTTGTGGTGGAGGAAATCTCAACCATAATAGCCATGCTGCGCCGGTTCAAGCGCAGATAATACCAATACTGAAAGCATTGCTCCTGCCGGGCAAACCGGCGGGAGATATATACGGAGGATTTATGGAAAACGTATTGCTGGTCCGCTACGGCGAAATTCACCTCAAAGGACTTAACCGCCCTTTCTTCGAGCGCAAGCTCGTCGAAGGAATAAAGCACGCTCTTTCGGATCTGGGCGCTACTGTGCGCATGGAGCAGGGGAGAATATTCGTGCTGGGTATAAAGGATAAGGACAGGGATGAGGCGGTGGACAGGCTCACAAGGGTGTTCGGCATACATTCCATAAGCCCCGCCATAGCCGTAGAGAAGGAATGGAACGCCATAGCCGATAGCGCGATGGAGCTCATGCGGCGCGCCCTCGGGGAGAGCCGAAGTGCGACCTTTAAGGTTATGGCCCGCCGTGCCGACAAGCGCTTTCCGATGAACAGCGAGGAGATTAACCGGGAGCTGGGCCACGTGCTGCTTGAGAGCTTTCCCGGCCTCAGCGTAGACGTGCATTCCCCAAAGATAAAGATGTGCGTTGAAATACGCGAAAAGGCGTATCTTTACTGCGAGGAGATACCCGGCGCAAACGGCATGCCTACCGGCACCGCCGGCCGCGCCGCGCTGCTCATATCCGGCGGTATAGACAGCCCCGTTGCGGGCTACCTCATGGCAAAGCGCGGCCTTGAGCTTTCCGCCGTACACTTTTACAGCTATCCATACACCAGCGAAAGGGCAAGGGATAAGGTAGTGGATCTTACCGGACTCGTTGCCAGGTACTCCGGTCCCATAAGGCTGCATCTGGTGCCATTTACCGAGATACAGCTTGCCATTTACGAGCAATGCCCTCCAAAGGAGACCACGGTGCTCATGCGCAGGCTCATGATGAAGATAGCGGAGCGCTGGGCAAGGGAAGACGGCGCGCTGGCACTTATCACGGGCGAGGCCCTTGGTCAGGTAGCAAGCCAGACCCTGGAGAGCCTCTGCGTAACGGACGATGCGGTGGATATGCCGGTATTCCGTCCTCTTATAGGGTTTGACAAGGACGATATAATAGATATAGCGAAGAAGATAAATACATTCAATACCTCCATACTGCCGTATGAGGACTGCTGCACCGTATTTGTGCCCCAACACCCCGTCACAAAGCCCAAGGTGGAGGATCTTCGCAACAGCGAGGCAATGGTGGACTTCGAGTGCATGATACAGAAGGCCATGGCGGATACGGAGACGCTCATAGTGACCCAGAGCGGCAGCGAAAAGGCGGAAGCGTAAGGCAGAAAAGTAAATACATAATATGTTAACCTTTTCTTAACAAAAATATATTATGCCGATGCTATAATAGTAACAGTAAAAGCTCGAAAGGAGGGGCGATAAAATGAAAAAAAGCATCATGAGCGGCCTGATTGCGGCAGCGGCTTTGCTATTGATGAATAGCGAGAACTTCATCGACTATAAAAGTTTCCTGATCTTCGGGGCTGCGTTCATCCTCACCTGGAAGTTCAAGATCAACCCGATCCTGATGATTATCCTGGCAGGAATCGCCGGGATAGTTCTCTATTGGTAAATTTTACCGCAAAAGTCAAGACTTTCGTAACAAGAAGTCAGGACCTTCAGAGTAAAAAACCTGGACTTCCACAATCAATATTCAGGGCTTTCTCTCAAAAAACACCCTTATTTCAAGTCAGGCTTTCATCGATAGAAAGTCCTTCTTTGTCGAGGAAACGCTCCTCTTTTTCTAATCTGATTGTGTAGGCTTTCATCCTGTTGTAGTTTTGCTTTCGAAAAAAGGTAAAAA
>OHQR01001726.1_pt1 | contig 10777 bp, 9 predicted proteins | sample 1578191 | NCBI WGS metagenome assembly OHQR01 (sample SAMEA3879577, study PRJEB24766) | human gut metagenome | biome: human-associated habitat; feature: feces | place: USA | collected 1985/1987 | reverse complement strand
ATTTGCGTTACTTCATATTGAAGCTTGGATTATAGGAGTTATCTTTGGGTTATTCCTACTGCAAACATTTTTAGGGATTGTTCTGTATAAACATTTTGAAAAACATTTTTAAAACATTCGCTAAATTATGATGAGGTAATACTATGATAGGACTTAAAAAACGAGATATTAAAAAAGCCTTGAAAGCAGGAGCAAAAGCTGGCGGTGTATCATTGGCTGATGTTCGGGCGGATATTGAAGCAACGATTGATGAAGCTATGAACAGCACCGACCCAGAAGTGCAGGCAAATTTCAAAAAGTATTTTGGAAATAAACGCCCTACACCAGAGGAATACATTTATACCATTACGAAAAAGACAAAGGTAAAATTATAATAAAAGGGTCGTGGAAATGCTTCACAGAATTGTGATCTGCATTATCACGGCTCTTTTACTCTCTGTTTACTTTCAAAACTGTAAGTGTAATTGAATACTGCCCTTGCTATAATTTAATTGTATTCCAAAACAAATAAATGTGGCAGGAAGAAAGGAGCGATTTTTAATGGAACACATTTTAAATTTAGAGCAAGTAAAAAAATACTATGGGGGTAATTCTGGAAATATCACAAAGGCAGTAGACGGTATTTCTATGTATGTAGACAAGGGCGAATTTGTCGCAATCATGGGAGCTAGTGGTTCTGGAAAGACTACCCTATTAAACTGTATCTCTACGATTGATACTGTAACCAGTGGACACATTACAGTCAATAATCAAGATATTACAAAAATCAAGGATAAAGATTTTGCTGATTTCAGACGTGAAAATCTAGGGTTCATTTTTCAAGATTTCAACCTTTTAGATACTTTAACGATTGAAGAAAACATTTCTTTGTCATTGGTAATCAACAAACAGAACCCTGCTGATATTGACAAACGAGTTCATGCTATCGCTGATAAATTGGGTATTCGTGATATTTTATCGAAATTTCCTTATGAAGTTTCTGGCGGACAAAAACAGCGTTGTGCTTGTGCAAGAGCCTTAATCAATGAACCGAAACTGATATTAGCTGATGAACCGACGGGAGCTTTGGACTCAAAAGCTTCCAGATTATTACTGGAAACAATGTCTGAAATCAACAAGAAAATGCAGGCTACTATTTTAATGGTAACACATGACCCGTTTAGTGCGTCTTTCTGTGAACGTATTTTGTTCTTGAAAGACGGTAAAATATTCAATGAAATTTTCAGAGGGGAAAAAAGCAGAAAAGATTTCTTCAATGAAATACTGGATATATTAACCTTGCTTGGAGGTGAAGTGGGAAATGTTAGGTAAGTTAGCGTATAGAAATACAAAAAGAAATATTAAAGATTATTTGATTTATCTGATAACCGTTACTGCATCCGTTTCTCTTATATTTGCTTTTAATTTGGTGGCAAGCTCTGATGAAATTGTAAAGTTATGTTCCAGTATGGATGCATTTAAGAATTCATTGTTCGCTGTAAATATCCTTATTATTTTTGTGATATGCTTTTTGATCAACTATACAACGAAATTTATGTTTGAAAAAAGAAGTAAAGAATTAGGAACATATATGCTTCTTGGCATTAAGAAAAAAGAAATTGCCCACTTAGTTATAATTGAAAATATACTGTTGGGAATTTTAGCATTTGTATTAGCTATTCCTATTGGCTTTTTATTCAGCCAGTTTGTGTCGTTAGTAATTGTAAACTTACTGGGTATTCCAAAAACTCTCTTTATTTCTTTGAATTTTGTTTCTATTGGACTATTGATAATTTGTTTTTTAACTATTTATGTTTTGGTTTTACTTAATCTATTAAGAAGAATAAGTAAAATGACGATACGTGATTTTCTTTACTTTGATAAACAAAATGAAAAGAAAATGTTCCGTGACAGTAAAAAAAGAAATGTCATTTTTGTTTTAAGTATTATTCTTGGTGCGATTTCTCTTTTTCTCTGGAATTCACGTTGTACTATGGATAATTTTAATAAGCAAGAAACACTTACCTATTTGATGGTGAGCGTAATCATGTTGATTATCAGCATTTATGGTATATCTACAACTTGTGCAGATATGTTCTTGACTGTTTTGTTAAAGAATAAAAAAATGAAATATCAAAATGACAATCTGTTTGTAGCAAGAACATTTGCTTCTAAAGCAAGAACAATGAGCTTCACATTTGGTACATTGTCTATGTTGATTTTAACTTCACTGCTGGCTCTGAATTATTCTAGTATCAACAAAGCTTCGTATGATATCAGCGTGAATTTAAATGCACCATATGATGTACAACTCTTTGATGATAAGCAGGTATTTGATGAATATATTCGAGTAATTGAAGAAGAATATACGATTGATAATACCATTGAGTACGACATTTATAAAGAGCCGAATCATCAGGTACAAAATTTCTTCCAATCAGAATATTATGATTTTGACCCAGTCTTGAAGTTAAGTGATTATAATAGGTTACTAGAATTAAGAAAGATGCCGTTGCTTTCTTTAAATGATAACGAATACTATATAGTTACAAATAGCAAGTTTGCATATGAGGTTGAAGATAACAAAGACATTGAAACTATAACAGTAGCAAATAAAAATTTGAAATTAAAAGGATATGACACTAAGTCTTATTGGAACTCTATAACTAATACTGGCAGATTTGTTGTTGTACTTCCAGATAAATATGTTCAAGGACTTGAAGTATCAGAAAATCATTTGATTATAGATACAAAAGAAGAAACAGATGCAGAATTAGAAAACAAGATAAAAGAAGATATGCAACATCAATTAGTAAAGGTTGATAAAAATGGAGAAATAAATGACGAATCGTATAGAGTAAATGTAAGAGGTGCAGAAATAGAACAACAAAAAGCAATGGTTGCAATAGTAGCCAGTCTGTTTATGTACATTGCATTTATCTTGATTTCCGCAGTAGGGACAATTTTGGCAGTTCAATCATTGAGCGACTCTACTAAATACAAATATCGCTACTTGACCTTGCGAAGATTAGGAATAAATGATAAGTCGCTATTTAAGACAATCAGAAAACAATTATTGATATTATTTTGTGTCCCTGCAATATCAGCAATATTATGTTCTTTTGTGATGATGTCGTCATTGAATAATGTGTATCAACAAATTTTGGGAGATAAACACCTTTATCTAATCTACTTTGGCTTGAATTTAATTATCTTCTTCCTAATTTATAGTATTTACTGGATTGCAACGTATATTGGTTTTAAACGAAATATCAACGAGGAGAGTTAGACTTTTCTAGCTCTCCTACTGTGAAATTATTATAATGATAAATCAAGGGGGTGTTGAAATGAGAATAGCAATTATCGAAGATGATGAAATCACTCGTTTGGAGCTTTCTAAATTATTGAACACACAAGGATATGAAACAGTTTTATTGACTGACTTTGGAAACCTGACAGATGAATTAAAGCAATATTCCATAGAACTGGTTCTGCTTGATATTAACCTGCCGTATGAGAATGGCTATGAAGTATGCAGGAAAATAAAACAAGTCATGCCAGTACCGATTATCTTTGTAACAAGCAGAGATACAAATGCTGACGAATTGAAAAGTATTCAAGTGGGTGGGATTGACTTCATAACAAAGCCGTATGACACGCTTATTCTTCTTGAGAAGATCAAGCGTGCATTGCAGTTGTCAAACCCGAATAATTTCCGTGAGCTTGTCAAAAAAGATTGTACCCTTGATTTACATTTATCCATTTTGAAGTATCAAGAGCAAAGCATTGAACTGACAAGAAATGAATTTCGTATTTTGTACTACTTCTTTATGAACGAAGATAAAGTTATTAGCAAAGAAGAACTATTGGAAAAGCTGTGGAATGACAAATATTATATAGACGAAAATGTATTATTGGTTAATATGACCCGTCTAAAAAAGAAAATGAAAGAAATCGGTATTGTTCATTTATTGGAAAATATACGAGGAAAGGGTTGGAAACTGTGAGTTTTTTTACATTCTTAGAAGAAAAAATAACAGAGATATTGTTTCAGCTTTTCTTTCTTGCCGTAGTAGCATTTCTCTTGATTTTCTACGGTGTAGATACGCTGTTTGTTGTATCGTTGGTAATTCTGTTCATCAGCATACAAGGGCTTTTTCAATGGTGTTTGTATCGGAAGAAACGTAACGCTTCACAACATATTATTGATTTAGTAGATGGACTGGAAGAAACCTATTATATTGCAGACGTTTTACCAAAGCCAAAAGAATTTCAAAATAAAGCCTATTGCTACGCACTAAAAAAAGCCTGCAAATCTATGAATGATGAAATCGGCAAAATCACAGAGGAAAAGCAGGACTATCAAGAATATGTGGAAAGTTTCGTCCATGAAATTAAAATACCGATAGGAGCATTGTCTTTGACGTTTGACAATACAAAAAATTACACATTAAAAAAAGAAACAGACAAAATATTTCAGTTAGTGGAACAAATGCTCTACTATGCAAGAAGCGAAAATACGGAAAAGGACTATTTTGTAAAACAGTTGCAGTTAGACGAAGTGATACATAATGTCATTCTGAAATTCCGTCATTCGCTTATGGAAAGAAAAACAATTATCAATATCCATGACATAGAAAATGTCATTTATACTGATGAAAAATGGCTGACATTCATTCTATCTCAAATCGTGCAAAATGCGATTAAGTATTTTGATAAGCAAGAAAATAAACTGACGATATACAGTCAAGACAATGGTACAAATATATTGTTTGTGATTGAAGATAATGGTTGTGGAATAAAAGCGTCTGATTTATCCCGTGTATTTGAAAAAGGTTTTACGGGTTCAAATAGAAACAAGGCAAATGCAACGGGTATGGGACTGTATCTATCGAAAAAATTATGCGATAGGTTGGGCTTGAAATTGGATATTGCTTCTACGGAAAAAGAATATACAAGACTGACCATTACATTTCCAAAAGGAACAGTTCATAATTTTTCAGAGTAATTTGAAAACCATGCCAACATTGATACGGTGCTTTAAGGGGGCTTGCATTATGGAAAACTTTAAGTACAATTATTTGCAATCAAATTCCACCTAATAGCACACTATTAAAAATTGAATATGTTTTAGCTTTAAAGGCTCGTACAGACTATATGTTTTGTGCGGGCTTTTTTCATACCCGAAAAAAATTTAAAAATTTTTCAAAAGAGGTCATTAAATCACACCTTTCATTCCCTATATGGTGCGGAAAGAGGGATAAACACTTTTCAAATCATAGAGGAAAGGGGGTGAGATTGATGAAACCGTCTGACTTCCAGAAAACAGTTCAATGTCGCTTTGAAAGTTGTTTGAAGAAAGTTGTCCGTCATGTTGTAAAGGACTACCAGCAAGGATTGAAACGACGAAAAGATAAAGAAATTCCATTCTGTGAACTTCCAGAAATTTTCGTTGAAAATTTTGCTGTGAGGGACGACTACGAAACAGATTATACAATCTTTTCAGTATGTGGCATTGATATTCGTGTCCTTGATGATGAGCTGGCAGAAGCCTTGAAAAAACTTCCAGAAAGAAAGAGAAATACTCTGTTAATGTATTACTTCTTGGAAATGACAGAAAGTGAAATTGCCAACTTACAAAAGATTACGCAAAGCGGTGTATTTAGAAACCGACATCATGCTTTGGAAACTATGAAAAAAATACTAAAGGAGAAGCAGTAAAATGAAGCAAACATTTAAGAAGCCGTCCTACTATTTGCTTTCGCAGGCAATGGACGGGGACGAAAAAGCGATTGAAAAGATACTGGCATTTTATGACCCGTACATATCAAAGTGCTGTCTGCGTCCACTCTATGATGAATACGGCAATGTTTATATTGTTGTAGATATGGAGTTAAAGGGACTTATCCGAGAAGCACTTATCAAAATGATTTTAGGGTTTGATATTGCCTTAGAAATCGAAGAAGAATAAGCAGTTTTTAGCAGACCATGGTTTAATGTCCCCCTCTTTCCTGCTCTGCCCTGCTTTTACATGAAAGCAACACGCTTTCGCCACAGCTCTTTGACAACTGAATAAAGCAGACAGATACGTTTGTGAGATAGCGAGCCACGGGGACTGTACGCCACGACCTTTCCAAAAGAAAGCGAGCGACCCACGCAGTGATCCGAGAGCGACTGTTGGAAAAGTCGTTTTGCCATGACCTATCCTCACAGAATAATGATACGTCCGCATGGTGCGGTTCTGCCCACAAGAATGGGAATAGTTGAGATACTAATGGAGCTTTCCAAAGCCGTCTGTCTGCTTATGTAACTTATAAATAGACACACAGTAAAGGGGGTGTTACATTATGTTAAATACTGATGTGTTAAATGATGTGATGTTCCAGCGAGGTAAGGTGTTGGAATATGAATAAAACGAAGATAAGAGCAACGGAACAGCCGATTGCTGTTGATATAGAGGGACTGTCTGCTATGTTATCTTGTGGTCGTGCTACTGCAAGAAAGATTGGCGAGCAGGCAGGAGCAAAAATTGTGATAGGTCGCAGGGTTCTTTATTCCATAGAAAAAGTCAAGAAATACTTGTTATATTTGGAAGAATAGAGCGATTTTCTATTTATGTTCTCTGGCGTGTGTAGTATAATAAGAAAGGACAAAGCACGCTGTGAGAACAAGAAAAGAGGCTTTTTCAGAAAGGAATGGTTCTCATGGCAATTAGTAGAAAAGACCCAAAAGGAAGAAAATTAAGAGAGGGCGAAAACTGGCGTAATGATGGAAGATACAGTTATCGTTATACAGATGTAAGAACAGGCAAGAGATTGACAGTCTATGCACAAGATTTACCAGAGCTTCGAGAAAAAGAGAAGCAGATTGCAAAAGATATGGAAGATAACATATTGACAGACGGAGCAATCAAAAAAATGACGCTCAACACGTTATTTGAGCGTTATATGGAAACTCGTGAGCTGGCTGATACTACAAGAGTTAGTTATGTTCGTGCTTGGGAAAACAGAGTAAAAGACGAGATTGGAAATATTAAAGTTGTTCAGCTTTTACCCTCACATATTAAAGCGTATTATGCGAAACTTTCCAAAGCTGGATATGCTTATTCTACAATCAAGTATATTCACAACCTGCTTTATCCTGCATTAGAAATGGCTGTTGATGATGATATTATCCGAAAGAACCCTGCAAAAAGTTCCATTAGTGATTATGGAAAAACAGCAGAGGAAAAAGAAGCCTTAACAGTTTCTCAACAAGAAAAGTTTATGGAGTTTGTAAAACAGAGCAATGTCTATAACACATATTATCCTATGTTTACCATAATGATTGGTACGGGGTTAAGGTGTGGGGAGCTTATTGGTCTTACATGGAAAGATATAAACATCAAGGCAAAAACGGTTAATGTAGACCACCAGCTCATTTATAAGAATTTAGGCGACGGTTGCAAGTTCCATATCTCTACACCAAAAACGGAGTCGGGTATTCGTATTATACCTATGACACAAGAAGTTGCAAAAGCCTTTGAGGAACAAAGGAAAATCAATTTTATGCTTGCAAAGGATAAGAGCATTGAGGTGGACGGGTATTCGGGGTTTGTCTTTACAGCAAAATCGGGCAGACCGCTTATGCCGAATGGCGTAAATAGTGTTTTATACAACATTGTAGACGCATATAACAAAACCGAAGTAGAGAGAGCAAAAAAAGAGCATAGGAAAGCAGAGCTGTTACCAAAGTTTTCAGCTCATGTAATGCGTCACACAGCTTGTACCAGAATGGCAGAGTGCCGTATGGATGTAAAAGTTCTTCAATATATTATGGGACACGCTCATATAGATGTAACAATGGAAGTGTATAACCATATTGGAGAGCTGACAAGGATTGAAAATGAGATTGCAAGACTAGATAGTATGGTGTTAAATGCTTGACACCACAAAAAGAGAAATTGGTGTCAAATTGGTGTCAAAACAGAAAAAATCACAATTTCAAAAGAAATAAGATACTGCAAACCATTGATTTTAAAGGGTTTGCAAAAAAAATCTCAAAAAATTAGCACTCACATCTTGACAGTGCTAATAACTGGTGTTATAGTACGCATAGAACAAAAAAACAAGACAACAAACACACTGTTCCGGAAAGGGGAGTGGGCATATGAATATTAATAAATTTACACAGAAATCAATGGAAGCAGTTCAGAACTGCGAAAAGCTGGCATATGAATATGGGAACCAGCAGATCGACCAGCCGCATCTGCTGTACAGTCTGCTGGCACTGGAAGACAGCCTGATCATGAAACTGATCACGAAAATGGGCATACAGGGTGACATGTTTAAAAATGAGGCAAAGCAGGCTATAGAGAAACTGACCAAGGTAAGCGGAGGCGGTCAGCTGTATATCAGCAATGACTTAAATAAAGTCCTGATCAATGCAGAAGATGAAGCAAAATCCATGGGAGATGAATACGTTTCTGTAGAGCATCTTTTCCTGGCTCTGTTAAAACAGCCTTCTAAGGAAATGAAGGATCTGTTTAAAACCTATGGCATTACCAGGGAAAAGTTTCTTCAGGCACTTTCCACTGTAAGAGGAAATCAGAGAGTGGTAAGCGATAATCCGGAGGCAACTTATGATACATTACAGAAATATGGCTACGATCTGGTAGAACGTGCCAGAGACCAGAAACTGGATCCGGTTATTGGCCGTGACAGCGAGATCAGAAATGTAGTCCGTATCCTTTCACGAAAGACGAAAAACAATCCGGTTCTGATCGGTGAACCTGGTGTTGGTAAAACAGCTGTTGTAGAAGGCCTGGCTCAGAGGATTGTCCGTGGTGACGTTCCTGACGGCCTGAAGGATAAGAAGCTGTTTGCCCTGGATATGGGCGCACTGGTTGCCGGTGCAAAGTATCGTGGTGAATTTGAGGAACGTTTGAAAGCGGTTCTTGACGATGTCAAAAATTCGGATGGACAGATCATTCTGTTTATTGATGAGCTGCATACGATTGTCGGTGCCGGCAAGACCGATGGCGCTATGGACGCCGGCAATATGCTCAAACCAATGCTTGCCAGAGGTGAATTACATTGTATTGGTGCTACGACATTGGATGAGTATCGTATGTATATTGAAAAAGATCCGGCATTGGAACGTCGTTTCCAGCCGGTTATGGTAAATGAGCCGACCGTGGAAGATACGATTTCCATCCTGCGAGGTATCAAGAACCGTTACGAAGTGTTCCACGGTGTCAAGATCAGCGATGGTGCATTGGTCAGTGCGGCAACACTTTCAAATCGTTATATCACAGATCGTTTCCTGCCGGATAAGGCAATCGACCTGGTTGATGAAGCATGTGCATCCATTAAGACAGAGTTGGATTCTATGCCGACAGAGCTGGATGAACTGAACCGTAAAGTAATGCAGCTGGAGATTGAGGAGACAGCCCTTAAGAAGGAGGAGGATAATCTGTCAAAGCAGAGACTGGCAGACCTTCAGGCTGAACTGGCAGAACTCAAGGATCAGGCAAATTCCCTGAAAGCAAAGTGGGAGAATGAAAAGGCTGCAGTTGAGAAGATAAGAACACTCAAGGAAGAGATGGAGCAGGTCAAGGCCGATATACAGGCTGCTCAGAGAAACTATGACCTGAACAAGGCAGCAGAGCTTCAGTATGGTCGCCTTCCACAGCTACAGAAACAGCTGGAAGAGGAAGAGGCAAAGGTAAAGGCAAAAGATCTTTCTCTTGTGCATGAATCCGTTACAGATGATGAGATCGCAAAGATCGTTTCCAGATGGACAGGTATTCCGGTTGCAAAACTGAACGAGAGCGAGAGAAACAAAACTCTTCACCTTGCAGATGAACTGCATAAGCGTGTCATCGGTCAGGATGAAGGTGTAGAGCTTGTAACTGAAGCAATCATCCGTTCCAAAGCAGGTATCAAAGATCCGACAAAACCGATCGGTTCCTTCCTGTTCCTTGGACCTACAGGTGTAGGTAAGACAGAGCTTGCAAAGGCACTTGCCCAGAGCCTGTTTGATGATGAGAACAACATGGTTCGTATCGATATGAGTGAGTACATGGAGAAATATTCCGTGTCCAGACTGATCGGAGCTCCTCCGGGATATGTCGGATACGATGAAGGCGGACAGCTGACAGAAGCAGTCAGAAGAAAACCATATTCTGTTGTACTTTTCGATGAGATCGAGAAAGCACATCCGGATGTCTTCAACGTATTGCTGCAGGTACTGGATGATGGACGAATCACAGATTCCCAAGGACGTACAGTTGACTTCAAGAATACAATCTTGATCATGACTTCCAACATTGGTGCAAACTATCTGCTGGAAGGAATTAAGGACGATGGTTCGATCGATGAACAGAGTCAGGAGATGGTAATGGGTGATCTGAAAGCACATTTCAGACCGGAATTCTTGAACCGTCTGGATGAGATCATCATGTTCAAACCATTGACAAAGACAAATGTACGTTCCATCATTGACCTTCTGGTTGCTGATGTGAATCGCCGTCTGGAAGAACGTGAACTGAGTGTTGAGCTGACAGATGCAGCGAAAGACTTTGTTGTGGAAGGTGGATATGAGCCGATGTACGGTGCAAGACCACTGAAACGTTACTTGCAGAAGAATGTAGAGACATTAGCTGCAAAACTGATCCTTGCAGGAGATGTGGGACGTGGAGACACGATCTTGATCGATGTAAAGGACGGTAAACTGACAGCAGGTGTGAAGAAATAAAATATGATACCAGGGTCAAAAGGTCTGAAACCACCGGTGCTTGCACAAAGGTGGTGTAATG
>OHQR01001721.1_pt1 | contig 10794 bp, 7 predicted proteins | sample 1578191 | NCBI WGS metagenome assembly OHQR01 (sample SAMEA3879577, study PRJEB24766) | human gut metagenome | biome: human-associated habitat; feature: feces | place: USA | collected 1985/1987 | reverse complement strand
CCGAAACTACATCCATATTTACTCCTTTGACAGTCAAAGCCTCTCCTGCCGGGACCGTCGCCGCACTATAAGAAATGTTTTCCGGCTTTGCCGTTGCAATAGATACGGCAGTTGCTTTTCCACTATTTGTATTCAATTGCAAATCACCACTAATAGCCGCAGCCGGCATCAAGACCTTTATTTCAGTCGAGTTTTGTGATTCCAATCCTACTGCTTCTTCTACACCAGGGAACGTTACATCAGTCACCAAATCCATATTGGTACCTTTCAAGGTAATCATATCTCCACCACGCAAGTTTACAGCAGGAACAGCCACTACGTTCGAAGGCGTAGCTACTACAACAGTAGCGACCACAACTTTTACATCCGAAGCAGGAAGTACCGTAACTTCTCCGTCCGAGACATTATCCGGCAATGTAAAAGTAAGTTCATCTCCTTCGGAAGAGGCAGTCATCGTAAATTCAACTTCATCCCCATTCGGCATCTGCACTTTCTTCACCAAATCAAAGTTTTCACCAGAAACTCGAATGACATCCCCCGGCTTCTTATCTACCAGGTCGAGTGGAGCCTCTACCGATGGCAAAGTAACCTCCAGTTCCCCTTCAGAATAAATCCAATTGGGGATTTCAGCTCCATCAGACAAGATGAACTTACCGGTCTGAGCAGAATCAGGAACAATAACTTTAATCTCCTGACGGCTTTGACTGACAAACTCATCAGCAGGCACTGTTACCTCGTCAGCAAATATCACTTCTTTAATCAAATTCAAATATTCACCAGTAATGGTCAATTCACTACCAGGCTTTACTTCTGCCGGTGCAAAAGCCTCCAAAGCAATCGGCTCCGTAAATGTCAACTCGGTTTTTGTTGTAATATCCCCTTTCGGAGTCTTCAAGACAACCAACCCCGGCTGGGCTGTCTGAGGTACAGTGACACGGATTTCCGTATCACTGACTACTTCGATGTCTGTTATATCGTCGCAACCGGGAATAGCGACCGCAGTCACCTTATCCATGCCACTGCCTAGGAAACGGAGTACACCGCCGCGGGATACGGGACTCGGTCCGAATACATTCAGACTGATTCCCCCTTTATATTGGTTGGTATCTTCATCATCCCCATTGTCGCAGGCCGTAAACGTCAAGCAACTGAAGAGCATCAGGCACATCATCCACAGTGCCGGAAATTTATATGTTTTATTCATATCAGTATTCTATTTAAAAGGTTATTCAATAGGTACCACACGGATGTTGTCAATCATAATCACCGGATTGCAATCCTTACCTTCCACACCACCTGCCCAGACAAAGAATGTCAATCCGGTCAGCATAGTCTTGTCAAAAGTTCTATCACACTTATTACCTTCATGCGTCTTGTTGAACTCGGACAGATTCATGGAAACGGTTGTCCATTTACCACCCGTATCATACGAACCCGTATTCTTCCAAGGCAACCACAAACCACGCGGCACATTCGTATCACTAAAATAAGCATTAGTTCCCGTCGCATAAGTCACCACATCATTACCCGTAAACATCACTTGTAGAGCGCAAGACTGCCACGGATTGGAAGAAGGAATATTCACCTCGAATTTCAGTTGCAAGCCATTGACGCCATACTCCTCGAGCAGTTCTGCAAACTCAGGACGTGCAGAAAGTTCGGGATAACCGGCAGACGGTTCCGGCCAATAGTTGAACGAGAACTCATCTTCTGCCCAAGTAGCTCCGATAGCACCGTCAAGTGCTCCGGTGAGACAGATATAAGCACCGTCAATACTGTTTTCATCGGCTTCTCTCAACACCTTGCTACCATCGCGCCAACCGTGGGCAATAGCCATACCGCCATGAGAACCGTCCCAGTCAAAGAGAATGTTACGTGTATCATAATAGCGGAACTTGGAACGTCCGGTACCATAAATGGACTTCACGTTGATATAGCCTGCAGGAGCATTGTCCGGAAGAATAAAGCTGACCGCAGTCTTGGTTATGTTCGTAATATTAGTCACTTCCACATTACCGGCCATCGTAATGGTCAGCGGCACATTCGGGTCATCAATGAAATAGTCACCAATCAGTGTCACCTCACTACCCGGCTTTGCAAACTCACAAGAAATGGAGTTCACGGTAGGAGCCGGAACCAACACCTTGAAATCATAATCTATGGTATCCTTTGCTTTGGTCACCATATAAATCTTATCAGTCACTACCGAAGGAATCTCTTTCGGAACATCTACCATAAGTGTATGGTCAGTGATGTAACTGGTATTAAGTATCGCCTTCTGGTCATTGAAATAGAGCTCGTAAACACTCCGCAGATTTTCACCGACCAGACAAATCGTATTCGCCATATAAGCCCCCCGACAGCAAAGAGTCTGCCGCTGCCGGATCAGGGACACGAACATATTTCAAGGTAGGCTTTCCCCCTGCCACTTCATATTTATCCGGTTCATCCTCACAAGCCGCCATGGAAAAGCCTGCTACAACAACAGCTGCCGCGAAGAACCAATTCGTATATCTATTATTTTTCATCTTTTCAAGCATTAAATTAATAACTGAATTCAGAACGTACATCTACGTGTACCGGGTCTTTCATCAAATTAGGATTGAACACCACGTCTTCTGTCGGGAACGGCAATGTAAAGCTGGAGACTGTCACATTCGGCGCCTTTGCATCCGGATTGTAACGGGTCTCGTCCGGATTCACCGTCCAACTGCCGTTTTCATAATAAGCCTTATAAGTAGTACCCAGACTATAATAAACATCACGGCGCTGTGCCTTCAGCTCATTGATAGCACGCTGGGAATCATAATATGCCAAACGTACATAATCATACCAACGGTCGCCTTCGCAAGCCAGTTCCAGCCGGCGTTCCTTCCAGACGTCCTCCCAAGTAATGGAGGTTTTCGGAGTAACTCCCGGAATGGCACGGCCACGTACTGCATTGAAAGCATCCAGTGCACTCTGGTCTGTAGTAGAGGTAGCCAGTCCCATTTTCGCCTCGGCATATACCAGATAGATATCGGACAGGCGCAGGATATGGGTTGCCAGGCCGCTGTACATATTACCAGCCGATACGCCCAAGCCCAATACATGGTCATTATTGTTACCATAGAGATGCTTCACGTGATTGGCACCGGTAGGAGACTGGTAATCGCCATTAGGTCCTCCCTTCCCATATTCGGCATCATAAATAAACCGCAGATAATCAAATCCGCCCTTGTCCTGCCAGAAATAATCGTATACATCACCTGCCATCATCATAGTAGCCTTACGACGGGTATCCGTATCCGAACGCGTCTCAGGACTTTCCAAAGCGGAAATTCCAAATGCATCCTGCAAATCAACCGACGGACCTGCATAGCCGCCCCAGCAATCACCAAATTCATCGAATCCCACCATTGCCAAGTCCGACTGCAACGTATTCTGCTGTGTCCAGGGGTCACGTCCTGCCGACCAGTGCCAGGAGAAGAGACACTCTTCATTCTTGTTGTTTGCCAAACGGAAAACATCGGAATAGTTAGCCAGCAAGTTACGGCCGGAATTATTAATTACATCCTTGGAATATTCTGCCGCTTTCGCCAAATCATCCGCATTGCGGGTACCGGAAAGGCCACTCTTAGTTAGATACACCTTAGCCAAAAGACCTTCGGCACAATAGCGGTCAATACGTCCCGTTTCACCTCTGGCCGGAAGCAACTCCATAGCTTTCTCCAGAGTCATAATGATATATTCGTACACATCTGCTGCCTCCACTTTGAATTTGGAGTTATAATTACCGGAATTCAATTCGTCCGTATTATCATGGATAATGGGTACTGCGCCAAAACTACGTACCAAATAGAAGTAAGCCATGGCTTTCCATGCCAGACACTCGCCCATACACTGATTTTTCACTGCTTCTGACGCATTTGCCGTCTTCAAACGAGTATATACAGTATTGGCATGGCCAATCACTGCCCATAGAGAATAGGACATGTTCACAAGGTTTTCATCCGTACCATTCACCGTAAAATTCAAGTAAGGGCTGTTTCCCTCGTATACGTTTCCGGACAAGATTTCACCGACTTTAATAAAACCGCGCTGAAAGTCATACCAAGGTGAGTTATAAAGATAATTAACCCCCTGCACACATTGTTCGTCATTCTGATAGAAGTTCGATTCGTTATAATTGTCTTCGGTAGGACGGTTCAGGAAATCCTCGCATGAAACTGTTCCCATACCGAGTACAGCTGCAAACGCCCAATATTTAATATATCTGATTTTCATGTTTTCTTCAATTTAAAGTGTTAGAATGAAACGTTCAAGCCGAATGAATAAACTGTAGGAGACGGATAACGTCCGTTGTCCAAACCATAGACATTGACGCTTGAAGTGCTGGCACCAATTTCAGGGTCATAGCCGTCATAACCGGTAATGGTCAGCAGGTTCTGGATATTGGCATAGATACGCAAGTTGCTCAGTCCCAGTTTATCAATCGTCTTTTTCGGGAAAGTATATCCCAAAGAGATGTTCTTCAGACGGATATAAGAACCATCTTCAATATAACGGTCACTGATACGGTCGTTGTCATTCGGGTCATTGATAGTGGCGCGTGGAATGGAAGCTCCCGGGTTTGCCACCATGACGTTAGACACATCATTATACCACATCGTTCCATCTTCGTAGACCTTGTTCGGATTGATAGGAACAAGCTGTGCACGTCCGTTTACAGCATTCAGCTGGTTAGTCCAGGGAGAGTTCATATGTGTCAGCTTCATGGAAAGGTAGTTATACACCTTGTTGCCATAGGAACCGTTGATGAAAACGGACAAGTCGAAGTTCTTGTAACGGAAAGTATTGGTCCAGCCAAAAGTAAACTTAGGCATCGGAGAACCGATATTGGTCTTGTCATAGTCGTCAATAACGCCATCGGGCACACCGTCAGGACCACTGATATCCTTATATTTCACATCACCCACCCATACGGTATTGGTACGGTCGAATACACCGTTTGCCGGGTACTTGGCAGGTTTCGGAGAAGTCTGAAGGTCCTCCAGGTCCTTGTAAACACCATCACAAACAAATCCATAGAAGTTATAAAGTGATTCGCCTACACTGGATACACTGACTACATCGGTCCACTGTCCGTAACCCACAATCTGCGCATTGGCTGTACCAGCCAATCCTTTCAGTTTGTTCTTGTTGAAAGAAATCTGGAAGTCAGAATCCCATTCAAACTTACCCGTAATAGGATGTGTGTTCAGAGAGATTTCAAAACCGGTATTCTCTATGTCACCATAGTTACCTTTCGGAGCAGCCAATGCAGAAGAGGCATTACCGGAAGTACCCATATAAGAAGGCAACTGCAACGGCATCAACATATCACTGGAAGTTTTCTTGTACCACTCTACCGTCAGGTTGATACGGTCGTGCAGGAATCCCAAATCCACACCGACGTTCCATTGCTCCTGGGACTCCCATTTGATGGAAGTATTCGGTATATTGGAGGGGCGATACCCCATACCCAGACCGGAAGGCATACGACTCATGGATGTACCCCAAGCATAACCACCGATGTTGGCATTACCAGTTTGTCCCCATCCCAGACGCAACTTACCGTTACTGATGACCTTCTTCAACGGTTCAAAGAACGTTTCGTTGGAAAAGCGCCAGGAAGTAGCCAATGAATGGAAGCCTGCCCAACGGTTCTCGGGACCGAAGTTTGAAGAGCCGTCATAACGATAGGTATAAGTACCCAGATAACGGTCGGCATAGTTATAAGTCAGACGTGTAAAGAAAGATGCCATAGACGAGCTTCCAAAACCTGCATTGATAGTCGGGGTTCCCGTACCCAAGGCAGGATTGTGCACTTCATCCGAAGGCAGACCGCTATTGAACACACTCGTGAAGTCATAGCTGGACTCCCAGCACTCCTGGCCCACCATGGCTGTATAATGATGCTTGTCGCCTATGTTTCCGGAATAGGTCACATAGTTCTTCAATTGCCAGAATGTACTGCTGTTTTTCTGGATATTGCTTTCATTACTGGAACGTACCCATCCACCCAAATCAACCATCGGCTTGTAGCGCTCACCTTTGCTGGAACTGATGTCATAACCCAATTCGGCATGCCATACCAGATTTTTAATCGGAGTAACCTCAAAGAAAATATTACCCGTCAGTTTCTGACGGTCCAGCAGAATGTCATCCATCATGGCAAGGGCAATCGGGTTAGGATTCGTGTAGCCTTCGCGAACAACGGTGGCATAGCTGCCATCCAGATTATAGATAGGTATATCAGGAAGAGTGGTCAACGAGTAGTTAATCAAACCTTCATCACTGTCTGCCAGTTTCAGGTCATCACCCGTTGCTGTATAGGTGGCGGTCAAACCGAGTTTCAACCACTTCTTCAGTTGGGCATCCAAGTTGGCACGGAAGCTGTAACGGTTAAAGTTTGAACCGATGATGGTACCGTCCTGATCCATATAGGAAGCTGATACGTAGTATTGTATCTTCTCTGTACCACCTTGTGCCGAAATCTGGTGCTGATGCTGCAAAGCAGTCTGGAAGATGGCGTCCTGCCAGTTTGTACCTACTCCCAGCAGAGAAGGATCGGCATAATAATTACTAGGGTCAGAGATTTCACCCATGTTTGCCAAATCATTATAATAAGTGGCATACTCACGCAGATTCATCATATCCAGACGCTTTGTCTGGCGTTGAACGGCAAACATACCGTCATAAGTAAACTTAGCCTCACCCGCCTTACCACGTTTGGTCGTAATCAAAACCACACCATTGGAACCTTGCGCACCGTAAATGGCGGTTGCCGAAGCATCTTTCAGAATTTCCATACTGACGATATCAGCAGGGTTGATGGTGGAAAGCGGAGAAATGGTGGAAACCGAGCCATTACCCAGTGCATCGCCCAAACCATAAGATGAACCGCTTTGTCCCTGACTCTGTACAATCACACCGTCAATTACATACAACGGCTCGGCATTAGCATTGATAGTGGCCTGACCACGTACGCGGATAGAGGAGGAAGAACCCGGAGCACCGGAAGTGCTGACTGCCGTCACACCGGCAGCACGCCCTTGAAGGGACTGGTCGAGATTGGTGATAATAGAACCCTTAATCTTGTCTTCACTCATGGAAACGGAAGCACCGGAAAGGTCGCTTTTCTTCATCGTACCGTACCCCACAACCACCACTTCGTCCAACATCTCGGAGTCTTCCTTCAGCGTGATGTTCACTGTTGTCTGGTTCGTTATCTTTATTTCCTGGCTGACATAGCCTATAAAGGAGACTACAATGGTAGCTCCTGGTTTCACATTCAAGGCAAAGTTACCGTCAATGTCGGTAATTACACCATTCGTTGTACCTTTTTCCAATACATTGGCACCGATAATAGGGCCCATAGCATCACTGACGACACCCGTAATTTTCTTTGTTTGCTGCACTGCCTCAACGGTATCCGTCGATGATACTGCGAAAAGCTGAGGAGCATAACCCAGACTGAACACCGAGCATATCCCCGCAAGCAGCGCTGTCTTTCTAAAATTCAAATTCATACTGTATTTCTTAGATTTAAAACAAACACAAAACCTCCCAAAAGAAGATTTTTTTAGTTAACAAAATGAGAGTAAGTCAAGAAACCGTGACATGCAATCAAGGCGTTGACACTTAAAATTACTTCCAAACAATTCATGTTTTCACAGCATCATTCTTCTTTTCTTCCATAAGCACAATTCTTTTTTCTTAATTATTAATGGTTAAATCATATTGTTTTTAAAGGGCTATTTTTTCAGTGTCGTCAATTCGTCACGAACCATTCTCCCCCACTCTTTCATGTCTGCATCTTTCCAGTTTCCCTCGGAAGAAGCCGACGGATAAAGCATGGAACAAGTCTCGTCTTTGTCCGACAAGGACCAAGCCACCCAACTGATGGAATGCCGCTGCATCCACTCCAGCCAATTCCCCCACTCTTCTTTACTGATGGGGCCGTCCCCACTTGCCTCCATACCGGCGCATTCGGAAACGAAAATCGGCAAGCCCTTGCCCAGAGCATAGTCGGCGCGGTCGCGCAGCCACTGTCCGTGGGTGTTGGCATAAAAGTGGAGTGTATACATTATATTGCTATATCCGGTAATAGGATCGTCCGCTGCCAAATGGATGTCCTGGTCCCAATGCGGACAACCAACGAGGATAACGGCATCCGGTTCTATGGCACGAATCGTCTTGATAACCTCCACAGAGTATGACTTCACCTGCTCCCAACTGTCTTCCACCGGTTCGTTGAAAACCTCATAGATGACATTAGGAACCCCTTTGTAACGGGTAGCCATTTGGGTGAAGAACTCCTTTGCTTCTTCCTGCCGCAGATTGTGGCTATGCCAGTCGATGATGACGTAAACGCCGTTCTCGATAGCAGCATCCACCACTTTCGTAACACACTCAATACCGAATTCGGGCTTGTTCACATAGCAGGCGCTATCCAAATCCACTCCCATAGAGGCCCGAAGCACTTGTGCGCCCCAGTCATTGACCAGATAAGCAACCGAAGAGGCATTGTAGAAACGGGGCCAGAACTGATGCCAGCCATAGCTGACACCGTGCAATACCACCGTGTCTCCTTCGGTATTCATCAACTGCGTACCATTGACCACCAATGCCGGTAGCGTTTCCTTTACATTTTCATTCTTCGACGGGTTTGTTCCACAACCAATGGTCATACCTAGGCAACAAACCGCCAACATAACTTTCCATATGCTTTTCATATCATACTTAGTATTTAGAGTAATAATCTTTCTTATATAACGGTACAAACGCTTTGTACACGCTTACATTCTAATTTTCAGGCAGGGATTACACGGAAAAGCACGGATAGGTTCAATTTTGCAGCTTCCGGTTTTCCGCTTTAATTATTTCAATAGTGCTGTCTGTGGCAAAGACAGAGTTCAGTCCTTGTTGTTCTTGAGCCGGGTCACCGGTATAGTCATCTCCCTTTTCCCAGAATACATGGTCGGGATTTTGTCCGGCAAAACCACCCCATGCCCAGAAGTTGCATCCGGCAAAGAGTCCGCCGCTCTCACGGTCCTGGCGGATGAGGTCGAATACATAACGGTAATATTCATCGCGGGCAGTGGTCGGTGCCTCTTTGGAGAAGCTGAAACCGTCACGGGGAAAACCGAACTCCTCCAAAACAATCGGCTTGCTGTACTTCCGAGCAATGACCATGTGGTCATCTATATACTTCTTAGTATTTTCCTTGGCACGCGGAAGAAGTTCCGTCAGGCTGTCCGCCTTCACCCAACTCCAGTTGTAAGGCCAGATGTGGATATTCAGATAATTGATGTTGGGGTCGGCATGAATCTTCTCGAAAAGATTCATATCCATTTCGCATCCCCACGAGCCCTCACTGCCGGAAGACACCATGTGGTTCGGGTCAAGTGACTTGATTTGTGCAGCCACATCGGCCATCCAGCGGGCAAACGGTTCCTTGTTCTCGTCAGAGAAAGCGCGAGGCTCGTTACCAATCTGCCAAGACATAATAGTGGGGTCATCCACATATTTTATCTGATTATACCTATTGGTGCGTGAAACAATATAATTGACATGATTGGCAAACAAGGCCTTCGCGCTGTCCGATTGGGGGAACTGCTTGACATACTCCATATAGGCGGGCCATCCGTCTACGGCAGGTACCACGGCATCACCGTGTCCGGACCATTGCAGGTAAACGGAATAGCCACCGCTCCATTCCCAGGAATTGTTCAAATAGAGGACAGCTGTCATATCACGTTCACGCAGTTCATTCATAAAATAATCCAATCCGGCTAAAATAGTATCATTATAGACGCCCGGTGCCACTTGTAAAGAGGGCTCTACCCGCGTCTTTATGCCATTTTCACCGTCAGCACCCACCAATACGCGCAGGTTGTTGATGCCAATACTTTTCAGAAAGTCCAGCTCCTTGCAACCGTTCACGATTGCCGCCTTCACCTTCGGAACCAAGAATGGCACCGTACCAGAAATTGGTACCTACATAATAATAGGGTTTTCCATTACGGATGAACTGTCCGTTCGCATTCACATGAACGAATGAGTTTTCAACAGGTTTAGGAGTACATGCGCCCAAAAAGGATAAAAGAAGAGTCAATAAGAATAAGTGTCTCATATTATCAGGTTTTAGTAACAATTTTATCATTTCCCTATTCCCATCTGTTTCCACAGCCATGCCAGCCATTCGTCCCATTGTTCCTGATACCAATAATGACCAGTTTCAAGATATGGATGGAGTTCTTTGGGAGAAGTCACCGCATTATAAGCGGCATACATGGAAGTCGGCGGACAAACATCATCATTATATCCCCAACTGAACCAGCCGGGTACTGTAAGACAACGGGCAAAGTTCGCCGTATCATAATAACGCACCACTTCCAGTTCTTTAGCATCGGGAGCACCATAATAATAGAAATAATGCGGCCAGCCACAAGCGCGTTTCTTCATAAAGGCTTCATGATCGCACAGTGCCGGATGAACGGCAGCAAAGAAAGTGACACGCGGATCAAGGGCCGCCGTCATCACAGAAAGTGCCCCACCCTGGCTGGAGCCTGTCACACCAAGTGCCTGCCCGTTATATTGCGGCAATTCACAGATGAAATCTACTGCACGCAAAGCACCGATAATCACCCGGTGATAATAGAAATTCCTCAAATCATTCCGGCAGAAAGTCCAATAACCATTCAATGCACCATTCATCAGGTTATCATAAAAAGATTGCTCCATAGTAACGGGAATACCGTGGATGCC
>OHQR01001718.1_pt1 | contig 10799 bp, 9 predicted proteins | sample 1578191 | NCBI WGS metagenome assembly OHQR01 (sample SAMEA3879577, study PRJEB24766) | human gut metagenome | biome: human-associated habitat; feature: feces | place: USA | collected 1985/1987 | reverse complement strand
CTAAAGTACTGATAGAAAATTCTGTCAGTACTTTAGTTTTTACGAAAGTACTGACAGTTTTTCTCCTTGAAATTCCGGTAATATGTCTTTGCCGTAGTTATACCGAACTCACGTGGAGTTTAAACTTTTTAGCTTTTCTTTTAATACTTTCCTGTTGGTTGGTTGACATGGCTTTTCTTTTGATTTATAGCATTCTGAAAACTGAACTTTTATTTTGCATTCTCTTTATTTTGTTATAACTTTGCTTTTTGAAGGGGGCAAGTGGATGTCTTCCGTTTTTCAAACCAAGCCCCATGCTGTTGAGGTACATGTCTGAGTGCACGCTAAAAAAATATGTAGGTGTGCTTGAGTATGCTAAATGATTCTTTATGAAGAAAATTGTTGTTGGGATAATAATTTGTGTGTGGATATTGTTAGCCTTGGGTGTGGCAGTAGTTGCGCTTGGGTACAAGGGAGTGAAGGATGGAAAGATAGGTTATATGCCCCCTTTGGATGAATTGCAAAGTCCAATCAGTAAATATGCGTCGCAAGTGATTTCGGCCGACGGCGAAGTGCTGGGCACTTGGTCGCGTAAGGAAAATCGTGTGTTCGTGGGTTATGATAGTATTTCTTCCTATCTGTTTGATGCGCTTATCGCAACGGAAGATGTGCGTTTTTATGAACATTCAGGTGTTGACGCAAGGGCTGTGGTGCGTGCAGTCGTAAAACGTGGCTTGTTGGGGGATGAGTCAGCTGGTGGTGGTAGTACTATTACGCAGCAGTTGGCAAAGCAATTGTATTCTTCTGTAGCGGAAAGTACATTTGAAAGACTGTTGCAGAAGCCTATTGAGTGGGTTATTGCTATCGAACTTGAAAAATTTTATACAAAAGAGGAAATACTGACTCTATATTTGAATTATTTTGATTTTCTGCATAATGCTGTGGGCATCAAGACTGCGGCCAAGGTCTATTTTAATAAACATCCCAAAGATTTGGATATACTGGAAGCCGCTACACTAGTCGGAATGTGTAAGAATCCGTCTTATTATAATCCTGTTAGACATAATGAGCGGTGTCGAGAGCGTCGTAATGTTGTTTTATCTCAAATGGTGAAAGCGGGTTTTTTGACAGAAGTTGCCAAGGATTCGTTAAGGGAAAAACCGTTGGAGCTTAAATTCCGCCGTGTTGATCATAAAGACGGCGCCGCGACATATTTGCGCGAATATCTTAGGCGTATTCTTATGGCGTCGCATCCAGAGAAAAAGGATTATTTCGAGTGGCAGATGCAGCAGTATTATGTGGATTCCCTTTCGTGGGAGAATGATCCACTTTATGGATGGTGTAAAAAACATAAGAAAAGAGATGGAAGTTACTATGATATTTATACGGACGGTCTTAAGGTTTATGTTACGGTAGATTCCCGTATGCAGAAATATGCTGAGCAGGCCGTGCGGAGTCATATGAAGGGCTTGCAGGTAATTTTTGACAAGCAGAAAAAAACGTCGCGTAATTTCCCTTATTCTTCGGATTTGAGTGCAGCCACTGTCAAAAAGTTGTTAGACCGCTCTATGAGTCAGTCTGACCGTTACAGGGCATTGAAGGCTGAGGGTGCATCTGCAGCAATGATTCGCAAGTCATTTGATACGCCCGTTCAGATGAGTGTTTTTACATATGATGGGGAGGTTGATACCGTAATGACTCCAATGGATTCTATCCGGTACTATAAGAAATTTTTACGTGCGGGTTTGGTGTCAATCGAACCCGCAACAGGGCGTGTGAAAGCATATGTCGGGGGAGTTGATTATACTAGCTTCCAGTATGACATGGCTATGGTGGGAAGGCGTCAGGTTGGTTCAACGGTGAAACCTTTCGTATATGCGATGGCAATGGAAGACGGATATAGTCCGCAAGATACAATATTGAATGTTCAGCGTACTTATTATGTAAGTGGGCAGCCTTGGACACCTCGAAATAGTGGAAGTGCACGTATCGGGGAACCCGTAACTTTAAGATGGGGGCTCAGTCGGTCTAACAACTGGATTACCGCTGAATTGATGTATCGTACTGACCCTACGGGAACCCGTTTGGCTAGTTTATTACGCTATTTTGGCGTGGCGAATCGGGATTTGTATCCATCGATAGCTATGTGTCTGGGTACGAGTGATATCACGGCCGCAGAAATGGCAAGTGCCTATACGGCGTTTGTAAATAAAGGGATTCGATGTGCACCTTTGTTGGTTTCTAGAATAGAGGACAATCAAGGTAATGTGCTGGAAGAATTCCATCCTCGGATGAATGAAGTGATCAGTGAGGAAAGCGCATATAAAATGTTGGATATGATGCAGGCTGTTATCAATGAGGGTACAGGCGGTGGCGTGCGGAGGAGAGGCATAAAAGGACCAGTTGCAGGGAAAACAGGAACGACCAATTCTAATTCTGATGCATGGTTCATCGGTTGTGTGCCTCGGTTGGTAACATCATGTTGGGTTGGAGGAGAAGAGCGTGACATACATTTTAATTCGATGACGTATGGACAAGGAGCCGCTGCTGCATTGCCAATGTGGACCAAGTACATGAGTAGTATTTATGCTGACTCAAGGTTGAATTATTCACAAAATGAGCAGTTTAGCATTTCGAAGGAGTTTGTAGAAAGTCAACATATAGCCGATTCTTTAGCAAAGATTGCTAACCTGCCAGAGGTAGTGTCTCAACCAGAAGAAAAGAAGGAGGTTAAAATAAAAAAGAAGTCTAAGAAATCATCAGTTGATGCGTATTTTGAGTAAAAAGGAATTACAATGGAAAATAAAAGTTCAAGTTTACGATATATAGCGATTATTCCTGCGCGGTATGCTTCTACCCGTTTCCCTGGTAAGCCTTTGGCTTTATTAGGGGGGATACCTATTATTCAAAGAGTTTATGAACGTGTACAGGCATGTATCAATGATGTTTGTGTAGCTACAGATGATGAGCGCATAATGAAATGTGTAGAGGAGTTTGGTGGTAATGTAGTCATGACTGGTACACATCATAAAAGCGGAACGGACCGCTGTTATGAGGCCCTTTGCCTGCAGAAAAAAGATTATGACGTGGTGATAAATGTACAAGGGGATGAACCATTTATAGCTGCTAGTCAGTTGGCTGCAGTCCAGACATGTTTTGATGATGAAACAACTAAGATTGCAACTTTGGTGAAGCCGTTTACTGAGTCGGATGGGTGGGAATCTTTGCAGAATCCCAATACGCCCAAAGTGGTCATAAGCAATGACTCCACGGCGATGTATTTTAGTCGTTCAGTGATTCCTTATTTTCGTGGAATGAGCCCGGAAAATTGGTTGCATCACCATACGTTTTATAAGCATATAGGCCTATATGCGTATAGGAGTGAAGTGCTGGGCCAGATAACCCGCATGCCACTAGGAGTATTAGAACAAGTGGAGTCGTTGGAACAATTGCGGTGGTTGCAAGCAGGACTAAAAATAAAAGTGGCGTTGACACATGAAGAAACGATAGGCATTGATACACCCGAGGATTTGGCACGTGCAGAAGAGTTTTTGAGAAATCAACAATAGTAGTTATTTAATAAGTATACAAAAATCTGTTTATTTACCCTGAGTGGAAAAATAAAAAGAATAAGGAAAAATGATAGGAAAAATAGGTTTAGCTATTACCATCTTGATGGGAGTTACTCTTGCTGGTTGGGCTCAGAAGATAGAAGTCGGCTCTTATATTTTTAAGGATGGTTCTGTTTATACTGGGGACTTATACAATGGTAAGCCTAATGGTGTGGGGCGAACTGTGTTTAAGAATAATGATATATATGAAGGTGATTATTTGAAGGGTAAACGTGAGGGTATGGGGGTCTACACTAGTGCCAATGGTGAGCGTTATGACGGACAATGGTTTCAGGATCAACAGCATGGTAAGGGGACTCATTATGGGCTCAACAATAATCGCTATGAGGGCTTATGGTATCGCAATGTAAAGGAAGGGAAGGGCGTAATGTATTATTACAATGGAGATGTATATACTGGTGAGTGGAAGGACGATAAGAGAAACGGAAAAGGAACATATAAATATAAGAATGGGGCTTTCTATACCGGTGAGTGGAAAAATGATATGAAAGAAGGGACAGGTGTCTTTGATTGGAATGATGGGTTTAGATATGAAGGGGAATGGGCTGAAAACAAAAGGAATGGTAAGGGTACCTATTATTATGCAGACGGTGATAAGTACGTAGGTGAGTGGAAGGATGATATGCAGCATGGTAAGGGTATTTACACCTTCAAAAACGGTGATGTTTATGAGGGTGAATATCGGGATGGAGAAAGAATGGGAGAAGGAATCTTCACTTTTGCAGATGGAAATCAGTATAAAGGAGAGTTTGTGAATGGTGAACAGAGTGGGCGTGGTACCTTTATTTGGAAAGGAGTGGCAACCTATACAGGTGAGTGGAAGAACAACAAGCGTGAAGGACACGGCACGTACAAATGGAAGAATGGAGATTCTTATGTTGGCTCATGGAAAGCTAATCAAATGGAAGGTGAAGGCGTGTTGGATCGTTTGGGAGTAAAATATAAAGGGCATTTCAAAAATGGTCAAAAAGATGGGAATGCGGTAGAGATAAAGAAAGATGGCACAAGAATTGATTGTACATACCGGGAAGGCATATTGGATGGACCATACGTAGAATATGACAAAAATGGAAATGTTAAGGAAAAAGGCGAGTATAAAAACGGTAAAAAGTTGAATAACTAGCCATTGCCATACACATTGATTGGTGTCCAATTAGTATTGAGTTTTATTCAAACAGGTTGCATATGAAAAGTGTAAAGAGAGCGCCCCAAAAGGTGGCAAAGTTGAAGATTGTGAAAAATGATCCGTGGCTTGAACCTTACAACGATGCGATTCAAGGAAGGCACGATTATGTGCTGAGTAAAATTGACGAGTTGACAGGAGGTAAGCAGTCTTTATCAGACTTTGCGGATGGTCATTTGTATTTTGGCCTGCACAGGACGCCACGGCAGTGGGTGCTTCGGGAGTGGGCGCCTAATGCAACCGCAATTTATCTGATTGGAGACTTTAATGATTGGCAGGAAAATGAGAAGTTCAAATTCGAACCGATTGGAAGCTCGGGCAATTGGGAACTGAAGTTACCTTCCAGTGCAATGAAGCATTTGGATTTGTATAAATTGAAGATTTATTGGCAAGGAGGATGTGGGGAACGTATTCCCGCCTGGTGCCGTCGGGTGGTTCAGGATGAAGATACTAAAATATTCAGTGCGCAGGTTTGGTATCCTGAGTCTCCATATGAATTTAAGAAAAAAAATTTTAGACCTAAACGAAATCCTTTGCTGATATACGAGTGCCATATAGGCATGGGGCAAGATGCGGAAAAGGTAGGCAGTTATGAGGAATTTCGGGTGAATGTATTGCCGAGAATTGTAAAAGATGGTTATAACTGCTTGCAGATAATGGCATTGCAAGAGCATCCATATTATGGTAGTTTTGGCTATCACGTAAGTAGTTTCTTTGCTGCGTCAAGTCGATTTGGAACACCAGATGATTTGAAAAGGTTGATAGATGAGGCTCACCAGAATGGAATAGCTGTTATTATGGATCTTGTGCAGAGCCATGCTGTTAAAAACGAAGTGGAAGGGTTAGGAAATTTTGCTGGTGATCCTTGTCAATTTTTCTATACTGGAGGGAGACGTGAACATCCGGCTTGGGACAGTCTTTGTTTTGATTATGGGAAAAATGAAGTGATTCATTTTTTGCTTTCCAATTGCAAATATTGGTTGACGGAATACAACTTAGACGGATTCCGTTTTGATGGCGTAACTTCAATGCTCTATTACAACCATGGGTTGGGCGAGGCTTATGGCAACTATGCTGATTATTTTAATGGAAGTCAGGATGATAATGCTATATGCTATTTGACTTTGGCCAATCTCTTGATTCATGAGGTGAAGCCTTCTGCCATTACTATAGCAGAGGAAGTCAGTGGCATGCCTGGACTAGCAGTTCCTTTTAAAGATGGTGGTTATGGCTTTGACTATCGCATGGCTATGAATGTTCCAGATTATTGGATTAAGACCATAAAGGAACTTAGAGACGAGGATTGGAAGCCGAGCAGCATTTTCTGGGAACTGACTAATCGGCGTGCAGATGAGCATAATATAAGTTATGCTGAAAGTCATGATCAAGCTTTAGTGGGAGATAAAACTCTTATTTTTAGACTGATTGATGCCGATATGTATTGGCATTTCCGTAAAGGTGATGAAAATGGTGCAGTGCATCGAGGTATAGCATTGCATAAGATGATTAGATTGGTAACTGCGTCAACTATAAATGGCGGTTATCTCAACTTTATGGGTAATGAATTTGGGCATCCGGAGTGGATTGATTTTCCGCGTGAAGGAAACGGATGGAGTTATAAGTATGCTCGTCGTCAATGGAATTTAGTGGATAATAAAGATTTGTGTTATCATTATTTGGGAGATTTTGACAGTGTTGAAAAGCAAGAAAGATTTTCAGAAACTTCCAGTACAAGAAATTTGGCATAATGATGGCGACCAAATTCTTGCATATAGTCGGGGGGACTTGTTGTTTGTGTTTAATTTTAGTCCAACGCGGAGTTATACTGATTATGGATTTATGGTTCCTGAAGGTGCGTATGAAGTGCTTTTGAATACAGATGCCAAGGAATTCGGTGGAAATGGATTTGCTGATGATAGTGTGTGTCATTTTACTAATTTTGATCAGCTGCTGCAAAAGGATGGTAAAGGTTGGTTGCAGTTGTATATTCCAGCCCGAAGTGCAGTTGTTCTTAAACGAAAAGATTAGTTTGTATAGAAGCAGTGTTCATCCGTTGGAACAATGAGAAATCAGTTTCAATGTCTTGAATATTATATTATGGTTAGAAAATATGGCGTTTCACAGCATTCTCAAAAAGTACGCGTGTTAATGCGCGTACTTTTTGGAGTGTTCTTGTTCCTGTTCTTTTTTTATTATCAGTATCCATTATTGGAGTTGACACAATACCAATTGTCCGGAGGTCAGACCGTATATAGACCATTGATAAGTGCGTTAGTGCTAACTGGACTATTGGTTTCTGTCCAACGATTGGTGGAAAAGTGGATTCCATTCTCGGATAATTTATATTTCTTTAGCTACCTTCCGTCGGTAATAACCTCAATTTTGTTTATTGCTTTTACGCCTAAAACGAACGGTATACTGCTGATGTTTGCAGGATTTGCTTTCGTCATTTTCGTTCTAATCGTATGCTTAATCTTAAGAAATGTGTCGGGAGTGAAAGCGGGTTCTGATTCTGTTCCGGAATTATTCTCAAAGCATTTTGCCGCATTAGTGTTGGCGTGTCTCATGATTGGTGCAACAGCGAATTCTCGGGAAGTGCTTGCTTACGAAATAAAAGTGGCTGGTTTAATAAAGGAAGGGAAGTATGATGAAGCGCTTGAGATTGGTCGGAATTCATTAGCCACTTCTTCTCGATTGAGCGCTCTGAGAGCTTTGGCTTTGAGTCGTTCCTCTTTGGGTTTGGGTGGAGGTCTGTTTAGCTACCCATTAAGTGAGGACGGAGCGAAACAGTTGTTGCTAGAGCCGGCAGACACTACCGTGTCGTTGCTTCCCCCTGATAGTCTTTATGCCCAGTGGGGCGTGTGGCCAAGTTCGCGGGAAACACCTATAGAATGTTTCTATAGGGCGGCATCCAGAACAACGGATAGCACGGTTGTTGGCGATTATTTATTGGCAAGTTTACTTTTGGAGCGTGATTTGGACAGATTTGTTGAAGTTCTACCTGATTATTATGAAATAAGTGATACAGTAGAGATACCGCGATATTTTTCTGAGGTATTAGCTGTATATGTTCATTTGAAGGGCAAAACGGAAAATGTATCCGTTGATTCAGCGCTAATGAAAAATTATGAAGATTTTCTCTATTATGGAGAGCAATATCGTGATCTCATTGTGCGCCGTAACTATTGGCGTAGAAAGTATGCAGATACTTATTGGACTTATTTTACTTACAGTAGAGAGTAGTATGGCGGGTATATATATACATGTTCCATTTTGTTCGAGCCGTTGTATCTATTGCGATTTTTATTCGACGACTTTGGGAGACGAATGGCGTTCAAAATATGTACAGGCTGTTTGTTCTGAGTTGATAGCAAGAAGGGAGGAGTTTGCTGAAAAAGCACAAGTTGAAACGATTTATTTTGGAGGAGGAACGCCCTCCTTGTTGGAGTGTTCATATTTGGAGCAGATACTTGAAACGATAAGTAAAAATTATAAGTGTTCGGATGTAATAGAATTAACGTTAGAGTGTAATCCTGATGATGTTTCGGAAGAGATTGTTCGTTGTTGGAAGGCATTAGGCGTTAATCGTATCAGTTTGGGAGCGCAGATCTTTCAGGATTCTATACTTCGTTTTTTGAGACGTCGACATTCTTCATTCGCTATTACGAATGCGGTGTCCCATTTAAAGAAATGTGGCTTGGAAAACATAAGTTTGGATCTGATATACGGATTACCCGGACAGACGATGAAACTCTGGCAGCAGGATGTGATAAGAGTATTGGATGAAAATGTCCCTCATGTTTCAGCCTATGCTTTGACTTATGAAGCAGGGACGGTTCTTTATCAGAAAAGTCAAGCTGGAGAAATTGTTGAAACAGATGAGGAAACTGTCCGCGATATGTACATGTACCTAATGAATGAAATGGAAGGTGCGGGGTTCCGGCATTATGAAATTTCCAATTTTGCAATACCGGGCAGGGAGTCAAAGCATAATTCATCGTATTGGAAAGGAGTTCCATATTTGGGGGTCGGTCCTGGGGCGCATTCTTATGACGGGAATCGGATGCGTCGTGCTAATTATCCAGATTTGTTGTCGTATGTAAGTTCGCAGGGAGCCCCTCGATATGAAAGTGAGCAACTTAGTGATGCTCAACTTTTGGAGGAATATGTGATGACACGTATGCGTACAGACGAAGGAATCTCCTTTGCGTTTATATCTCGTCTCTATGGAATCTCTGTTGTAAATAAATTAAGGAAGCAGGCATTGCCTTATGTTGAACAGGGGAGATTAATGATGCAGCAGGACTGTCTGAAACTGACAAAGGACGGGATTATGGTTTCTGATTATATTATTTCCGATTTGATTTCAGTTGCTGATTATTAATCCTTTCGTACTACTGGGAGAATAGCCTGTATTTTGAAAAAATAGAAAATGTTTGGTGGTTTGGTGGGCATGTGGTAAATTTGCGTATAATATTATATTAAAAATTTATTCAGAGGAATGAATACAAGCTGCATTTCTCTTTTGTCAAGGAATGTAAAATAGAAAAGAGTACTGTTATGGCATGTATTTTACATATAGAAACATCTACTAATGTCTGCTCTGCCGCGTTAACACAGGATGGGCAGTTATTGTTGGAAAAAATAGAAAGGAAAGGCCCGTCACATGCGACCGTATTGCCTCTTTTTGTGGAAGAGCTGGTTTCATTTGCTGATAGTCATGCAATACCATTGGATGCAGTAGCAGTGAGCTCTGGGCCCGGTTCATATACAGGGTTGAGAATAGGTGTATCCACAGCAAAAGGTTTGTGCTATGGAAGAGATTTAAAGTTGATTTCCGTCTCGACTTTGGAGTTGTTGGCTGTCCCGGTATTGTTGTATGGAGAAGAACTTCCAGACAATGCGCTCTTGTGCCCCATGCTTGATGCTAGAAGAATGGAAGTGTATGCTGCGATATATAACCGTGGCCTTGGTGTTGAGCGCTCCATACAGCCAGACATCGTGGATGAGAGTTCGTATTTGCCCTATTTAGATTCGGATCCGGTATACTTTTTTGGTGATGGGGCAAAAAAGTGTGAGGGGACAATAAATCACCCTAATGCACATTTTATAGAGGGCATAGAGCCTTTAGCTCGAAATATGATGCCGTTGGCTGAGAAGCGTTACGCAAAAAGGGAATTTGAGGATGTCGCTTATTATGAACCCTTTTATTTGAAGGATTTTGTTGCAGGAACTCCGAAAAAATCTTTATTCTAAGATGTGTCTGTATGTGATTTTTGTGCAGGACGGAACCCTGGAAAATATATTATAATTATAAATGCTAGAATCTTTGAATACGATGGCTGAATTACCAATGTTTGCCCAAAAGGAGGACGGCTTAAAAGGAAGTAGTTTGGCCTACAATACTTCTTGTGAGCCACTGAAGATGCCAGAATATGGGCGCTTGATTTTACAAATGGTACAATTTGCTCTTACAATTGAAACGAAAGACGAAAGGACTGCCTATGCAAAAAAAATTGTTAGAGTGATGACAGGATTAAATCCGCAAATGAAGCATGTGCCAGATTATCAGCAAAAATTGTGGGACCACTTAGCGTATTTGTCTGATTATAAATTAGACATCGATTGGCCTGTTGAAATCCGCAGATTTGGTGAAGAAAGACATCCCAATCGTTTGAGTTATCCCGGCAATAAAATTCGTTTGAGGCATTACGGGCATCTTGTGGAACTACTGATGGCTCGATTGGGTGAGGCCAAGGATAAAGCGGAGCAGGAAAAATTGATTTTATTGGCAGCTGAGCGTATGCGGAAAAATCTGGTGGATTGGAAAGGGGATACTGCGGATAATGATAGAATAGCTCATGACATTGTATATTATACGAATGGTCAAATTGACATACAGGATGTTTTGAATTGTTTGTCGCAGGTTACTGGGGCAAAACGGTTGCGACGGAAATAATGTGTACGAAGGCTTGAATAACCAAATGTAAGACTAAGGGGAGGAG
>OHQR01001697.1_pt1 | contig 10894 bp, 10 predicted proteins | sample 1578191 | NCBI WGS metagenome assembly OHQR01 (sample SAMEA3879577, study PRJEB24766) | human gut metagenome | biome: human-associated habitat; feature: feces | place: USA | collected 1985/1987 | reverse complement strand
TGTAATATGGTCACCCTGTCTCCAGGCGGCCCGTTTGGCGCCCGCGCCATCCTTTCCCACAGCGCTGGCTCCATCGATGGCCAGTCCTCCATGGCCCTGCTGGAATACCTGCTTTCCAACCCAGATTTTCACCGAGCCGCCAACCATAACGGCTTCCGCTTCCACCCTACCCCCTCCTTCCGGCATATCCTGGTAAAGGCCGGGGGCAGCATCCAAGGCTTCTCCGCCACCCCGCCCCACGATATCCTGGGCCAAGCCATCGGCGCCTACCTGCCTAAAGGGCCTAATTCCCAGGCTTTGCTGGAGCTGATGGAGCTTTCCGCCCAGATCCTGGATACGGCGCCCATCAACCTGGAGCGTCAAAGCCGGGGCCTGCTCCCCGCCAACTGCATCTGGCCCTGGGCCGAGGGCACGGCCACCATCCTGCCTCCCTTCCAGGAAAAATTTGGCAAGGCGGGCCTGGTGGTATCCGCCGTGCCCCTGGTGCAAGGCATCGCCAAGCTGGCAGGGCTGGAAGCCCCTGTCATCCCCGGGGCCACCGGCGAGCTGGACACCAACTATGCCGGCAAGGCCCAGGCCGCCATAGAGGCCCTGCGCGTCTATGATTTCGTATGCGTCCACCTGGAAGCGCCGGATGAATGTACCCATTGCGGAGACCTGGCCGGCAAGATCCAGGCCATTGAAAACCTGGACAGCCTGATCCTCCATCCCCTGGTAGCCCATCTGGCCCAGTCCCCAGAGCCGTACCGCGTCCTGGTGCTGCCGGACCACCAGACCCTGCTCACCACCCGCACCCACGGTGGCGACCCCATTCCTTATTTTATCTATGACAGCCGGGAGACTTCCGGCTGCGGCTTGCCCTTCCAGGAAAAGGCAGCTGCCGGCTGCCCGGTGGTGGACCCCGGCGCCGCCCTTATGGGCCGGTTCCTGGGGGAATAGCGCCACAAAAGCCAAAAATAACTGGCGGCGCTTCCTTTGCCATCTGGCTTGGAAGCGCCGCCAATTTGTTTCCATGGATCATGCTGGGAACTGGGAGCCCGTCAGGTGTGCCATGGCGGTTGCCTGCGCCACACGCCTTGCGGTTTCCCCCTGTCCCTTTTCGCAGATCCGCCCCAAGCCCCAGGCCGGCCCCTCTCCAGCTATGGCCGGCGACGGGGCTGTCCCCCCGCCGGCACCCCGTTTCAAGGCTTAAAAGGGGCCATGGGGCCTGTACCGCTATGCCAAGGGCGGGCGCTCATTTTTATACGCCTTCTTTTGGCACGTATTTGGGGCAGGGTTTGCTGCCATAGATCACATACCCTGGTTTTTCATAGTATTTGTCGCATTCGATGGTGTTGCCAGGGATCATGTAGACGCAATCCCTGCACTGCAACGCATCATTTTCTACCGCTTCGAATACCGGATCGTTTTCCGAGGAAAACCGGCTCTTGTTATCTTGCATAGTTCCTCCTGGATCGTAGGTTATTTTTCCTTTCCATCTTCCTCATCGTTGATGAGGTCAATGATGAATTTCATGGCGCCATACCCGAGCTCATCGCTAGCGTCCAAAATCTCGCGGATCTTATATTTCTGCCCGCGGTCCAAAAGCATCTCGAACTCATCCTCCGTGGCGGTAAGGCCTTCCACATAAGCGGCTTTGGTACCCTTGGGCGCATGATATTCAATCAGATGGGACTGGTTTTCCAGCGGCCTGGCATCCGACTTGGAGAAATCTTTCGCCACGGATTTGCTCAGAGAAGTGCTGGTAAATCCTTTATCCTGAAAGACCATGTTGCCCAGGCCGGATACGTTTTGCAATGCCTGCTTCATCTGGGTGGCGTACATGCCGGTGCCATTGATCCCCACTTGCGCCAGCAAGCTGCGCACAAAGTCGTCCTTGACGCCCCGGTGAAGGACCATGTCGCTATAGGTGCGGGTCTTGTTCAGGGCAGAACTTAAGTCGGCAGCCTTTTTCTCATACTCCGCAGCTTTTTGCGGCGTGGGACGATTGAGCCCCCGAAGATGCCGGTTCATGCCGAAGAACTCCTGGGAAGTATAATAATTTACCGCATCGCTTTCCTCTGGAGTCAAGCTCCTTTGCCAGCCCTCGGATTGGCGGCCCATCGCGCCTGTCAGCTGGGTAAATTCCTCGCTCTTGGGGTCCAAGTTCGGGTTGTTGCCCAACTGGGCGATGATATCCGCATCCGATTTTAATTTCCCCTTCTTGGGTTTTGCCGGAGCGGGGGCGCTATCGCCGCCGCTGGACTTTCCTTTCCCCTTAAAGAAGTTTTTCACCCCGTTCCACATTTTACCCAGCGTTCTGCGAATGCCGCCCCCAAAACCTTGGATCGGCGAAGCAGCGGTGGCTACCGGCATGGTAAAGCCGCCGCTCATGCTCAAGCCCGCTCCACTTTGGGCCGCTTGCGCCTGGGCTTCCAAGGCAGGGCTTTCCTCCCCCCCATGCACCAGACCCATGCCTTGCTGCACCACGTGGGCTGCTTCATGCAGCAATATCTGCTGCCCCTGTTCAGAATATGGATCATATTTCCCCTTGGCCACGTGGATCTCATTGCCCCGGGTAAAGGCGGTCTCTCCGATGGCATTCAGGTTTTCGTTTTCAAACACCTTTATGCCTTCCATGGGCACACCAAATTGATCGCTCATCTTTTGAGCCATCTCTCCAGAGAGTGTTTTAGAAGAAAGCCCTTCTTGATTTCCTAAAATGGAAAGCATTGCCTGATTGTCAATGGGTTGTTCTAAATTTACATTTTGTTCTACCTGTTTTGGCAGATCCATTACGCTGGCTTTTGTCTGGTTTTTTACGTGGTATTCCTTCATTGCCACACTCACTCTCTGATAGGATAAATTTTACCTTCATGGTAGCATAGATCCAAAGATTTGTCCCGAAAAATGTATTAACTCGCCAAAAAATGGCATGAACGCGATTTTCTATCGCGCCCACGCCTTATGCCCATGCATTCAGATTATCTTCGGCAATCCTTCTAGGCCGCCGCAGCACGGCGTTAGCGCGCCTAAAAGCGCCTCCTGCTACAATATATTCCCATTCGGCCAGAGAAACTTCCTATATTTATTTAAAATCCCTCTGCCGGCGGAGCGGGGCAAATGCGGCCCCGTTTTTCTGCGCCGGGACCCCGCACCCGGCCCTTGTCCAAGGGTCGGGTGGGCTATGTTATATCCATAGCATTTACGCCTTGCAAGTTTAGAGTTACCAGTTTGGAAACTCTTCCGGATTCCGGCTTTAATTAATTCACTTTTCTCAAATGTTTTCATTGATAGCTCCTTTCATACACAAACAAATCGTACGCAAATAAAAACACCGCAGCGATCGCTGCGGCATTGCTTTATAGTTTTATACACAGGGGCAACTGGCTTATTCATTTTCCCTAGCTTAATATTTGAAATTAACCTTTTCCCTCCTATGGCCGAAATTCTCCCTTCTCTCAAAAATTTTGAAAATAAAAAAGTTGACAAGTTCTTTTCAGAACTTGTCAACTTATCTTGGGGTTAATCGGCATAATAGATGCAGGGTATTTTTCTTAGGTGTTATCGTATCTATTAAGATTTTCTTGCTGCATAATTTCATTTAGCATCTCCAGCACTTTTTCAAATACTTCTTTATCATCATACAGTAAATAGATATTGGATTCTGCGCGGTCACTAATTGCCAGTTCAAGTGCAAGAGCATCAACAAAGCAATCCATTTTCTCCCAAGCCATAGTCAGCGCAATGTCATCGCTATCCACATCAGGATGAAAGTCAATATCTACATCGTCAAATATGAGTTCCCACTGCGCACTGTATTCACCGAAGAATTCATAGTTTCTGCATTGACTATTCGGATAATACTCTGCTTGATCTCGGATTACTTCCCTTTTGTGCAAATAATTGACGATGAAAAAGCAATGGGCAACTCTGTCTGGCGCAAAAACTATTTTGTTGCAGCGAAAGTCTGAGCAGTATAGATTATGATACATCTGCACCATTGTTGATTTTTCGCCTAAACCGATAATATCCATAATGAACTTCTTTCTAATAGCCGTGCACGCACGCTGTACGATAGACTATGTGATCTTCCTATTTTGCCTTCCCTACAGATTTAGAAGCGCTCTCTGGCGAGGATTAGATAATCTGTCCTGCCTTGCCCATCGACCATGCCGGGAAACCCCGAAATAGCGGGCTTTTCAGTGGCTTAAATGCGTAGACAGGCATAATTTTCCGTTTAATTTTACATATAGATATTCTATGCAATGGTTGACGCTATGTAGTTCCAATGCTATAATAGAATAAACTACACAGCATCAATCAAAGGAGGCGCTTTATGGAGCAGCAACTTTCTATTTCAGAGTCAGAGTGGCGAGTAATGAAGATTGTTTGGAGTAATTCTCCACAAACACTTCCCGAAATATTAGACAGGTTAAAAGAAACAGGTTGGAGCAAGACGACTATTCAAACATACCTTGCCCGTTTGGTAAAAAAAGGAGCATTGACTACAAAACGTCAAGGAAAGGGATACTTATATTATCCAGCAGTATCAGAAAGTGAATGCCAGCTTGCGGAAAGCCGCAGTTTTCTAAGCCGCGTATATGATGGTTCCCTGTCTAAGATGGTAATGGGATTTGTCAAAAACGGCAATCTTTCGTCTGATGAATTGCATGAGCTAAAGAGCTTGATCGAGCAGCAGGAGAAAACAGATGCAGATACTCGGTAACATTTTCAATGCGATTATTTTTGTATCTGCTATTGGCGGTATATTTTGTGTTTTATCTCTTTTTATCAATCACATTCTGCGTTGTACGCTGCCGCTATGGTTTCCGCTTTGCGGTATGATCCTTTTTTGCGTTCCATTCCTTTCACCGGATGTGTTTCTCATATCACCAGAAACACAGGAATGGTTAAATGGATTTTATATTGCCTGTTGGGTATGGGTGTGTGGGTGCGGTATTCTTTTCGTCTATGATACGATACGCTCTATAATGGCAAAGCGGGCATTGAAAGGATACCAGATATGTAACACTGAGCGTCTAAATGCTCTTTGCTTACAATGTGCGGAAATTGTCGGCTTAAAAAAAGTGCCTGCACTATATTGGGGGACTTTGGATAACCCCATTTGCGTTACCAGCGCAATCCGCCCAGCAATTATCATGAGCAAAACAGTTATAGAAAAGCTGACCGATGGCGAATTATCCGCTGTCTTTATCCATGAGTTGACCCATATTAAGCGGAAACATATTCTTTTGGAGCGTATCTATGATTATGTTTGCATATTAAACTGGCTCAACCCTTTTGCGTGGATTGCTAAAGGAGATTTTTCACTACATTGTGAAACGGATTGCGATTGCAATGCCTTAAAATTTTCGCAGGGAAAAGTCACAGAAACAGAATATGCTGCGGCTATTATCCGACTGCTGGAACTGTCTACGGTTCAAGCTACAAAACCCGGTAAAGGGATTGGCGCACTCAGTTTTGTGTTGACAAAACGTAGAATCAAACGGATCACCACAAAATCATCAAAGATCAGGGACAGGATGATAACGGCTATTCTGGCTGTTTCTCTGATACTTACGGTTGCTTTTTCCGTACAATTCAGCAGAGAACATTTCTATCCTTATCCGGCCTATAATACTGGTACAGAATATGGTGCGGGTTACAATGAGTAACCCGTATCATTAAAGTCTATAAATCTACGATTGTAGTTAAATGGGGGAGCGTATGAATACAAACATTGAGATTAGTCACATCACTAAAAAATACAAGAGCGGCGTGACCGCCCTTGATGATGTCAGCTTTCATGTTGGCAGCGGTGTTTTTGGCCTGTTGGGACACAATGGTGCCGGAAAAACTACGCTGATGAAGGCATTGGTTACGGTATTAACCCCATCAGCAGGCATAATCCGCATTTGCGGTTTTGATACCGTGAAACAGGGAAATGAGGTCAGAGCAAGGATTGGGTATTTGCCACAGGAACTTGCCATGTACCCCTCTCTTTCTGTATTTGACTTTGTAAATTACATGGCAGAACTCAAAGGCATTCATATGGAAATCGTATTCCATACCGGGAAAGACAGCGAGCAATCCCTGCGCCAGTTCGCTGAAAAACGCGCCGAGTTCCTCGTTCGTGAATTGAGGGACTTTAGCGCAGAAGAATTAAAAGCATTGCTTTCTACATTGAAAGAAGATAATCGCACCTTTGAGCAAAAATGAGGACGTTCCTATAATAATGGAGAAAAGGGCGGTTTTCTCACCGTCCTGGAAAGGAGGATATTTGAATATGAAACGCAAAGCAAGAATCCAGATGGGAATTGATGATAGATTGGTGGCCATATATGCGAGAAAATCCCGCATTACAAATAAGGGAGATAGCATTGGTGTTCAGTTTAAGCAAAGTGCCGACTATGCTATCAACCAGCTTTCTCTATCGGAAGATTACGAATTTGCCCGGTATGAGGACAAAGGCTTAAGTGGTTACTATTCCGACCGCCCAGATTTTCAAAGGCTACTCCGGGACATTGAGATGGGGAAAATCAAGGCTGTGGCCTGTTACAAATTAGACCGAATCAGCCGGAAAACTTCCGACCTCATGCGGCTTCTGGAATACTTTGAGCGTCACGATGTGACGCTTTTGGTCTGCTCCAACAATATCAATACGCGGATCAGCACATCCAAAATCATCATCCAGGTGCTGGCCATTATCGCAGAATTTGAACGCGATATTCTAACTGAACGTATCCAGGATAACTTGATGGAGCTGGCAAAAGATGGGCGCTGGCTGGGAGGCAAAACACCGACCGGCTTTTCTTCCCAACGTGTGACTACGGGAAGTGGAAAAAATAAGAGTGCCATTAGCTTTCTCGTCCCTGTGCAGGAAGAAAAAGAGATTGTATTGGAAATCTACAGCACCTTCTGGGAGACACGTTCTCTCTTGCAGACGGCAAATATCATCAGTGAGAAATATGAAACGAAGCATGGCGCGAAGTTTACCACATCCACCATCCGGCTGATTCTGCGGAATCCAATCTACTGCGTGGCAGATGAATATTCCTACAACTATTTTCTGGAGCATGACGGGAACCTGTTTGGAGAACCGTCCGACTTTGATGGTCAGCATGGGCTTACTGCTTATAATAAGACCGACCAGATGAAAGTTGAGGATGAGGATTCCACCTTTTTCAATCCCAAATTCTCACAGCTTCTTACCAGGAAACCCATTAGTGAATGGATTGTTTCTGTGGGTCGCCATGAGGGATTTATCAGCTCCCGGAAATGGGTGGAAACACAAAATATGCTGGATGAGATTGCAGAAAAGTATAACCGGCCCCATAGAAAAACCAATGCTTTGTTGTCCGGCTTAATGTATTGCCCTATTTGCGGAAAACGGCTGCGTGTACTGCCAGAATCCAATCGCTGGACGAATGGCAAGCCCCGCTTCAAGTATGCCTGCCCTGGGGTGAGGGCAAAGGAATGTACCTTCAAAGGGGTTGAGGGTGTAACGCTTGATGAATTTGTTATCCACTCACTCTCCAGCCTGCAAGAAGAACATTCCGACTATTACCGGCAACTTTTGGAGAACAGGGTTGCCAGCATGATCCGTACTGACCAAAGCGAGAAAGAGTACCAGGAAACCAAAAAGGCTATTGAACGCTTAAATGCGGATATTGCCGCACAGGTACGAAATCTGCGTGAAGCAGATGACGCCCTTAAACGCTTCATCCAGGATGATATAAAGGAATTGACGGACGAGCTGGCAAAGCGCGAAGCTGACCTGCGCCGAATGGAAGATACACAATCTGAAAATCAGTATCTCATCCATGAACTGAATGGCATGAAAAAAAGGCTGCTGTCCTTTGAGGAGTTTGCAAAGGACGCACAGCCTGAAGCTCTGTTTACTTTAGTTCATTCGATTGTTGACCGAATTTATATTACTACTGATGGCACCAAACAGAAATGCCAGGTATATATCAAAGGCTGCGCCACGGAGGATTATTCCGACGTACTCGGCACAGCCGGGTACATAAAGGAAGAACCCCTGTTGCCGGTGGTGTCGTATATGCCGCCAATGTGTGATTTAGATTACTATAGCATTAGCAACATTCTGGTCGCATGATGAGATGAAACCTCCAATCTTCATTTACCCCAGCAAGGCTTATGTTTTCCACTATATAATGTTTTCCACGAAAGGAAGATCCGTATGAACCTTGCCTTTATCCTCTATGCGGGCGCTATCCCCCTGGTTCCCCTCATCGGCGCGGAGATTTTCAAACGCCGCCAGGATTGGCGCCACCGGGATCTGTGCTATGCCCTTTTCCTGTTCCAGCTTTTTCTAAGCCTGGTGAGCATTTTCCTCTATCACCGCTGAGCCTGGCGAAAAAGGCACCATGCTGCCTGAACTTCCCCAGTAAAAACGGACAATAGACAAAAGGCCCCCTAATGTAGGAAAATAGAACTACATTAGGGGGTCTTAGAATGTCTGGGAAAAAAGGGATGAAAAAGTATCCGGTTGGGGTACGGGAAGAAGTTGTAGCACGAATCCGCGCAGGAGAAAGCCAATGTGCTTTGAGCCGGGAGTATGGAATCAGCCGGTGGGCTATTCAGTGCTGGCTGAAAGAACCTGTTCTTCCCAAGATGCGAGGGCGCAAACCTGCAAAAACACTGGCGGAGTACAAGTATGAGAACAAACGGCTAAAGATGGAAAACGAGTTATTGCGGGATTTTCTGCGCTCCATAGGAAGGAAGTGAGGCCAAGGGCAAAATACGCAGTGATCTACCGGCACAGAAACGAATATCCGATATCCGTTATGTGTTGCTTCTTTCAGGTATCCCGAAGCGGATATTATGATTTCGTCCATCGACTGGGCAGGCCGGAGAAAGACGCGGCTCTTGCAGAAATCATCGCGGAACAGAGAGAGCGCAGCTTTCGTACATATGGCTACCGCAGGATGTGGTTGGTGCTGGAGAAGCAAGGTATTCATCGCAATCCCAAGACTATCCTGCGTATCATGGAGAAATATAACTTACTTGCGGAGATCCGACGGCGCAGAAAATGGGTCAATATGGGGCAGCAGGTACATAAATACGAAAACTTGCTAAACCGCCGGTTCCATGCGGACAGGCCCAACAGCAAATGGGTAACGGATATTTCTTACATCCACACAAAGCAAGGCGTACTGTATCTGTCCATGATCCGGGATCTCTACGACAACAGCATCGCGGCCTACAAGACCGGAACTCAGCAGACAGTAAATCTGGTGCTGGACACTATTCGACTGGCAATGAAGCGGGAGAAAAAAAGGGCCGCTGCGGAGCTCCACCTCCACAGCGACCAAGGATTTCAGTACACCTCGCAAGCATACTTCAACCTGACACAAGCATACGGCATTACTCCGTCTATGTCAAGGAAAGGAAATCCGTATGACAACGCCATGGCGGAAAACTTCTTCTCCATTCTGAAAACCGAATGTATCTACCGACACAAACCGGCTACTTTTTCTGAAGCAAATGAAATGATTGACCGCTATATCCACTTCTACAACCATGAGCGCATCCAGTTAAAGACTGGAGAGGCGCCGCTTGCGCGACGCCTCTCCGCTTAAAACTTCATATTTCCCTACATAGGCGCCTTTTTGTGCTGTCCGCACAAGTTGGAGCGGTTCACCTTGCCCATGGTGCCTTTCTTGGGGCGGTCTTTTACCGTCCCTTTTTTTTATTTGGTTGCTACCATATCCCTATGCCGGCCGGTTGGTGCGCGGCAGGCCGCCAGCACTGGCGCCCTCAAAAAAGTTGGTAGAGAAAAATGCCTGCCGCCCCTGCCCCAGCCATGATATAGATCGGATTTACACGCCATTTTCGCAAAACCAGCAGCCCTGCGCCAAAGATGAGCAAAGAAACGGGATTTACCTCCCCCAGATCTGTCGGCAGCTCCTGGATACCGTAAAGGGCCAGGATGAGGAGCGACAGCCCTGCGGAGGCGATCATGGCAATAACAGCAGGGCGAAGGCCTGCCAGGATTCCCTGCACCACATCCAGCCCTTTATAGCGGTAATAGGCATAAGCAAGCAGCGTCACGATGACGCAGGAGGGAAGGATACAGCCCAGCGTTGCCACCAGGGCCCCCGGGATGCCTGCCACTTGTATGCCCACAAAGGTAGCGGAATTGATGGCGATGGGGCCGGGCGTCATCTCCGCAATGGCCATGATATCCGCGAACTGGGTCAGCGTAAGCCAGGGATGGAGCTCCACCACCTGGTGCTGGATTAAGGGCAGGGCCGCGTATCCGCCGCCGATGCTGAACAGTCCAATCTGGATAAAGCTCCACAAAAGCTGCAGATAGATCATATCACTTCGCCTCTTTCCCCTGCTGTTTTTTCTTCCAAAGCATCTCCAGAGCGCCTATGCCCGCGCAAACCAGGATCACCAGCATGATACTCATATCCAAAGCGTATACCGCCAGGAAGGATCCTATCAGGACCAGAAGCGGCAGGGGCTTCTTTGCCCGGAACAGGGGCGCCCCCATGGTCAGCACCACGTCGCAGATCACTGCCGCAACGCCGGCCAGCATGCCGTTCATGGCCATGTTCACATAGGCGTTGCTGCGAAAAGCGGCATAAAACAGGGATATGACCGAAATAATCACCAGGGGCGGCAGAACCGTACCGATTACGGACAGCAGCGCCCCAGGTATCCCTGCCACATGGTAACCCACCAGAATGGATGCATTTACGGCGATTGCTCCCGGGGAGGACTGGGCAATCGCCACAAGATCCAGCATCTCCTGCTCCTCAATCCAATGCAGCTGATCCAGGAATTTTTTCGCAGCAGGGGAATGATGACAAATCCGCCCCCAAAGGTAAACGCGCTCAACTCCAGCGTAGAAAAGAACAACGTGCGGAGTTTTCTCTTT
>OHQR01001680.1_pt1 | contig 10940 bp, 7 predicted proteins | sample 1578191 | NCBI WGS metagenome assembly OHQR01 (sample SAMEA3879577, study PRJEB24766) | human gut metagenome | biome: human-associated habitat; feature: feces | place: USA | collected 1985/1987 | reverse complement strand
TATCGTGAGTAACTGGAGATAATTCTGTCAGAGACGGAAGACTATAAATATTTCCATCCGGAGCTGTCAGCTGTTTTTTATATTCCGGATTCTCCTCGAGCAGCTTTTTAACGTTTGGCGCATGCTTATCAATCAGATCATTCAACGGAATCAGCATCCCCTGGTTTCCGTATTTAATAACATCCACATCACTTAAAATTCCCTGCCCATAAAAAGCATCCGGCAGTTCTCCAGCAAACAGCAAACCCTTTTTCTCTTTCCATCCATCCTCAGAGCTCATATTCCATTCAATGTGAACCCCTGTTTCCTGCTCTAACCTCTGGAAAAACTCCAAATCTGCAAAGTTTTTATTATGTCTGGATTTTGCAGCCATTTCAAAAGAAACAGAAGAATTAACAATTGGCATACCTGTTTCATTCATAAGAGGCTTATCACTCTCTCCTTCTTTTGACTCAGCCTGTGCCGTTGTTTCCGGAGCCGGACTGGACGTTTTCTGCGGAACACAGCCACTTAAGCTTCCCAGGATCATGGTAACTGCCAATGCAGTCCCGATCATTTGTTTGTTTTTACGCTTCATAAATATATCCTCCTCTTTTTTATTTTCTCTTATCACCATAAACATCCAAAACTTATCCTTTTACTGCCCCAACCATAACACCCTTTGCAAAATATTTCTGCAGGAATGGATAAATAACTAAGACTGGAAGTGCAGAAACAATAATCAGACCATACTTAATCAATTCTGCTGCCTTTTGCTGCTCTAGCATACTTTCCATATCATTCATCATATCTGCAGATGCCTGATTCTGGACAAGAATTCCCCGGAGAACCAGCTGCAGCGGATACAGTCCCTCATCTCGCAGATAAACCAGGCCATTCATAAATTCATTCCAGTGAGCAACACCGTAGTACAGGATTAAAACAGCCATAATTGATTTGGACAGCGGCATCACAATCTGCCAGAAAAATTTAAAATGACTGCATCCGTCAATCGCTGCCGCTTCATACAGCTCATCTGGAATATTATTCTGAATATTTGTTTTTGCAATAATAACATTAAATACATTCAATGCTGGCAGAAGAACCATTACCCACGGAGTGTCATACAATCCGATTTGCTGCATCAACAAATAAGTTGGCATCAGACCGCCCTGAAAATACATGGTAAACATCATAAAAAATGTCAATGCTTTCCGCCCTGAAAAATCTTTACGAGATAACGGATAGGCAAATATCATCGTCATAATGATGTTAATGCAGGTACCGACAATGGTATAAAAAACGGTATTGCCATAAGCCCGCCAAATCTTAATATTTTCAAAAATTCTCTGATAACCTAATGTATTAAAGCCTTTTGGAAACAGCACTACCTGTCCTGTGTTAATTGCGTCCGGGTCAGAGAAAGAAGCAATCACAATAAAATACAAAGGATACAGAACCAACACAGTAATTACACCTAAAACTGTGTAATTGAATAAATCAAATAAAAGATCCCCTTTGCTTTTTCTAAAGAAGGCCGATTTTTTCTTTTCTTTCATCCTTCTTCCCTCCTACCACAAACTGTTTTCACTGGTTTTCTGAGCTATTTTATTAACCGTAACCAGCAAAATAATATTGATAATGTTGTTAAACAAGCTAATCGCGGCGGAGTAACTATACTGAGCATCAATCAAACCTATTTTATAAATATAAGTAGGGATAATTTCGCTGGCTGCAATATTCAGACCATTCTGCATCAGATATGCTTTTTGGAATCCGATATTCATAACCTTACCCATTTCCATAATCAACATCATCGTCACCGTAGGCATAATTCCCGGAAGATCAATATGCCGGATAATCTGCCACTTATTTGCTCCGTCCATTTTTGCTGCTTCATACAAGTCCGGACTGATTCCAGCCAATGCAGCAATATAAATGATGGCACTCCAGCCCGCATTCTGCCATACTCCAGATAATACGAAAATCGGTCGGAACCACTCTGGCTGACCCAGAAAAAATTGTGGCTCCCCCCCTAAAAATTGAATCAGATTGTTAATTAAGCCGGTTCTCGGAGAAAGGAAAATGTAAAGCATACCGGTTAAAACAACAATAGAAATAAAATGCGGACAGTAGGTTACCGTTTGCACAAACTGGCGAAATCTCCGGTTCTTCATCTGATTCAGCAAAATTGCCAAAAGAATCGGAATCGGAAACCCGATAAGAATCTGCAGGAAGCTAAGGGCCAATGTGTTCTTAATCAGAGGCCAGAACTGATAAGATTCGAATCTTTCAAAGTACTTAAATCCTGCCCACTCACTTCCCCAAATTCCCTTACTTGCCTGAAAATCTTTAAATGCAATTTGCACTCCGTACATAGGAAGATAGTGGAATACAATGAAATAAATCACTGGCAGCAAACACATAAGGAACAGCTGCCAATCTTTTCGAAACGCTTGCCGGATTCGAAAGATTAATGGTTGCTTTGCTTTTTCAATCACGTAAGTCACCTCCTGCCCCTAGTATACGCATTCAAATTGCACAAAATCAATGCACATTATTTCTGTTAACTGTACACAGTTCACATATCATTGTTTTCCACACCTAATACATAATGAAAAACATCCATTTTTTCATAAAACTATATAGGATTATATACATTTTTTATAATGAATACATTTTTTCATCCTTGCAAATTTCTGTATCGCTTGCTAAAATAAGCATAATGACGATTTATTAGGAGCATTAATTATGAAACACAAAACATTTGACCATTTATTTTTCAAATACCTGATTTCTTATTTGTTAATTCTGCTGATCCCTGTTCTATCTATTAACGTCCTATTCAGCCATCGTTTTATAAAAGCATACAAAAAAGAAATTCAAGCCCAGGCGGATGCTGATCTGGTTTATTTGGGCCAGATGATTGACGCAGAAATGCAGACAATCGCAACCACTGCAGATCAGATGCGAATGTCCATGAATTTTGACAGATACCATTTTGTCCAAAATCCCTTGCAAAGCTATGATTACATCAATCAAATGGCTGTCTACAGTACAACAAACCCACTGCTGAATGAAATTGGAATTTATCTTCGCGGCGAAGAATATATGTTTATCAACAAATCTACTTGTCCCGTAGATTTGTTTTTAAACAATATGTACCAGTTCGAAAAAACTTCACCAGAAGAAATGCGAAATTTATTGATCCATGAAGATCGGAGAATCGTTTTACCGGAACAGATCATATCAATCCCAGGGAAAAAGGATTCGTTTCTAACAATTTTAGAGCCTCTTTATACAGATTACGAAACGGTTCGCGGCATGTGCCTGTTCTTTATTCGTGCTTCTGATTTAGAACATTTTGTCAACAGCCGCCTGGATAAATATGAAGCATACTTTTCTATTGAAGACATGGATGGGGCTCTTTTATTTTCCGCTAATACCATGCCTGAGGAGTCATACGTTTTTTCTCAGTACTGCTCTCCACAAACAGGCTATATATATACCGCCTATATACCAGAAAGTCTGCGGTTTGTAGAAAAAATAAGCTCAATTAACCGCGAGCTTTTCCTGACTACATTGCTCGTTTTTCTGGTTTCCGGCGTTGTTATTTCTATTTTAATGCGGATGAATTATTCTCCGATTCGAAAATTAAAAGAAAAAGCGTCCTTATTAGGCAATTTCCACAGCAAAAGCAGCCAGGAAAACAGTCTCGAAACGATTTCTACTACACTGGACTATTTGTCCAACCAGAACCTGTATCTCACGGATAAGCTGAAGAACAACGCTGCTGCAATCAAAAGCGGACGAATTTATCATCTTCTCACCGGCCATTATAGAAGCCGCGAAGACTTTAATATGGATACGGAAGATTTGAATATGGGTTATATCAATAACCGATTCTTTGTTGCAATGGTACAAGTACATGGAGCTGTAGAAGATTATGATGCCCTCGCTTTATGCATACAAAAATTTCTTTCTCAAACCATGGAATGCTTTTATACCTTTACGCCAGAGCCAGATAAGATTATCTTTATTCAGGGAATTGAAGAAAATTTTCTGATAGAAGATCAGGTAGAATCCGTTTTAAGAAAACTGCGCATAGAAATCCGGCAGAAATTTTCTCTGGATATTACAATTGGAGTGGGCAACAGTTACTCTGGTACTCTTTCCATTCCCCGTTCCTATCTCGAGGCAAAAAGCGCACTGGATTATCGCTTTGTAAAGGGCAATGGCACCGTTATTCTCTATCAGACTCTGCAGCAGCAGGAACACAATACAGTAGCATATCCAAAGCATGCATTGGAACAGCTGCGCAATGCGCTAGCCTGCAGAGACAAACATAAAATTCATGATTGGGTATGTATCCTTGCCGATAATATGGAAAAAAAGAATCTGCCTCTATTTGCTGCCAAGGGAATCTGCTTTGATATTATCAGTATTTTTATGGAGACCGCTGCTCCCCTGCAGACTTTGCTTCCAGATGGAACAGATCCGTCTGATTTAATGAATATGGAAACGGTAGATGATGTCATTGGCCTGATTCAACGGCTTAACTGGCAGGCAGCAGAATTACCCCGAGAGACAGAAAAGCAAAATTCAGATATTTTATTAGATGATTTAAAACAGTATATTAGAAATAACTGTCTCCGATGCGAATTTTCTATTCAGGAAACAGCTGAGCATTTTCACATGCTTCTCCCCAATCTAAGCCAGTTTTTTAAAGAAAAAACCGGGGGAAATATCCTGGATTACAGTACTCAGATTCGAATGCAGAAAGCAAAAGATCTGCTGGCCGATTCCAAGCTTACGCTTAAAGATATCAGCCAGCAGGTTGGATATTATAATGTTTCCAGTTTTATCCGACGCTTTAAACAAATAGAAGGAATGACACCGGGAGATTACCGGAAATATTTAACCAGTTCCCTTGATTTTTAATGAATATTTTATATTATTGCCTATTTCATCTTCTTAATTTATAAAGAAGAAAAATAGGCAATAATATTATAGTGCTTTTAAGGACTGAATGATCATACGCTCTGCTAGCTCATATTCTCCAACACGCTGAACCACAAAACCATGATTACTATTCAGGAAACGTTTTCCGTATACCGGAACTCCCTGTTTCAACAGACGCATATGAAATCTTGCATCCTCATCACAGAATGTATCATTTTCACAATACATTATTAATGTTGGCGGCATTTGTGCCAGAAGTGTATCCGGTGCAAGCCCTGGACTGCAATAGATCTCCTGTCTAAGTTCAGAATCTGCATACATTTTATCATAAAAATCTGCTTTCCAGGAAGGAATCCGCGGATTACTGTTTCCGTTTCTCTTTTTTCCTGCCGGAATATGAAGCTCCAATCCCGGATAGTCCAGAATTTGCAGTGCAGGTACAAAAGCATTTTCATGGATTGCCATAAGAATGATGGCAGCTGCCAGATTTCCGCCTGCTGAGTGACCTCCCACAGCAATTTTTTCTCTGTCCAGATTCCACTTTGCAGTATTCTGCGCAAAATACTGCAGTACATCATAGCATGCGTATACCTGTCCCGGATATCTCATGTGAGGCGCGGGAACATAATCAATATCAGCCACTGCTACACCAGCTCTGCTGCATATATTACGGCAGAATACATAATCCTGATCTCTCATTCCTTTAATAAAGCCGCCGCCGTGGATATTTATATACAAAGGCAGATTCTCCTTTTCTCCCAGGGGAAGATAAAAATTCACATGCGTTTTTCCTGCCCTTGTTTCGATTTCCATAGAATGCTCTTCTCCAGCCTGAAACTCATACAGCTTTTCCTCAGGAAGCTTTTTTCCTGCCCCACCTTCAATAATTTCTCTTGCCAGTGCCTCCTCTTCCGGAGACACGGACAACTCTTTCCATGTAATCACTGTATTTTACCTCATTTCTGTTTATCAAAGAAAAAATGAGAAGAAGAAGGATGCAATAATCAGCACAATACCTCCTCCAACACGGCTGGATAACTGATTAGCTCCAGACGGTTTGCTGCACCCAAAACTGCGATATCTCCGGAACCTCCTCTGTTTGCCATACAAAGTCCTGCTGTAATAGCTGCATCGATAGGGTAAAAGCCTACAAGTTTTCCTACCAGGGCACTGCCCAGAATTGCCCCCAGAACAATCATAGCTGCAATCAGAAGATTAGAGGGGCTTGCGGCAGATACCAGCTCTGCCAGGTCAAAGTCAACACCCATACCGACCATAGTCAGCATACCGACAACAGAAACCATAAAGCCCTGAACCTGCTTTGCTGCAACGCGAATATTTTTCGGGATAATTCCTAGCGCTGCGAGAATTACAACAAAAATAATACTGTATGCAAAATTATGAATCTGCGCTCCAAAAACTGTAGGAAGTAAAACCTTACTGAACAGACGGCCTACTGCAAACACCGTTCCCAGCAAAAGCAAAACACCGCAGTAATCATTTAACGTAACCTTTACCTGTACATCCTCTTTGATCAGCTTGCTCTCAACCGGCATGATACTGGTTCCATCTCCTGTCAGACTTGGCTTTACCTGTCCCAGCTTGTGCAACAGAGCTCCTGCAACAATACAGAAAAGATTGGCGATTGTAAGAATGATGATTGCAAAAGAATAATAATTTGCCGCCGGTTCACCGGATATCTGCTCATAAATCTGAGACAGTGGAACTGCTCCTGCACCATTTCCTCCACCCATAATCGGAAGAACGTACTTAATCACCATATCAATCGGCTTTACTCCAAAAATCAGACCTGTGACACATCCCAAAAGCGCCGCACCGACTAGGCCTCCAAGAATTGCCGGAATATAACCGCCGAAGCTGCGAAGAAGTACGTGACGATCCAGAGACAGAATCGATCCCATGATCAGTGCGATAATAAATACATTCAAAATATTCACGTCACCCTGAACCATATTTCCGATTAATTCTACATACTCCTCTGGAATCAGCCCCAGCTGCTTAATTACTGCTGTACCGAAAAAGATCATCAGCAGTCCGCCGCCAATATAGGTATTCCAGATGGGAAGAATTTTTCCTATCTTATTTAATACAATAGAAAAAACACAGCACACTGCGATGAAAGCTGTAATATCTGTTCCCAACGTTCCTGTAACCATAACTGCCAGGATAATTGCTGAGCACAAAACGTAAAGCCATAAAGGCATTCCCCCTAAATCATTAAATTCCTGCCACAGTGTTTTCTTTTCTTTATCCATTTGCTTATCCCTCCAAATTTTTTATATAACTACATACCACCCTATTTTTTGCCCTCTTCTCTATTCCCCCTTCCCCGCCGGAATTGACTCGCTTTTTTAATTTACAATTTCCCTGCTTCTTTACTGAATCACTCCCATTTTCTTCAGCTCCTCTTTCAGATACCGAAGCTGTCCGCCGCAGAGAATTACCTCTAATTCGCTGTCGGACAAATCTAAAACGGCCTCAAAGGAAAAGCCTCTGGTTCTGTCCTTGATCAGAACTCTTCTTTCTGCAATCTGATCCCGAAAACCGTCGATTTCCAAATCATCCATCTGATCAATCCGATCATAATCTGCCGGATCCGCAAACAGCATGGGAATAATTCCGTGGTTTACCAGATTTCCCTTGTGAATCCGCGCCATACTCTTTGCAATAACCGCTTTTACCCCCAGATACATCGGATTAATTGCCGCATGCTCGCGCGAGGAGCCCTGGCCGTAGTTTTCGCCTCCGATAATAATACTCTTGCCCAGCGCTTTTGCCCGCTCTGCAAAGGTGGGATCGTAGCGATGGTAGCAATACCGGCTCATTAAGGGGATATTGGAGCGCATACTGGAAAATTCTGCGCTTGCCGGCGTAATGTCATCTGTTGTAATGTTGTCCACGGTTTTTAAGCTGACCTTACATTCCAGATGCTGAGTCGGAGCATCCGGAACAGGAAGGGGCGCAATTCCCGGACCGCGGATGATTTCAACCTTAGCGGCCTCCTCCGGAGGAAGGGGGCAAAGCAGCTGAGAATCATCAATCGGATATGCCTCCGGTTCCCGAATGGTTTCCAGAATTCCAATCTCATCTCCTAAAATTTCTTCAGCTGAAGAAAAAGTTCCCGTAATTGCACAGGCTGCAGCACTTTCCGGACTTACCAGATAAACCTTTGCCGTAGGATTTCCTGCCCGTCCTTTGAAATTCCGGTTAGTTGTACGAACAGCTACACCGTCTGTAGCCGGTGACTGACCAATAGCGCAGCAGGGACCGCAGGCCAGCTCCAGCATACGGACGCCGGCATCCAGAAGCATTTCGATATATCCGTCTCTCATTAGCTGCTTATATATCTGCTTGGAGGAAACTGCACAGGTACAGCTGACATCCTCATGAACGTGATGTCCCTTTAAAACTAAAGCTGCCTTTGCAATATCCTTGTAGCTTCCGTTGGTACAGCCTCCGATTAAGACCTGCTGTACCTTCTTTTTCTCCACCTGGCGGATCGTTGTTACATTGTCCGGCTGGTGAGGGCAGGCAATGAGTGGTTCCAGGCTGCTAAGATCAATCGTAATTTCTCCGTCATATTCACAGCCCTCATCCGGCTCCAGCTGTACAAATTCATCTTCTCTTCCCTGAGCCTTCATAAATCTGCGAACCTGCTCATCTGCCGGGAAAATTGAACTGGTTGCTCCCAGCTCTGCTCCCATATTTGCAATGGTTACTCTGTCTTCTACCTCCAGTTCCGCTGTTCCCGGACCTGTATATTCATAGATTTTTCCCAGTCCGCCTTTCACAGTGTTAAGACGCAGCATTTCCAGAATCACGTCCTTTGCGCTGCATCCCGGTTTCAGCTTTCCAGTCAGATTAACCCGGATAATCCGGGGCATTTTCAGACGCATGGGAACTCCCGTCATTGCTGTTGCAACATCCATTCCGCCCACACCGATGCACATCATACCGATGGAACCTCCATGAGGGGTGTGGCTGTCGCCGCCCATAGACAGCTTTCCAGGCGCTCCAAACCTGGCAACATGTACGGCATGACAGATGCCGTTTCCCGGTCTCGACACATAAACTCCGTATTTCTTTGCAACAGACTGCAGATAAATATGATCATCCGGTGTTTTATAATCCAGGTACAGCAGATTGTGATCCAGATAGCTGACACTGGTTTCCACCTGTGTCCGATCCAAACCAATCTGCTCAAAGGCCAGATAGGTCATAACCGCGTTAATATCGTGGGTTAATGTCTGATCTACCTTCAAGTATATTTCCTCTCCCGGAATCATTTCCGAGGGCTTTGCCAGATGGGCTTCCAGAATTTTTCGTGATAAATTTTTTGCCATATTCCTTTTCTCCTTTTCACTTTTTAACCTTTTATCTATTCCCTTTTGATGCAGAATCCTCTTGAAAAAGTTTTCTTTTGCATCCTTTTTTGTAATAATAAATCAGTTCTCCAACAGATACTTTTCGGAAATTTTTGGAATCACCTTTCCCGTTTTTTTCATCTGCTTTATCAGAAGTTCCTGAAGCCTGCGCTTGCTTTCAGCCCGCTCCATAATCTCCTCTGCATCCTCCGGAGGAATCACAACCACGCCGTTTCTGTCTCCTACAATTAAATCGCCCGAACGCACCAAAATCCCACCGCAGCTTACCTCTGACTGAATGGTTCCCTGCCCGCTTTTTGCCGCTGTTCGGCAAGTCAGTCCCTTCGCAAAAACAGGAAACCCAGTCTTTTCACATCCCTCTGCGTCACGGAATGCTCCGTCAATTACCACAGCCTCAGCTCCCATCATAGCAGCGCAGATGCTGCGATGATCCCCCCAGTAGGAGCAATCACATCTGCCCTTCCCGGCAATCACCAGCACATCCCCCTTTTTCAGATAAAGAATCACATCTGCTGCCAACGCCCCTTCTCCCGGCGGAAGATCCACGGTTACTGCCGGACCGCAGATTTTATTTTTTCCTACCTGCGGTTTGATTTGCCAGTCCATTGCAATACAGCGCTGAGCGCCGTCACAAAGCTCCGGTGTGGAAAAATCTCTTAATCTTTCTAACAGAGCTTCCAGCTTTGACTGCCCGCCTGAACCTTTGTTCACTTTATCCAATTCCCTTCTTGATTTCTTTTATTTTGTATCTATATTTATTATAGTTAATTTATTATCAACAGTAAAATACATATATCTGCATGATTGTTATATATATTTATCTATACTTTTCTTGAATTTCAGCGAATACTCTGGTATATTGCTCTGTATAGCAATGTGCCAAGGCAAGGCATTGTTCTTGATTATAATAATAGAAAGAAGGGAATTTCATGGATTTTCGTGATTTACAGTATGTAATAGCTGTAGCAGACTGCGGAAGCATTACGGAAGCCGCCAAAAAGCTCTATATTTCTCAGCCGTCACTCAGCTATATTATTTCAAAAATAGAACAGGATATCGGTGTACAGCTGTTTCACCGAAAGAATTATCCCCTGACCCTTACCTATGCAGGAGAAAAATATGTGGACACTGCCCGGACAATTCTGCGTCTCAATGACAATCTGCGCCGGGAGTTAGTAGATATCGGACTGGGAGAAAAAGGGCGGATCATTTTCGGGCTTCCCACAGAACGGGCCGGATATATGCTTCCCAGAGTGATTCCGCCCTATAAAAAAATGTTTCCCCAGGTAGATGTTCAGATTTATGAAGCCATGTCTGATGATCTTTTGTCAGCACTTCTGAAGGATGAAATCAATTTTTACATTATTCCCCGGGATTTGAAAGATCTTCCCGGCGGCCTGCAGACAGAATGCATTTACCGGGAAAATCTTTATCTTATTGCCGCTCCCGGTATTGTAAAGGAGGAGGATTTGGCAGATCCGGCTCAAAACATTGTAAATGATGCATTTCTCAAAAAACAGCCCTTTATTTCTATAAAAAAGGGACATGCCATCCGCAAAAAAACGGACTCTATTTTCCGAAAAAAGAAAATAA
>OHQR01001661.1_pt1 | contig 11037 bp, 8 predicted proteins | sample 1578191 | NCBI WGS metagenome assembly OHQR01 (sample SAMEA3879577, study PRJEB24766) | human gut metagenome | biome: human-associated habitat; feature: feces | place: USA | collected 1985/1987 | reverse complement strand
ATCTTTCTAGCAAGAGCTGCGGCAGTACGACATTGAACTACTTCCTGTTTTGTTATTGTAACAGGACCCGGAGTTCCTACATAACGATGTTTATACTGTGACCCGGTAACATCAGATCCAATTGTGGCAACACCATACTGAGCTTCACAAATTTTTTTGTAAACAGAATAATCTGCATTCACCTTTGCAGTCGATGTTGAACCATTTTCAATGGTTTTAATTGTCATTGTTCCAGCAGGAGTAACCGTACGAATCATAGTTGCACCTGAAAAAACGATGGTTTCAACAATATTTTCACCATCCATCCGATAAGACACGTTAAAGCCTCTCCTTGCAGTTGCCGCAGAAGCACTAACTGCTAAGAGTGAAAATGTCATAAGCACTGCCATGAATAATGATATAAACCTTTTAGTTGTGGTAATGTTGGGTCATCTCCTTTTTTGTAAAACATCGTATCCTCATTCAAGGAATTGGTTAATATTTTAAATTCTGCATCGGAATCACCTCTACGCAAACTTTTATGCATTTACCTTCCACAGGAACTTCTGCTTAGTCATTCTTATTGCTGCAGATCGGCTCCATCCTGTAAGCACCCCAAAAGATGTACGTAAAGCCTCTTGCCTGCATATTTAAGAGAAAGCGGATATGCTCTTTTACCATTGATTTGAATGTAGCCATTTTCAGAAACCGTTATGCGAATATCTGGCATTCCGTCCATTGTTTCACCAAAAACTATCGTGAGTTCATTGAGTGCACCGCTATCACCAGAACCACCAGCATAATCAGTGACAAAATATGTCTGCTCAAAAGTTTTGGCAATATCTATATATGTCAGGTCATCCTTTTCAAATAGCCAAGAGTGGTCAATTTGAGCACCATTAGTGTCTACTGTAAGATGGTATGCTGATACTATCCTGCATTGTTTCAATGGACGTTCTATTATCACAAAGTGAGTGACTTTTATACAAATCAGTATGACCACCAAAATCAAGGTCACAGTCATTGTGATTACTTTTTCTTTTTTTCTCATCATAAATAGACAATACACCTCCAATCTTTTGCTCCTAATAGGAGCTTTTGCTTAGTCAACGTAGCTCGCCTTATGTTTGTGACAGCTTTTTTGAAAAAATCTCTGCTTTTCGTTATGTTTGTACGCTTATACAAAGAATCTCCATGTTATTTGTTGATTCTAACAAATAGCATGGAGTTTCATATTAAAATACGTTTTCAGCGATTCTCACGATCTCATCCCGTGAGATGTTTCCCATAATCGTGTTTGAAACGCCTCCTTGCTCCCAGCTTAAAATATAAACGGTGTCTCCGTTTTCGCTTGCACTCGTTCCCAAAGTTGCATCTGCGTCTCCAACTTTTACATTCTCATAAGTTGTATGCTCATTATCAAACGAGGACTGCTGCCCCGGCTGTATAATGGAGCAGCGAACAGTATATCCCTTGCCGCTTTCTTTTGACGAGTAAACGTGCAAAAAGTTTTCTGCTCTTTCAAATTCCTGCTCACGATCTCGTTCAAATCCATCCGGCACATAATAATCGCTGTATCCATTCGGAAGCTGTTCCAATGGTTCTCCATCCACTTGATACGTCAGCTGCATCTCAATGGGCAGAAATTTTTGAATCATCGTATAGACTGCCCTGCGGAAATCAGCGCTGACCGCAAGAGCACCAACCGTCAGCATTACGAGTGTCAATGCCGCAATTAGTACTCGTTTCAACACTGGGTGGTGCTTTTTCTTCTTTAAGGCCTCTGTCATTCGTTCGTCCCATTGGGACGTATCTGGGTAGATTTCCTCAAACTGCTTTGGCGTTGGAAGCGAATCCAGTTCTCTTTGCGCATCTGCACGAAGTGCCATCATCAAAGCCGCATCAAATGAAATGTCTGTCCGCTCACTCATGGCTGTTCATCTCCTTCCATAATAGTTTTCGTCCTCGAAAGAGCCGTGTTCGTACCACTTCATCCGTTAATCCCAGCGATTTTGCAATCTCACGGTTTGTATATCCCATTGCCAAAAGGCGTAGCGGATCACGGTACATCGGTTTCATTTGGCCAATCAGTTCTGTTAGACGTTCAATGTTATCGGTGCTAACTGCTGCATCATCCGGCACCGGAGCGGCATCTGGTTCGTTTGGGACATCTTCCAGCAATTCTTCTCGTTGTTTGCGAAGCATATCATATGCACGGCTTCTACTACAACTAACGAGATAAGCGGCGAGTTCGTGACAGTTTTCTCGATGAATTTTAGAAAAATTTTTGGCAACGTACAAAAACACTTCTTGCAGTACGTCTTCTGCCAGATACGAATCGCCCATAATTTTGTAAGCAGTATGATAGACCAGCCGCTTGTAAGTATTATATACATCTATAAACTGTTCTTCATTGCTTTGATCGTCAAGAACAGCTAAGTACAGAGAAAGCAGCACAACCACCTCCAACTGATTCGCAACGATTGGATGTAGTGTACCACGAACCAACAAAAATGTCGAATGTCACTAATGTTGTAAAGGAGCGTGATGCCATGACCCAACCCAAAACCGACCTTGCCTACCTCCGCAACGAAAAAGCCAAAGCAGAGCAGAAGCTGCGCTCTTGTCAGCACCGAGAGAGGATCCTTGAACGCCAGATGTCGGAGCTGAACCGGAGAGAGCGTGTGCATCGTCTTTGTACCCGTGCCGGAATGCTGGAAAGCTTTCTGGTCTGTCCGGGAGAACTGACCGATGATCAGGTGATGGAGCTTCTGAAAATCTCGTTCCGTCAATCGGAAGTCGTGCTGGCACTTGCAAAGATGGTGCATGATGTTCACGAACGCAGCAACGTCCAAAACCCTTTAGAATAAAGGGCGCAATTATACACCGTTCCGGTGAAATTGCGGTCTTGCAGACGGCTCGATGAAATCGAAGCTGGCGTTTGTGCGCCAGCCCGATTCCATCCCAAGGAAAACTGCATTTTCCTTGCGCTGCTTTGCAGCTATCCTTTTGCGGCTCCCGCCTGAGACCGAAGCGCACGGCACTCCGGTCTAAGGCGGCGAGCACAACCGAATACGATTCCAGACCGTTCACAAGAGCAATCTTGCTGGGCGGTCTTTTTGTTTGGAGGTGATGCCTATTCCGTGTCCGCATTTCAAAATTACCATCGTCAAGCGTAGCCAAGGGCAGTCTGCTGTTGCCGGGGCCGCTTACCAGAGCGGCGAACGGCTGTTCAGTGAGTACGACCAGAAAACGAAATTCTACAACAAGAAGAAAGAACTTGTCCACGCCGAGATCATGCTGCCGTCCCATGCGCCGCCCGGATATGCAGACCGGGCAACGCTCTGGAACGCCGTAGAAGCCGTGGAGAACCAGTGGAACTCCCAGCTTGCCCGGCGCATCGTGCTGGCGTTCCCGGTGGAGGTGCCGAAAGAGCGGTATCTGTCCATGATAAAGGAATTCTGTCAGGAGCAGTTTGTTTCCAAGGGCATGATTGCCGACTTTGCCATCCACGACAAGGGCGATGGAAACCCACATGCCCACATTCTGCTGACGCTCCGGGCAATGGACGAACACGGCAAGTGGCTCCCGAAAGCCCGAAAAGTGTACGACCTTGACGAGAACGGTGAGCGCATCCAGCTCCCTTCTGGGAACTGGAAGTGCCACAAGGAAAACACCATGGACTGGAACGACCGGAAGTACGCTGAGGTCTGGCGGCATAGCTGGGAAACCATTACCAACCGCTATCTGGAAGCCGCTGGCAGACCGGAACGTGTTGACCTGCGCTCCTTTGAGCGGCAGGGCATCCAGCAGATACCGACCGTGCATCTCGGCCCCGCTGCACACCAGATGGAAAAGCGTGGAGTGGAAACCGTTCTCGGCAACCTGAACCGGGATATTCGAGCCGCCAACAGCCTGATGCAGTCCATCCGCAGTGCAATTCGTGGGCTGCAACGCTGGATCGCAGACCTGAACGAAAAGAAGCAGCTTCTTCTGGACGCTCTGGAAAAGGCGAAGGAACCGACGCTGTCCGACCTGCTGGTGGACTACTTCAACCTCCGCAATGAGCAGCGCAGCGATTGGTCTGGCAAGGCAAAACTGAAATGCACTGTTCGGGACTTTGAGGAAGTCAAACGGGCGGTGGACTATCTGAAAGCCCATTCTCTGAACACCATTGAGGATCTGGATACCGCAATTTCTAACCTGAACCAGACCGCCGCCCCTCTCCGCAGGCAGTTGAAGCAGAACGAAAACCGTATGCGGGCAATCGCCCAGATCAAGGATGCTGCCGCCGTCCATGCCAAGCTGAAACCTGTCCATGACACCTTTATTAAGAAAAACTTTAAACTGACCAAGGACGCTTACGCCGCCCAGCACAAGGACGAACTGGACGCATTCAACAAAGCTGTCCGCACCCTGATGAAGCTGAACGGCAGCACAGCGGTGGATTTTTCGGCATTGGATGCCGAATTTTCTGCGCTGCAATCCGGCAGCGCAGAGCTGCGCACCCAACTGGAAACCTTGCAGCCGGACATCTCCGCACTGAAAAATATCCGCAAGTATATCGACATGGTGCTGAATAAGCAGCAGCTTTCTGCACCGGGCGGTAAGATGCCGGAGAAGGAATCGGTGCTGAAACAGCTGGAGCAGTTTCAGCAGAAAAAGTCCCACCACAAAACGACTTCCACTACCCCAAACCGCGAAGAATCGCTCTAAACGATCTTTCTGTCACCGATACGCCGTTGCAATCAGTGGCAGAAATACATAATTCGTATGTTTTTTTGTTGGCCTTTGCCTGTTCTCGTCGGCTAGTGAGTAGAGGCGTACTTTTAAGGCAGAAATTTTCTCCAACACCCCCCATTTTAGGCCACTTTTTCTGTTAATAGTAGAAGCGCCTCTTTGAAAGCCAGTCATTTGTGACCTTTTTGTTAATTCTCAAAAAGATGGTTGTCTTTGGGCTGTTTTCGTTGCCTACCTATTGAGAGGATTTTTTCAAAAGCGGAGATTTGGTCTCAAGAATTACAATTCAATTACAAGTTTCTCACCAATGCTACGAAACAGGCGTTCTCGATGCCTACCAAGTGTAGGGCATCTTTTTCAAGACCATTCTCGGACTATTATGACGTTTTGTTTACAAAATTGCTTGCAATGCTACGAAATGGCCTTTTTCATCGGCTACCAAGTAGAAGGATGTTTTTGTCCGTCAAAGTCCAGAAATCTTCCATATGTTCCTTGACAAGTGAATAGTTCAATCGTCCGGTACTTCACAAAAGGTACTTCTGTAACTCGCAGCCCGGTCATAACGAAGACGGGGTGGCTGAAATGCCAATGGTGCGGTGCAAGCCCGCCGCCGGACGATTCCCCACTCCTAGGGAAGTCGAGGACCAATATGGGAGACCTTAACTTATTAACGCAGTTGAGCACTTGTTTCGTGCTTTTCTGCGACTGGAGAATTGGAACCCACCAATTCTCGTTACATACTCTTTGTTCCTGATTTCTGCTTCAGCTGGAGGTGATCAACATTTCAGAATATCTTACCACGCAAACTCTGCTGCCGCCGTTTCTCCCATACCCACGCTTCCTTTTGGAACTTGACCTGAGTCAGACTGCAAAAATGACTTATGTGCTGCTACTCGACCGTGCCACGCTCTCGCAGAAAAATCTCTGGATAGATGAACGTGGATTCGTGTTTGTCATTTTTACGATTTGCTCTTTGGCTGAGCAGCTAGGGCGCAGCACGGTCAGTGTTTCCAGTGTGCTTAAGGAATTGGACGCTGCGGGATTGATTGAGCGCAGACGAACGCGGTTTTCTTCGCCCAATCACATCTTTGTGAAAATTCCAAATGTTGAATAGTTCTGCGTTTTTCACGATTCAAGAACCGCCAAAATCACGATTCTGTGATGCAGATTCTTAATGGCATCCGCAAAAGATATTTTTCCTATGCAGTATAGCAGCCTTTAAGACTGTATCAAAGAAAACTTTCACCTAACCAACGTAATAAAACAAAAAGAGAAAAACGAATAGAATCCATCCATTCCTTTCCGTATTTGCACCACATGAATGAGGAGGTCTGCCCTTGAACAAAGAAAAATCTGAGAAGAAGCCCACCACACGCAAACGTGCGCCGAGAAGTCCGAAGTCCGTGCGCCTGATCGTGGAACGCCATTATATCGGCAATGTGCCGATGAATACGCTTTTTCAGCGGCTTGCGGAAGAAGAAATTCGTAAAACTGCCGAATCGTATCTCGCCGCTGGCTAATTGGACGTTTTACTGCGGAAAAGGGCTTGCATCATCACGCAGCATCCGCTACAATGTGATTGATGAGGTCTCTTTTCCATTATGGAGGTACACATGGAAAAGGACAAAAAAGTAACTGCTTTATACTGCCGACTGTCAAAAGATGACGGTTCAAACAGCGAAAGCCTGAGCATCCGCACTCAAAAGGCGATGCTTATGGAGTATGCCACACGCAACGGTTTCGGGAATTGCCAGTACTATGTTGATGATGGTTACAGCGGTACGAACTCTGACCGCCCTGCCTTTCAGGAACTTCTGGATGATATCCGGGAAGGAAAGGTGGCAACAGTCATTACCAAAGACCAGTCCCGACTTGGACGCAACCACATCGAAACCGGAACGTATATGGAAATCTTCTTTCCTGAACACGGTGTCCGCTATATTGCGATCAACGATGGTTATGATTCCAACGAGCAATCTCAGATGGATATTGCCCCGTTCCGAAACATCATCAATGAAATGTACGCCAAAGACACTTCCCGAAAAATCAAGAGTGCCCTTCGGACACGCAAGAAAAGCGGAAAGTATATCTCCAGCGGCGCACCGTTTGGCTACCAGAAAGACCCTGCCGACCACAATCACCTTGTGATCGACCCGAACACCGCCCCCGTTGTTGAGTATATCTATTCAATGGCAGAGGAAGGGCTGGGGCTTCACCGCATCGCCAAGCGGCTCCACGATGAAAAAGTCTTGAAGCCGTGTTACTACAAGAAAGAGATGTTTGGCCGCTTTATTGATGATGAAAAGATGTATGATTGGGACAGTGCCTATATCAGTCAGGTTCTGCACAGCCCAGTCTACGCCGGACACATCATCTACGAAGCCAAGCCCACCGTGTCCATGAAATCCAAAAAGCGGCGTTATATTCCGTTTGAAGAACGCGCTATCGTTCCGAATACACATGAAGCAATCATCCCACAAGACCGTTGGGAGAACGTGCAGCGAATCCTTTACAGCCGTTCCAGTAGTTTTATGTGCGATAAGACCGACTACGACAATATCTTCAAAGGCATCGTCCGCTGTGCAGACTGCGGCAGAACGATGTTAGTCAAGGTTGAGCACAGGCGCAAACGTAACAGTGTTCTGGATCAGACCTTTTATTGTTGCAGCACTTATCGGAAATATGGTGCGAAAGCCTGTGACTCTCATAATTTGGAAGCCCGTGTTCTGCATGAAGCTGTCTTTGCGGACATTCAGGCACACGCAAAGGCCGCTGTGAGCAATCGGGAAGCCCTTGTGAAGAAGATTGCAAATCAGATGCACCTCCGGGTGTCCTCTGACCGGGCGCAGCACAAACGGGATTTGAAGCAGTGTAAAGCACGAATCGCAGAAATCGAAGACCTGTATGCAAAACTTTATGAGGACGTATCAAAGGGACTTCTCCCGGAGAAACGTTTTCAAATGCTTGCAGATCGCTACGACAAAGAACAGGCTGAACTGACCGAGAAGATTGAGCAGTACGAGCGGGAAGGCCGTGCTGAACACGATCAGCTGGACAAGATTCAGGATTTTATTGATGAAGTCAGCAAGTACGCTGGCATCACCGAACTGAACTATAAGATTCTGCATCAGCTGATTGACAAGATTCTGGTATCCAAAGCGGAAAAGGTCGATGGCGAATACGTCCAGAAAATCCAGATTTTCTACCGCTTTATCGGCCCATTGGATGCCATCGAGTAACAAAGTCAGAAAAGTCACCTCCGAGAACTATCCTACAGACGCAGGGCGCGAGGGCGAAGCGATTTTCCGCCGTGTGTATGCTCTTGCCGGAAGTAAACTCCCCATCAGGCGGCTGTGGATCAGCAGCATGGAGGATGCTGCCATCCAGCAGGGCTTTGAAAACCTGAGAGATGGCGCGGCGTATGATAATCTGTTTGTAGCGTCCGAGTGCAGAGCAAAAGCGGATTGGCTGATCGGTATGAATGGAACCCGTGCTTTTACGAAAAAGTACGGCAGAAAACAGACCATTGGCCGTGTGCAGACCCCGACGCTGGCGATGCTGGCCGAACGGCAGGCCAAAATCCAGAACTTTGTAAAGGAACCCTATTACAAAGTGGAACTGTCCGGCGCGGGTGTCGTGGCGGTATCAGAACAGATGGCGCAGGAGCAGGATGCCGATACCGTGCAGGCTGCTTGCGATGGACAGTGCGCCGTGGTCGGCAGCATCGAGCGAAAGAGGGTAGAAAAGAAGCCCCCGAAACTGTATGACCTGACGACCTTGCAGCGAGAAGCAAACCGCTATTATGGCATGACCGCCAGCCAGACCTTGCAGGCATTGCAGGAATTGTACGAAGAAAAGCTGGTGACATACCCAAGAACGGACAGCCAGTTTGTGACCGAGGATATGAGAACGACAGTGGAATCTCTGGTACTGGCTCTGGATGGCCAGACTGTGGATGTGAGCTGCGTTATCAATAACAGCAAAGTCACAGACCACCACGCGATCCTGCCGACGATGCAGGGCGCAAAGTGTAATAAGGAAAAGTTGTCCGAAACCAAACAGAAGATTCTTTCGCTTATCATCTGGAAACTGGTGCAGGCTGTGCAGCCGCCGTTCATCTATGAGGATGTGCTGGTAACAGTGTGCTGCCAGGGCAGGAACTTCACGGCAAAATATAAGGATGTTCTGCAGCCCGGTTATACTGCAAAACCTGTTCCGCTTGTGGAGCCGGAGAAGAACAAGGATGCGTCACTTCCGAACGATCTGGAACAGGGGACCGTTCTTCCGGTGGTACGGGCAGAGAAAAAGCAGGGCTTTACTTCACCGCCGAAAGTCTACACCGAAGATACCCTGCTGTCGGCTATGGAAACAGCAGGCAACAAGGAATTTGAAAAGGACACGGAGAAGAAAGGTCTGGGAACCCCTGCAACGCGCGCTGCGATTCTGGAAAAGCTGGTATCCTCCGGCTATGTGCAGCGTAAAGGCAAGCAGATGATTCCCACGGAGGACGGTGTGGCCGCGATCCGCAATATCCCGGACTACCTGAAATCCGCCAGCATGACAGCTGAGTGGGAAAATGACCTGCTGCGGATGGAGCGCGGCGAGATCAAGCCCTATGATTTTATGCAGGGCATCCACGGGCTGCTCGATAAGATGCTGGCTGACCTCCGGCAGATTCCTACCGTCGAGGCGGCTCCCTATCATAATAAGGTAAGCGTAGGAAGCTGCCCGGTCTGTGGCAACCCTGTACATGAGAGCAAACTCAGCTTTTGTTGTGCAGACCGTAGCTGCAAATTTGCACTCTGGAAAGAAAGCAGATACTTGTCCAACATGAGAAAGACGCTGGACAGGAAGATGGCGGCAGACCTTTTGAAGAAAGGCCGCACCCATGTAAAAGACTTTTATTCCGTGAAAAAAGACAAGATGTTTGTTGCTGACCTTGTGATGCGCGTCGAAGATGGCCGCGCACAGTACAGCCTGGAATTTCCCAAAACACCGATGAAAACGAAAACGTAAAGGAGGTTTGACCCTTGCCACAGATTAACGATATTCGAGAATTGGCGCAGCAGAACGCCCGGTATGTCAGTAACTCGCCACAGGACTGGATGAGTTATCTGGATGTGGCGGCGCGGCTGTACCGCTATTCGTTCACCGATGCGCTCCTGATCCACGCACAGCGGCCTGATGCAACCGCCTGCGCAGAACTGGAACTCTGGAATCAGAAAATGAGCCGATGGGTCAACCGTGGCGCAAAAGGCATCGCGCTTCTGGATGATACCGGACCGCGTACCAAGCTGCGGTATGTGTTCGATATTGCTGACACTCATCTGGTGCGCGGTGGAAAAACACCGCTCTTATGGAATCTGGACAGCCACGAGCATGAGCAGGCTATCTTAGACCATCTGGCAGATACCTATGGTTTAGCCCAGACAGACAGCATGAATACTGCCCTGATGGAGCTGGCACAGCAGCTGACCGCCGATAATCTGGATGAAGCGATGGATGGTCTGACCTATGAGGTGAAAGACACTTTTCTGGAGGAATTGGACGAAGATAATATCCGCGTCCGCTTCCGGGAACTGATGACCAACAGTATTTTCTATACGCTTTCCCGCCGCTGCGGGCAGGAGCCTATGAATGTGCTGGACGATGATGACTTTATCCGCATCGTGGATTTCAACAAGCTGCAGGTGCTGTCGTTCCTTGGCAACGCGGTTTCCGAACAGTGCGAAGCGGTTCTTTTTGACATTGGCCGTGAGATGCGGAAAATTTACAAAAAAGAAATCACGCAGCAGCTTGAAAAATCTGTTGACAGCTTGTATAATACAAATGCGAACTTTAGCACATTAAAGCGTGAAACCGCAGATACCACGACCAAAGGAGGACAAGAAAATGGAGTTGACGTATCATCGCAAGGGAGATTACCTGTTCCCGAATCTGGCCGTGAAGGACGAGCCGCAGATCATCGGGAAGTACGGGATGCTGCGCAGGACGTATCTGAAAGAGAACCGAAAGAACTGGTATCAGAGTATGCTGATGAGCGGCAGACTGAACCAGCATCTGGCGCAGATCGAGGAAGAAGCGGAGAGCCGGGTGGAAACGCTGCTGGACAGCCTGAACGAGAAGTTCCCGGCACCGAGCAAGGAGCAGGACCCGCTGGCATGGGCGGCGCACCAGAACAACCTGACAGCGATGGCCGAGGAAATCGTCTTGAAGGAATTGGTGTACAATTAACCAAAACGACAACAGAACAGGATTTGAGCGAAGCAGAGGAAGAAATTGCCTCTGCTTTTTCTTTTCCCGATCTGCCCACCGTGG
>OHQR01001652.1_pt1 | contig 11085 bp, 10 predicted proteins | sample 1578191 | NCBI WGS metagenome assembly OHQR01 (sample SAMEA3879577, study PRJEB24766) | human gut metagenome | biome: human-associated habitat; feature: feces | place: USA | collected 1985/1987 | reverse complement strand
AAAGAATAGAGGTTGATTAGATGGATATAGTTAAAATTACATTTAATGATAATACTGTTCATGAGTATAAAAAAGGTACTTCTTTTTATGATGCAAGTAAAGACTATAATATGAATAATATTGTAGGTTATAAAATAAATAATGAAGTATTTTCTTTGGATAATAAAATACTTGAAGATGAAAAAATAGAGTTTATAAATACTAATGATTTAATTGGTAATAGAATATATAAAGCTGGATTAAAGTTTTTGTTTTTAGTTTCTTTACAAGAAGTTTTTAATGACTTTGATGTTGTTTATGAACATAGTGTACCAAGGGGGATGTTGGGAGTTTTAAAAGGACCAAGAATTTTAAGTCATGAAGATATATCAAAAATTAAAGCTAGAATGTGCAAACTTATTAGTGATAATGAGCTAATAACTAAATTAAATGTTTCACCAAAAGATGCAATAAAGTATTTTAATAACAGAAAAGAGTATGAAAAAGCTAATAATATCCAAAATATAAGTGATAAGGTAGTTAATTTATATAAGCTAAAAAATAATTTGAATTATTTTTACTCATTAATGCCTTATAGTACTGGGGCTTTAGAAAAGTTTGAGTTAGTTTATTTGGGGAATAATAGAATAATATTGTTATTTCCTACAACTAGAAGCAATGGTATGGTTCCTGAATATGTTCACTATGATAAAATAATTGAAAGTTTTATGGATGGAAAAAATTGGTTAAGCAACTTAAATATGCCATATATTACAGACTTAAATAAAGATGTTGGTAATGGTAAAATAATTAACTTTATTAAGTCTTGCGAATTAATGTTTAATTTAAATATATCAGATGTTGCTAGAATTATTGAAGATAGAAAAGATGTTAAATTTATTTTAATAGCTGGCCCTTCTTCAAGCGGGAAAACTACTACTACAAGTAGATTAGCATCTTATTTTGAGGCTTTAGGTTATAATCCGATAAAAATAAGTTTAGATGATTATTTTGTTGATCGAGAAGAAACTCCGAAAGATGAATTTGGTAATTATAATTTTGAATGCTTAGAGGCTTTAGATGTTAAGTTGTTTAATGAAAATTTGAATAATTTATTAAAAGGTGAAAGTGTTAAATTTCCAAAGTATAACTTTATGACTGGATTAAGGGAATATTATAAAGAAGAAATAAAAATGACTGATAAAAGTATTTTCTTAATTGAAGGATTACATGCATTGAATGAAAATTTAACAAAGGAAATTGAAGAAAAATATAAGTTTAAAATTTATTTGAGTCCTTTTATTCCTTTAAGTATAGATAAATATAATTATGTATCAACAATTGATTTAAGATTACTTAGAAGAATAGTGAGGGATAATAGAACGAGGGGTTATGATGTAATTAAAACAATAGATAATTGGCAAAGTGTAAGAAATGGAGAAGAAAAATATATTTTCCCATATATACACCAAGCAAATGTTATTATTAATACAGCGTTAGCCTACGAAGTTGGGGTTTTGAAGGTTTATGTTGAGCCATTGCTTTTATCGGTAAGTGTTGATAGCATTTATTATGAAGAAGCAAGAAGATTAGTGGATTTTTTAAAACAATTTTTCCCAATACCGGGAGAATATGTTAATGATGAATCAATATTGCGAGAATTTATAGGAGGAAGATATAATGATTAAAGTAGCAATTAATGGTTTTGGTAGAATTGGTAGATTAGCATTTAGACAAATAGTTACACAAACTGATTTTGATATTGTGGCTATTAATGACTTGACAAGTGCAGAAGATTTGGCTTATTTAGTTAAATATGATACTGTTCATGGAAGCTTTCATGAAGATGAAATTAAAGCTGAAGGAAATGAAATAGTTGTTGCAGGTGTTAAAAAAATTAAAGTTTTTAGTGAAACTGATCCTGCAAATTTACCTTGGGGAGAACTTGGAGTTGATTTAGTGCTCGAATGTACTGGTAAGTTTACTGCAAAGGAAGATGCAATGAAACATATTACAGCGGGAGCTAAAAAGGTATTAATTAGTGCACCAGGAAAAGGTGAAATGAAAACTGTCGTTTATGGTGTTAATGATAATGTTTTATCAAATGAAGACGTTATTGTTAGTGCTGCAAGTTGTACAACAAATTGTTTAGCACCTGTACTTAATATTTTACAAAAAAATATTGGTATTAAAAAAGGTTTCATGACAACAGTTCATGCTTATACAAATGACCAAGCAACTCTTGATATTGCTCATAAAAAAGGCATTAAATCTAGACGTGGTAGAGCTTGTGCTCAAAATATTGTTCCATCTAGTACTGGCGCTGCTAAGGCTATTGGCTTAGTTATTCCTGACCTTTTAGGAAAACTTGATGGTAATGCACTAAGAGTTCCAACTGCAGATGGTTCTGTTGTGGATTTAACTTTAGAATTATCTCGAAATACAAGTGTTGAAGAAATTAATAAATTATTTCAAGATAATCAAAATGAAACAATTAAGTTTACTATGGATCCAATTGTTTCAAGCGATTGTTTAGGTAAAAAAGTTGGTGCTATAGTTGATGGACTTTCAACAAGTATTGTTGAAGCTGATGGCGCACAATTAGTTAAAATACTTGCTTGGTATGATAATGAATATGGTTATACTGCACAAATGCTTAGAACTGCTAAGAAAATGTTTCAATAATAAAATAAACTCTCAATAAATTTCGAGAGTTTTTTTGTGTGTAATTTTTAAAAATGGTATATCGCAAATTTAATGTTTTAAAATTATTTATTTTAGAATTGATTTATTATAAGGTTTTCTTTCATCTGTTCTACATGTTAAATAATCTATACTTGTTTTGTAATAATCAGCAAGTATGTTTATTTTTTTCTAAAGAAATAACATTTATTCCTAGCTCGTATTTATTATATTGTTGTTGTGTTATTCCAAGTAGGTTAGCAATATCTTTTTGATATAAGTCATGATTTTCTCTAATTTCTTTTAATCTTGATATATTCATGAGTTCACCTCTAAAGTAAATTTTACTATACAACTTAAAATTGTATTGATACATACTATCTGATGTAGTATAATAATGGTTAGGATGGTTAGTATTTATTAATAAAAAATATAAATTGTTAATATTGGGTTCTTTGGCAATTATACTTGTTGTTATATTGTCAATTAGTACAACTATTGCTTTTATGAAACCTATAGAGCAAAATGGTAACTTAACAGAAATAAATTTATCAAGTTGCGCAAAAATAAAATTAATTGCAGCAAGTTCCGTAAACATTTCTAATTCATATCCTATGTCTAGAAATAGAGGATTACAGACGAAACCATATTCTTTTACAGTAACAAGTTATTGTGATTCATATGTTGGTTTTAATATGTATATTGCAATACTTGAAGATAGTACCATAGATTTAAAGAATGTACATTATATAATAACAAATAAAGGAAGTAAAAATGCTTTACAAGAAGGATTATTATCAGATTTAGAAGAAGAAACAACATTTAGTAATAATGAAAAAACAGAGTTAAGAACAGGAATAAAAGGAAACTTTAGTAAAATATATAAAATGTTTTCTGGAAAAGTTCCTTTAAAAGGGAATAGAGAATATGATTTGTATTTATTTATAGATGAAAATGCGACGAATGATGCAATGGGGAAAGTACTTAAAGCTGGTGTTGCTATAAAGTCTTATGATAGAGAAATTGGTGTAGGTGTAGATGAAGTATGTGCAAATGGAGATAATTTAAATTCTTGTGTAACTTTATTATCAGATTTATTCGGAGCTGATGAAACTCTAGTATATCATCATGATGGAACACTAGAAAATGGAATAGATGATGGAAGTTATAGATATGCCGGAGCAAGTGATAAAGTAAATAACTTTGTATGTTTTGGAAGTGATGAAGAAGTTTGCCCCAATAATAATTTATACCGAATTATCGGAGTGATTGATAGCAAAATTAAATTAATTAAATATGATTATGCCACTAAAGAAGAACTAGGTGAAGATGGTGCATATGTTGGTTTGATGGACATAACAGAAAATTATAAGGGAGACCAAACAGAATTGATTGCATCATATTATTGGGACAGGGAAATATATCAAAAAGAAAACACAAGTTGGGAAACTAGTTACTTAAATACAATAAATTTAAACAAAAACTTTTTAAGTACATTTACTGAAAAATGGCAAAATTTAATTAATGTTACTAATTGGAATATTGGTGCTGGAAATAATAGCGAAGATTATTCGGCTAAGGCAAGTGTGGTATATCAAAATGAATTAAAGAATCCTAAAATAGTTAAAACCATATCGAAAAAAATAGCATTATCATATGTTACTGATTATGGACTTGCAGCATGGCCTTGGGCTTGGAAATATAAAGTTGTACTATATTCCTCAAAAGATATATATCCTAAGAATTGGATGTATTTAGGAATGAGTGAGTGGTATTTATCTTTGTATATACATACTGAATCTGGTAATCTTTTAGCTAATTTTATATCTAGCAGTGGCTACTTGTCTGGAGAATATCCAAATCATGCGAAAACAATTAGACCTGTATTTTTCTTAGTAGAAAATTCTTTGTATAAGTCAGGAAATGGTACTAAAGATAATCCACTTAGAATCAATTAAAAACTTCAGTTTTGTTTGGCTGAAGTTTTCTTTCTTTTAAATTTATTTAATAATCTGTTACCAACTAATTCATTTAATAAATCTTTATTCATTATGTAATAAAGTATTAAAGAGGTAAGCCCAATAGCTGCTAGGGCAAGTAACATTGGTAATTTTCTAGTTATGTGATTAAATACTAATGGCTTTAATATTAAACATATTATTACTAAGATAACAATTGTTACTATTAATTTAGGTATTGATTTAACTGTTTCTTTGTAACTAAAGTTATATTTGTGATGTAATGTGTAAAGTGGAATAGCAAGTGATAGTAAATAACCAATTGTAGTTGCAAGTATTGCTCCATAGAATGGGTATATACCTAGTTTGTTAAATAAGAATATTAATGGTATATCTAATATTGTTTTAGTAATTAAACCTGTTGCACAAGAGATGTAAATTAGTTTTGTTTTAGATAGTCCTTGAAGAGCACTACATATCATTATGTAAGCAGAATCTAATATGGCAAGTAGGATTGTATATTTGAATATTAATGGTCCATAGAAACTTTCCCCATAAAATATTGTCCATACTTGTTTTGAAAATATACTTAAGAATATTGATAAAGGTAATATAACATATAATAATACTTGTAAAGTTTTATTAAAATCTTGATTAACTTTTTTCATATCTTTTTTTGTATATGATTCTACGATTGTAGGTATTAAGCTTATTACAAGTCCAGTTGCAATTGCTGTTACTACACTCACTAATTTACTTCCCCAGGTGGTAAATACTGATGAAATTGTTTCAATATCTTGGGCTGGATAACCAATCCAATTTAATCCTTTGATAACTAATATCATATCAACAGTGTTATAAATACTATTGGCAACATTTATAATTATAAAAGGAATACAATAACCAATTAATTTTTTTAAGATTGTTTTCTTTTCAGTTGCAGATACTTCTTCGTAAGGTACAAATAATTCTTTTTTTACTTTGTTTGTTTTAATAAGAAGATATAGATATGAAACTAAAGCTCCGGCACAAGCTCCAAATACAGCAATACCTACGGCCTCTGCAGTTGATAAATGAAATACTTTTAATGCTAGGTAAGATCCTACGATTATAATTAAGACTCTTACAAATTGTTCAATTACTTGACCAATTGATGGAGCCGTTATATAATGATGTCCTTGTAAGTAGCCTCGAAATATACTTAAAAGAGGAACAACTAATATGGCAAATGATACACATCTAATTACAAAAGCAACATCTGATACAGTATTTCCACCAGTTAAATCTCCGACGATTGCATTTGCTATTAAGTTTGCGCCAAAGAAACATATACAAAATGATACAATGGAAAATATTCTAATAATTTTTTTTGAATATTTAAACATGTATGTTTTTTCTTTTAATTTTCCTAATGTGTTATATTCACTGGTAATTTTACTTATAGCGAGCGGTATACCTGCCGAAGATATGATTAAGAAAAAGTTGTATATGTTGTAGGCATATCCATAAAGAGAACCACCGTTTTCACCTATTATATTATAAAAAGGGATTACATAAAGTACTCCGAGTATTTTAGATAAAATTATAGCAATCGTAGCTATTAGTGCACCTTCGATAAATTCATTTTTTTTCAAAAATATCATCTCCGTATGTAATTATTATATTAAAATTATGGTATGTAAGCAAGGAAAGTTAAACAAATAAGTGTAAATTACATAAATTTGCCATTTATAAAATAGATAATTAATGATATAATTATGGTGGAGGATCCTATGAAGTTTATAGAATTAAAAAATGTTAATAAAACTTATAAAAATGGTATAACTGCTGTTGCTGATATGTCAGTAGAAGTTAGTAAGGGTGAGTTTGTTTTTGTTATAGGACTTACTGCAAGTGGGAAATCAACATTTATTAAAATGCTTTATAGAGAAGAAAAGCCTACGAAGGGAACTGTTTTTGTAGGTGGTTTAAATGTGGGTAAACTTAGAAATAGAAAAGTATATAAATTAAGAAGAAAAGAAGGAATTGTTTTTCAAGATTTTAAATTGTTGCCTAGACTTACGGTTTATGAAAATGTAGCTTTTGCTTTAGAATGTATTGGCATGAAAGGCTCTGAAATTAGACCTAAAGTTATGAGTGCTTTGGAAAGAGTAGGTCTAAAAGAAAAGGTAAGATCATTTCCGGGAGAACTTTCTGGTGGAGAACAACAAAGAGTTTGTATAGCTAGAGCTATTGTTAATGAGCCTAAGCTTTTAATTTGTGATGAACCAACTGGTAATTTAGATCCTAAAACTAGTGAAGAAATTATGAATGTAATTGAAAAAATTAATAAAGAATTAGGTACGACAATTATTATGGCCACACATGATAAAGATATAGTAAATAGAATGAAAAAAAGAGTTCTAGTTATTAATCATGGAGTGCTTGTTGGCGATTATGCGAAAGGAAGTTATAAGACAAATGAGAGCGTTTAGAATATTTTTTAGAAGTATAAGAGATGCGCTTAAGAGTGTTGTTAGAAACTTTTCTTTGAGTTTTGCATCAATTATGTGTACCACAATTACGTTAATACTTGTAGCTGTGGCTGTTGTTGCTGCAGCAAATGTAAATAATGCTACAAAGTTAATTGAAGATGAATTAACAATTGTTACTTATTTAAAAAAAGATGTAACTGAAGAACAAATTGATAATATTAAAAGTGAAATATCAAGTTATAAAAATGTTGAAGAAGTAACATTTAAAAGTAAAGACGAGTGGAAATTAGAAATGAGTGAATATGACGACTCATTTAAAACAGTTTTAGATTATTTGGATGAAAATCCATTAATGGATTCATTCGTATTAAAAGTAAATGATGTAAAAAAATTAAGCGAAACAAGTGAATATATTAAAGCAATAAATGGTGTCGATACTGTTAAATATGGAGAAGGAATGGTTGAACAAGTAATATCTGTATTTGATATAGTACAAAAAATAGTAGTAGTGGTAGTAATTGCTTTAGTAGTTGTAACAAGTTTCTTAATAAGTAATACAATTAAACTAACTATATTTAGTAGAAGAAATGAAATTGAAATTATGAGATTAGTTGGGGCAAGCAATATTACAATTAAATTACCTTTCTTATTTGAAGGGTTCATAATTGGCTTAATTGGTTCAATTATTCCTGTTTGTATTACTATTTATGGATATGTAATTCTTTATTCAAGAATGCATGGTAAATTGTTTTCAAATATGATTATGTTAATAAAACCATATCCATTTGTATTTTGGGTTTCTTTAATAGTTATAGCAATTGGAGCTTTAGTAGGTATGTATGGTAGTATTAAAGCTGTAAGAAAGTATTTGAAGGTGTAACTATGAGTATAAAAAAATTAATTTGTTATTTCATAAGATATATTTTAGCAATAATTATATTTGTGTCATGTTTTATATTTAAGCCATCTAATGCGTATGCCAAGTCTGCAAATACTTTGGCAGCTTTAAGGGCTGATTTAAAGGATTTGGAAGCTCAAAAAAGAGCAAATGATAGCAAAAAGAATTTAACACAAAGTCAAATTAATACAAAGAAAAATGAGATAAATAATGCTAATCAAGAGATAACAAATAGTAAAGAAAAAATAGAAAATGCAAAAGTGTTAATTGAAGAAACTGATAAAAAGATTGCTGAATTAGAAGAAAAAAACAAAGAATTAATTGCTTATTATCAAGTAATGTTAAGTAATAATGTTTATATGGAATTTATTACTGAATCATCTAATATGACAGAATTAATAATGAGAAGTGACGCAGTTAAAGAATTAACAAATTATCAACAAGAGAGACTAAAAAAATTAGAAGACTTAATTAAAGAAAATGAACAATTACAAGTTGATATGAAAAAGTATCAAGTAACTTTAGAAAAAAATATTATTGCATATCAAGATGCAGTTTATAGTCTTCAAGATAATTTGTCTGATTTAAATGATATTGCTTTAGATATTAATTCTCAGATTAGTTCTCAAAAAGAATTAATTAAAGTTTATGAACAAATGGGTTGTAAAGAAAATCAAGACTTAGATGAATGTTCTAGAGTAATGGGAAATGCTATGTGGTTAAAGCCTTTAATTAAAGGAAGAGTAAATAGTAATTTTGGAGTTAGAAATAATCCGTTAAAACCTGGTACTTATAAGGTTCATCAAGCTGTTGATATTGGTGGTAATGGTGAAGGAACTAAAGTTTATGCAGTTGGTTCTGGTTCTGTTGCAATGGTTATTAATGCTGAAAAAACATATAATTCAAAGAAAACTAAAACTTGTGGGGGTAATCAAGTATATATTTGGATGCAAGTTGCTGGTAAATATTATACTGTTCAATATGCTCACTTGTTAAAAGTTTATGTTAAAGCCGGAGATGTTGTAACTAAGGATACTGTTATTGGCCTTCAAGGTGGAGGTGCTGGTACTAGAAAATGGGAAAGTTGTTCAACTGGAACACATTTACACTTTGGTATTGCTAAAGGCAAAATTGCTAATAATAAGTACTTCATCAGTAATTGGATGGCAAATGCTGTGAAACCCGAAGGTTATCCTTCAGCAGGTGGATGGTTCTATTCAAGAACTCAATGGTTTTAAAAATACTGTATAAAAAGCACTATTTACACAAAATGCGTGAAAATAGTGCTTTTTTTTCGGTTAAAATGAGTATATAAAATAAAATATCTGTGCGTGATATTGTAATGGAGATGATGTCAAATGAAGAAAAAATATATTATATTATCAATAATTACTTTAGTTTTATTAATTACATTTGTTACAAGTTTTAATTATTTTAAAACTACAAATACTTATGTAGAAAATAATAGTAATAATCAAACTAAAATAACTAAAGGAATATCCATGAATTTAGAACAAACAGCTGGAGCTGGAGACTATAAACAAGTAACACAAAGTAATTGGCCGGGAGATGATTATGCGTTTAACGCTGAGTTATCAAAATGTGAAAATGGGTCAACTTTATCATGGGATAATACGAAAAATGTAGTTGTGTTTTCGGGTAATGTGTCAGATAAGTGTTATGTGTATTTTGATAAATATGTTTTGCCAGTTATAAATGATGTTACTGTTGAAGTTGCATATACAAGTGTACATGTAAAAGTTGATGCTTCAGAAGGTTCAAATAAAATAGAAGGATATTATTATTATCTTGGTCAAAGACCTGTTCAACTGAATGGAAATAATGAATATACGTATACAAATTTAACTCTAGGAAATCACCCCATAAGCATTATAATAAGGGTAAGGGATACAAAAGGAAAGTTTAGTATTGCGTATGAAAAAAAAATAATTTTAAGTGATTTGACTTTAATTAATTATGTTAAATCGCAATATACAGGAACCCAAGGGAAAAATAATATATATTATCATGATAGTTCTTTAGCAAATGGAGCAGGAGATAATTCATACAGATATGCAGGAGCAAGTGATAGTGTAAATAATTATATTTGTTTAGGCTCAGATGCAACAACATGTCCAGATGCAAATTTATTTAGAATAATAGGAGTATTTGGAGACAAAACAAAAGTAATAAGAGCAAAATCAGTTGGATACCAACAATGGCATACATCAGCTGACAATACATGGTCAAGTTCGAGTTTAAATGCATATTTAAATGGAACATATTTGACCAGTCTTGGAACAATAGCAGAAAAAATTGCCACAACAACGTGGAAAGTTGGAGGAGGTTCAGGGTCTAATATATCAGCTTCAGTACCGGCAACAGCATATAAAAATGAAGTAGGAAGTAGTGCATCAACAACAATAATAGATAAAAAAATAGGTTTAATGTATGTAAGTGATTATGGATTTGCAGCAAGTCCAAGTGCATGGACTAAAATTTTGGGTGATTATGATGGTACCGATGCAAATGGAACATCAATAAAAACAATAAATTGGATGTATATGGGATATAATGAATGGACTATTTCGCGCCATTCCGACAATACGAATAGTGCGTTCTTTGTGAATAGCACTGGCAATGTCCTCGGCAGCAATGTCAGGAGCGACAATGGTGTGCGCCCGTCCTTTAATCTTGACTCTACAGTAACCTATGTTTCAGGGGATGGAACCAAATCCAACCCAATTCGCATAAACTGATTGACGGACAGTTTTGAAAAAACACCAGTGAAACCTGGACAAAATGGGGTAAAAAGTTTGACCTATGTTGAACGAATTACCTCATTTTTTGTATTGTGATGTGGCTATAATAGGTGCAAATACGGTTAAAAAAACACATGATCACACATACTTTTGTGCTAAAGAAAAATTATTCCATGCAAAAAAAGATTTTTTATTAAAACTGTTAAAATAAAAAATTGATAAAAATGTCAAAGTTATTTGTTATAAAAAATTTCTTGCTAAAATGTCATAGTTCAAAAAAATATTTATATGTCATATAAAATAAATTCTATTGGTAATCTAATATATTTTGT
>OHQR01001644.1_pt1 | contig 11135 bp, 13 predicted proteins | sample 1578191 | NCBI WGS metagenome assembly OHQR01 (sample SAMEA3879577, study PRJEB24766) | human gut metagenome | biome: human-associated habitat; feature: feces | place: USA | collected 1985/1987 | reverse complement strand
GATTATAGTTTTATTTAAGAATACCTTGCCGCATATTTTTTACTCCTTTTCTGGATTAAATCATTGTATCACATCAGTTTTAGGAAAGCAAGTACCTAAAAGAAATTTTTCTTCCCCTTATATGTAACAATCATACCGGCTTCCTAGCGTTCAGAATGTTTTCTGCTGTCTGCTGTGGTGTTTGGTTGGAATTGTCCAACCAAAAGCCGATCCGTGGTGTTGTCTGCATTTTACTAAATACAAATTCAATGTATACAGAAAGAAATATATAAGGAGTGGGAGGGATTCCGCCGTAGTCGGCATTGTAGGAAAATCCAAAAGTTTAGATTTTCTCAAAATGCTTATCTTTTGGTCTTTGGTTCGGAATAGTGTAGTGCTGGCGGTCTATCTATTGTTTTCGGTTGCTTGCTTCTTTACCGTACATGAGCATTGTTGCAAGGGTTAAATCGCAAATAAGACGTTATGTAAATCTCGGCAGTATGGTTGCTACCCCGACAAGGCTTGTAACGGGCGGTCTTGTGCTTGATACGGACGCTAAAAGCTTGTCTGTTGACGGCGAGGGCGTTAAGGTTACACCGATTGAGTATAAGATTATGGAATATCTTATGACAAATATGGGCAGGGTACTTTCCTCCTCTCAAATTTATGAGGCGGTGTGGAACGAGCCGAGCTTTACAAGCGAAAAAACAGTGACCGTGCATATCCGCAATATCCGTGAAAAAATTGAAATTAATCCCAAAGAGCCGAAATATATAAAGGTGGTGTATGGTCTTGGATACAAATGTGAAAAAATTTAAGTATTCTTATTTAGGAAAATTATTGTGCATAGTTCTTGCGCTTATAACAGGTCTTTCGGCGATATTTTTAACTACTGCCGAGGTTTTGACTGTTATAAATAACATTGTAAACGGCAATGATTATTCATATTATACTTTAAATACCAACGTCGAGTGTAGCATTGAGGAAAGCATAGCCAACGGAGTAAACAAGGTACATTTAGACCCAAAGGGGCTTGAAAAGCATCTTAATTCTCAAAAGACGAAGGCTTGCAAAACTGTTTATAATAAGGTAGTGAAACAGCTTAATTATTATCTTGATAAGCTAACTAATGATGGAGACGACATTGACCTAGAGTACAGCAAAACCTGTCCAATCAGCAATTTTGTAGATGTGGTTTCATATAGTGTAGACAGCGGAAATTATTATAAATATTTGGAACATTTGGATACCTGTTTAGACGAATTTTCATACGACAGTCCCGACGGCATAACTCTAAAAAATTATGAGAGTAAGCTTTATAAGGATATTGAAAAAAGTTATGATAATTACGTAAAAACTCAAATGTCTCAATATAAAAACGTTGAATATTGGGGTATTAAGGACGGCATTGAATACATAATCATAAAAAATAATAAGGTCGCTTATAAAGCCTCGGATTTGTCCGTAAAAGAGATTATGGCAAAGCACGACAGCTTTAAGATTGAAAACGGAAAAATTTTCAGTGAGGAAATTCCCGAAAAAACGCTTAAAAGCATAATGCAAAGCTACAGTGCAAACTTTAAGGCAAAGGACTATTCCTTGTATGCTTATATAAACACCTCAAAAAACGAGCCTAATGTTTCAAACTATTTTGAGACTATGAGGCAGTTTAACGATTATGCAGGCAAGGTTAACGATAATCTTGTTAAGCTTGCAATTATTGATGTCATTTTGCTTGCCGCTTCTTTTGTTATTGCGTTTTATTATTTCAAAATAGTGGGCAAAAAGGACGACGACTCGCCTGCAAAGCTGATATTTATAGATTATATTCCTCTGCTTCTTCAGCTTGGTATAGTCGGCGGTAGCGGCTTCGGGCTTGTTGCGCTTTTGATAAGCGCATTTGATGAGTATTATGATATAACGCTTCTCTTAGCAATTTTTGCAGGAATTTGCTTTGGCTGTTGGGTGCTTCTTTTTGAGCTTTGCTGTTCGGTCGCAAGGTATTCTAAAAGCGGAAAGAAATTTTACAAGCATCTGCTTCTTTATTGGCTCGGCTTTGCACTTTTCCATATTTTCAAATTTATAATTAAGCTGATTAAGGCTTGGCATAGGTTTAATAAAAAGCTTTTCGGCACATTTAAGCTCTACGCTTATAAGCCAAAGACGTTTGTAAGAAATATAATTTTGCTTTCGCTTGCATTTTTTGCCGTAAATATAGCCTTGATAATTATTATTGCAGTTTTCTTCTCGACTTCGCTCAATGGTTTTGCGTTTGTCTTTATTGCAGGCGATGTAGTTGCGAATACCTTTGCACTCAGGGCGGTTTGCAAGTATTTTAAAACGCTTGACGAAATTATTTATGCGTCATCACAGCATATCGACGTGCCTATGGCATTAGATACACTTCCTCAGTCGCTGAAAATCCTTGCCGACAGTATGAAATATACTAACGCAGAGCTTCAAAATGCAATTGCTAAGGCGGTTAAGGACGAGCGACTTCGTGCTGAACTTATTACCAATGTTTCCCACGATTTAAAAACTCCTCTTACGTCGATTATCACTTATGTTGATTTGCTTAAAAATTGCGATATTGCAGACCCTAAGGCGCAGGAATATATCCACGTGCTTGATGATAAGGGCGCTAAGCTTAAAAGGCTTATTGACGATTTGATTGAGGCGTCAAAGGTTACGAGCGGTAACGTAAGCGTTAATCTTGCGCCTATGAATTTGTCGGAACTTTGCTTGCAATCAACTGTTGACGTGCAGCAGGATTTTGATAAAAATAACTTAAATCTTGTGGTTAAGCAGGGCGAAAAACCCGTAACCGTTACTGCCGACGGCGCAAAAACGTTTAGGGTTATTGAAAATCTGCTTTCAAATGCACGCAAATACAGCGCACGAGGCTCACGTGTATATGTCAGCGTGTATGAGCAGGGCGGCAAGGGAATTTTCGAGATTAAGAATATCTCGGCTCAACCTCTTGATATAACACCCGAAGAGCTAACAGAGCGCTTTGTGCGTGGCGATAAATCAAGGCATGAAGCTGGCAGCGGTCTAGGTCTTGCGATTGTGAAGAGTTTTACCGAAGTACAGAATGGCACGTTTATGATTGAAACGGATGGTGATCTCTTCAAGTCTATTTTAAGTTTTCATAAATCTTAAAAATAATCACAAATGAAATAAAGTGGTCAAAAATCCTAGAACAAAGGATAGGCCACTTTTTATATATGTATTTATTGGTTTGCAATCGGAAAAAGTGTAGAATTCTACATAAAAAATGATTAGAAAATTCATTATGTCTTAAACTGTTAATTAATTAGAATACGATACATGAATTCGTGTATAATAGAAGAAGTGGACTTTTGGAGGTTATTTATGATTTTAGAACAAATTGATAAAGACTTATTGAAAATGGCAGAAGAATCGGATGTCATTTTAAAAGATATTTATAAAAATATTTATTGTTATACTTAATTGTATTTTCTTTCGTAATAATTTGATTTATTTTGACTAAATAAAAATCATTTTTTATATTATCTTTTATATGTAATTTTTCAATTGTATCTTTATTTAAATAATAATCTTTTTGATGATTGCTATAAACCTCAATATCTAAAGTTAAATTACTATTGGGTAAATAATAGTGTTTAGGCTGAGTAATAAAATAAAAAACATCTTTTTTTCTAATAATTGTTATTACCAATATTGAAATGACTACTATAATCACAAGGCTTGTTATTATAATTGGGAATATTTTAATATATTTCTTCTTCATATAACTCGTAATATTCACTGATTACATCAACATATTCCCAGTATCCTTTTTTAGTACATATACCTAAAAAATAATACTTATTTGCTCCACTTGATATAGTAGCTTTTCCTTTTACAATTAAAGATACCTTTTTTTGAGGCAATATTTTTATTGTAAAATCCATCTCTTCTTCAAAACTAATATCACTTTTTAAACCAATATCAGATCTAATACTTTTATCAAGACTAGCACTAACAACATCAATTTTTCCCGAAGTTTTCATTGCAAGCGTGCCAGAAAGATTAAAACTAAATTGTTGTTTAGTCGTCGATGCAGTATTGTAGTTGAAATTAATTTCTTGTGATGTATTATTAGAGCGAGAAAAAATAGTTCCTGCTTCATAAATTACTTCATAGTTTTTAATTTTTGAATAGATGGACCATCCAAATGCCTTTTTCTTAACATTTTTCATCATTTCATTTAATTCAGAATCGCTCATATCAACTAATAATTTTGCTTCAGGATTATAAGTAAAAGTTATTTTTTCAAATTCCTTATGTCCTGTTCTAGAGGCCGCATCAATAGTTAGAATACCAGTTGTTGTCAAACCCATTAATAATATGATTAAATTTACTTTTAAAAATATTTTCATTATTATGATCTCCTTTCACCTATATACATACGTAAAAAGTAGCGTTTTTCCGTTTTAAATAAAAAATAATAGATAAAATTATCTATTATTTTAAAATGATTATAATTTTTCGTATAGTTTTTTCCCCTGTTTAAAAAGTAATATGGCACAAAGTATAATGAATACGATATAACTCATTGCGACAATACTTAATTTAAAAATTTCATTTAATGATAAGATAAAATAAAGAACCATAGGTATAACTACGATGATAAAATTAACACTCATCGTTACTAAAACCGAAATTCCTTGTTTAACTACCTCTTGTTCACTTTCCCAATTTAATTTAGGATATAATAAATTAATATATAAACCCGTAATTGAAGTCAAAATAACTACTAAAAAAGGAATGAGAATAATAAATGGCAAATAAGTAAAACCAAGCCTTGTGGCAAGTAAAATTCCTACAAGTAAGATAGGGAGACCTTCAATTGTTATATTGACTAACAATTTTGAAATAAATACATCTTTGTAACCAATAGGATGTGCCTTTAAAATCCATAACTCTTTTCCTTCAAGAGAAATAGCTGATGAAGTTGTTGGTGACACAGAAAGAATTACTGATATTAAAGCAATTACACCAAAGTTAAAATATTCATGTATTATTCTCATTATACTTTCAGGAGCAATGCCACTTTCATATCCTGAGGCTATGACTGTTTCAATTAAGTTTATAAAATATTGTTTACCAATGATTGTAATTACTAAAGCAATAACAATCATAAATAAAGGACCAAAAATTGTATTTGTAACATAAATAGGAATGGAAAAATATTTATTTAATTCTCTTCTATAAAGACTCCTTCCTACTTTCTTTTCCTTATATAAAAGACTACAATTTTTTGAATGGTAAGTATTCCCACTTTTACCAAGATAATACGCTCTAATGATGATTGATACAATAAAAATAGAAAAGCAGATAAGTGATAAAATAAGTAATGATGATGACTTACCATCATAAATTGAACTTGTAAGTAAAACGACAGGATAAAATTCATATATCTTATTTGCTTTAGAAATATCTTGACTGATAAAAGTAAATGCTAAATAAATAATCATAAAAGTCATAACTAAAACAACACTAAATATAGAATTGATTATATTGCTATATCTAAATCTTTTAGACATTTTTATTAGATATGTACTGATAATCCCTGATATTCCAGTTGCAAATAAAGTACTACAAATAATAACATATAAAGCTCTAACTAGAATAAACCAAGAACTTCCTTTTACCAAAATACAATAAATAACATAAGATGGTAAAATTAAAAATAAAATGATCAATAAATCAAAACTTAAATAATATACTATTTTAGAAGTGACTACTTCTCTTTTTTTAAATGGAAGGGATAACAATAGTTCTTCATCATTATTTTTACGAATAGGACTACTTTCACTAATGATAAGCATAAAAACAAACATTAAAATAGTGATTGAAAAAGAGGATAAAGCCAATTCAGGAATATCCAAAGAAATTGCTGTATTGATAGTATTATATGATAAACTCACAAACATTATAAAAAAAGAACTACCAAGAAGAATCAAAAGTAAAAAAGCTGGCAATTTGTTCTTACTTTTAAATAATTTGCAAAAAAACATTTTATAATAATTTTTGATTAACAAAAAAATATTACTCATTTTCTGATTGCTCCATAAATACTTCTTCCAAACTAGCATTTTTAGTTACTTCACTCATTAATCCTGTAGTAATTAACTGTCCTTTTTTAATAATTGCTATTTTGTTACATAATTTTTCTGCTATTTCTAAAACATGTGTTGAAAAGAAAATGGCTCCTCCATTTTTACAAAACTCAATCATTGCTTTTTTAACAATAAAAGCCGCTTTAGGATCAAGACCTACAAATGGTTCATCTAAAATTAATAATTTTGGACTATGTATAAAAGCTGAAATAATTGCTAATTTTTGTTTCATTCCATGAGAATAAGAACTAATTAAATTATTTAAATCTTGATACAATTCAAATTCTTTAGCATATTGTTCAACAATTTTTTTGCGTTGTGCTTCCTTAATTTAAATATTGCATTCCCGTAAGTGACTCATAAAGATCAGGATTATCTGGAATATAAGCTATCTTTTTTTTACATTCAACAGGATAATCCTTTACCGATAAACCATCTATATATATTTCACCTTCCTCAAATGGCAAAATACCAACTATTGATTTTATCGTTGTACTTTTACCCGCACCATTGTGACCAATAAAAGCAAATAAATCACCAGCTTCTACTTCTAAATTTAAATTTTTTACAGCATATTGGTCCTTACGATAAGCTTTTGAATAATTTATAATTTTTAACATTATTGATTAAGTTTAGCTACAAGTGCTTCCCTTTCTTTTAATAGTTCTCTAAATTTTTCCACATTATGGTAAATATTTAATTCTTCAGCACGCATTGCATTTTGTTTAATAAATGAAGCATATTCGAATAAACGTTTTTCTAAAGCATCCAGTTCACTAGAGCCTTTCATACTAGTTAAACCATCGCAAATACTTGCTAAATCATATATAACATTTTTACAACTTTCATCACATTTTGAAGCCAAGTCTTCAAAATAATTTTCTAACCCTTCTACACTAAACAACTCAGGAACTTTTTGTGGATTATCCTTTATCCACTTACGATTGAAACAAGCAAATATTGCCAAAATTATCAATACGGCACTAATAAGAATCATTGGTACCAAAACCCAAACAACCAAAATATTCTTGGCAAAAAATAGCATTATTGTTGTCATTAAAAAGATAATAAGAAGATATGGATATACAAAAGTCACAATTGGACTAATTCCGCCTAATTTTGTATTTCTTTCTAACAATCCAATGACAAGCCATACTAAAAAAGCAAACATCATACTGCCATAAATGACCCAAAAACTCGTTTCTTTCAAAGTTTCTTTGGCAAATTGATTAAATAATAAAAATAACACTGCATTATATGCCGCAACAATAACGACCCATAATAATAAAAAATATTTTTTAAAAATTGATTTCATAATTTCCTCCTAATCATATTATACTATTTTTTTCCAAATTGTCAACTAATTATGTATTTAATGTATAAAATGTATAGTATATTATATTTTGATAATACTATTATAGCCTATCCAAAAACTTTTTATAACAAAATAATCCCATATATTATTTTAAATATATGGGATTTTATAATTATGTTATTCTTTCTCAATATAAACAAAACCATATGCACCAGGTCCTACATGGCAACCGATAACAGGGGCAATATTTTCATAATTTTGAACAGCTTTTCGTAATCTTTCTTCTGTAAGAGCATCATATAGTTCATGATAATTGGTTTCATTCATCGAATATATTCCATATACTGGATAACGCTCATCTATATCACTTGTTTGAAATTTATCAAGAACATATTGCATTGCATGTTTTCGACCCCTACGCTTTGCCAAAACAACTACTTTGCCATCAACAACACTTATAATTGGTTTTAAACCAATAACATTACCTACTAAAGACGCTGTTTTAGTAAGTCTTCCCCCTTTATATAAATATTCTAAAGTGTCGATACCTGCTACAATTCTAATTCTTTTTTGTAAATCGCGAAGTTTTATTTCCAACTCATCTAAAGTATCCACTTTTAATTGAATAGCTTCATTGACTAAAAAACGCAAACCACAAATTGTTGTTAATGTATCAATTACTCTAACATTTTCATAATCTTCCATCATACTTACTAAAGCGGAATATGTTCCTGATATTTCTTTTGAAAGTGGTAAGATAATAACACTATATCCATCTTGAATATATGCTTTGACCTTTTTTTCAATTTCATATAAATTGGGCAATGAAGTCTTAGGAAAAATTCCCTCTTTGGTTAATTTCTCATAAAATTCATCTTGCATAATATCAATGCCATCTAAATATTCTTTGTCATCAAATATTATCCTTAAGGGAAAAACATCAATGCCTAATTTAATCGCTTCTTCTTGAGTAATTCCTGATGAGGAATCTACCATAATTTTTAATTTCATATATTTCTCCTTGATTATTTTTTCATTATATGCTATAATAACATATGTGAGACAAATTGTATCACAACATTTAATATTATATCATATTGTATATGAGACAAACAAGTAGGTATCTGTCTATGAATAAACGTGAGGAATTAAATAAAATTGTTAAAGATAGTATTGCACAAAGTATCTTTCAATTAATGAAGAGGAAACGATTTTCTGATATTACAATAACAGAAATTGTAAAAAAAGCAGGAGTTGCTAGAGCATCATTTTATCGTAATTTTGCTTATAAAGAAGACGCTGTATCTTATTATATAATTGAAACTATGAAATTATATAAAAATCAATTTTATCTATCTGATTTACGAGATAACTATTACAATCTAATTGTTGGCACAATGGATTTTATTTTTGATTATAAAGAAAATCTTGAAAGTCTTTTTAATTCCGGTCTTTCCCAATTGCTTCTTCATGCTATTAATACTTATCTATTGGAAAGTTCTATTCCTCCTGTTACTGATAAAACAGAAAAATATTTTTTGTTTTCTTATGGTGGATCTATTTTTAATATTATATATCACTGGATTTCGGATGGTACAAAAGAATCACCAGAAGAAATTGCCTCTATTATTTGCAAGTAAAAAGGACATATTTGTATATATGTCCTTTTTTATTAGATTTTACTATCTATTATAAATTACTTCACCATTTCTAATTGTTTTTACAACATTTAAATCCTTATCAAGAATTACAAAATCAGCACGTTTGCCTATAGCAATACTTCCCAACCATTTATCCACTCCAATATTTTTAGCTACATTAATTGATGCCATTTTAACTACTTCTTCAAGGGGTAAATGTAAGAATTGTACAACATTTTTTACTGCATTGTTCATTTTTAAAACGCTTCCCGCAAGTGTACCATTCTCAAGTCTTGCTTCCCCATTTTTAACGATAACAGTTTGTCCACCAAGTTCTGATACTCCATCTGGCATATGTTTTGCTCGCATAGCATCTGTCACTAAAACCATTTTATCTTGAGGTTTATTTTTGTGTAATAAACGGATTGCTGGAGCACTAACATGAATACCATCACAAATACACTCACAAGTTAATTCATCAAATAGAAAAGCAGAACCAACCGTACCTATTTCACGATGATGAATCGGTTTCATCGCATTATAGGTATGCGTTGCATTTGTAGCACCATTTTTTACCGCTTTTGCAACATCATCATATTTGGCATTCGTATGCCCAATGGAAGCAACGATATTATTTTCTTTTAAATATTGAATTAATTCGCTAGAACCTTCTACCTCCGGTGCTAAAGTTACAATTCTGATATGATTACCTGATGCACTTTGATATTTTTTAAAAGTTTCAACAGATGGGATTGCTACATATTCAAGAGGTTGAGCACCAATAAAATCCTTAGAAATAAAAGGTCCTTCCAGATGAACACCTAAGATTTCCGCTCCTGTTACTGGTTTATCATCAATATAGTCTTTAATAGCCGTTAAGGCTTTTGTAATATTTTCTGGACTTTGTGTCATTGTGGTTGCTAAAAAAGCTGTCGTTCCCTCACTTGCAAGAGCAGTAGCAATTCTTTTCAAATCTTCTTTAGTACCATCCATCGCATCACTTCCAGCTGCTCCATGAACGTGTTCATCAATAAAGCCTGGTACAATGACATAATCTTCTGGCAATTCTTCTAATCCTTCTTCATCCTTGCCAATTGTTATGAAATGTTGATCATAAGTAAAACTTGTCTTTTTTAGTCCTTCTTCTGTTACAATCCAGGTATTTTTAAATCCTTTCATTCTTTTATCCTTCTTTCTTTAATACTTTTATAATTGTTTTAAAATAATAATCTTTATCATCAAAACGATATTTTTTAGTAAAAGTAATACTTTTTAAATGATCAAGTTCTAATTTTATTTTTTTTGCTTCGGATTCTAAAACTTGATATTGTTCGTCTTTTAAAATAATAGGATAGACATTCATTTCTTCTAAATCACAAATTATACTATAAAAAGCACTAAAATCATAATTTACTTGCTTATCATCTTCTTTGATATTTTTAGTTATTGATTCAGTTATTAAACGATACTCATAAATATGATTCGTATTTTCTAAAACATTGGTATGTTTATTATAATAAAGTTTAATATTTCGATCATCCATTGTTTTATTTTGATCATCTAAAACCTCGATATAAATACCAACATACATATAGTCTAAGTTTTTCTTTTTACAAGAAGTTAAATATAAACTACCTATTATTATAAAAATTATGAATAATTTTTTTATCATTATTTACAACCTACACATCTTAAAACATCATTAAAACTAATAAATATCATTAAAGCCATCAATAATAAAAAGCCAATTGTATGAATAATATTTTCTACTTTCGCATTAGGTTTTTTTCTAGTTACACCCTCATATAACATAAAAGCGATCCGACCACCATCAAGAGCTGGAAGTGGGATAATATTCATAAAGCCTAAATTCACACTTAAAATAGCTGTCCAATTTAAAATTGTTAAAAAACCATCTTTTGTTGCTTCTTTTAATAAATTGAAAATTCCAACTGGTCCACTTAAATCATCAACACCTACTGATTTATCAGTAAAAATAGCACCTAAAGTTTTAAAAATCATAGTAAATGATTCACCAGTTTGTACAAATGG
>OHQR01001640.1_pt1 | contig 11163 bp, 7 predicted proteins | sample 1578191 | NCBI WGS metagenome assembly OHQR01 (sample SAMEA3879577, study PRJEB24766) | human gut metagenome | biome: human-associated habitat; feature: feces | place: USA | collected 1985/1987 | reverse complement strand
AAAGCTCGGCGCTCGCTACGGTCGTCGCCTTGCGACTCCAATTCCGTCTTCGAAACAAATTTAACTCTCAATTTCGTCCAAAGCGGGTTTTAGTGCGTCGGTGTTCAGAATTTCAACGTCGCCGTTGTCCACCGCAAATGCAACTTTTTGATCCATAGGCAGTTTGCCCAGCACTTTGAGGTTGAAGTCCTTTGCCACCTTGTCAACCTTGTCCGATCCGAAAATCTCGATGCGTTTTCCGCAATCGGGGCATACGATGTAGCTCATGTTTTCAACCACGCCGTAGATGCGGATATTCATTTTGTTTGCCATTTTTACGGCTTTTTCAACTATCATGGACACGAGGTCTTGCGGCGAAGTGACGATGATGATGCCGTCGAGTTTTATCGATTGGAAAACCGTAAGCGGCACATCGCCCGTTCCCGGAGGCATGTCCACAAACATAAAATCCACGTCGTCCCAAACGACGTCCGTCCAAAACTGTTTGACCATGCCGGCAATGACGGGACCTCTCCATATAACAGGATCGGTTTCGTCGTCCAGAAGCAAATTGGAGGACACGATTTTGATACCCATATTGCTTTGACGCGGATAAATTCCGTTGGCGTCGCCCTCAACCGTGCCTCTTATGCCGAACGCGCGAGGAATGGACGGGCCTGTGATGTCTGCATCCAAAATAGCAACGTTTTTGCCTTCTCTTGCTTTGCCCACGGCAAGCAACGACGTGACCAACGATTTGCCTACGCCGCCCTTTCCGCTGACAATGCCGATAACTTTTTTCACGTTGGAAAGCGGATTTTGCTTTTCAAACGTAATTCTTGACGAGCAGTCCTTGGAGCAAGAACCGCAATCGTGCGTGCAATCGCTCATATATAACTCCTTGCGCAACGATGTTGCGAAAACTTTATTTACGCTTATGATGATACCACTTTCGCGCGATTATTAAAAGCCTTTTGCGACAAATTGACGGCAAAAACGAAACAACGGACTTTTCGCCGCCTTTATACCGAATAAAAACTCGTCGCTTTTGCAATAATTATCAAAAAACCAAAAGGAGACAACTATGAAACTTATCGAAAGCAAAACCTATCAAAACCTCGCCCGTGCGTACGTTGGCGAAACGCAAGCGTACGTGCGCTATCAATTTGTCGAATACGGCGCGCGCAACGAGGGCTACAACGCGCTTGCCGAAATCGTGGACAAGGTTGTGTACAACGAGTTTAACCACGCAAGACTCCTCTACACTCTCATTCAGCAGGCAAGCAAAAACCAAATCGACAATATTCAAATCAACGCAGGCTATCCTTTCAAAGAAAAATGGAATCTGACGGAAAACTTTGCTCTCGCCGCAGAAGACCACGAGAGCGAAATCAAGATGTATCAATCCTTTGAAAAAACCGCGCGTTCGGAAGGCTTCGAAGACGTCGCAAACACTTTTAAAATGCTTGCCGACGTCGAAAAACAGCACAAGAAAATTTTTGACGATTTGCACAATCAGCTCAAAAACGGCACGCTCTACAAAAAGGATAAAGCAACCACATGGCGTTGTTCGGGTTGCGGATACGAAGCGTCCTCGAAAGAGGCATGGGACGAATGTCCTCTTTGCAAAGCGAAACAAGGTTTTGTAAACGTAAAAACATCCGCCATAAAATAACCGCCTCCACACATTGAAAAACGTGTGATTTCTCAACCGCAATATTAAGATGAAGAACAAGGCAAGTTACTAAACAAAAAACTGCGATATTTGGATGAAAAACAGGGAAACGCCTTTTTGCAAATCCGCCCAACGTACCAAAATGTACGTGACGGGTGAGCAAAACGGCGTTGACACGGTTATTCGCCAAATAGCGCAGTTTTATTTGTAGCCGCGCAATTCCACCTTGCCGACCTTCCCCTTAAAGTACTCGATATACTTTTCGGCGTCCGCTTTGTCGACGGGGGTGTAGCCGTGGGCAATGCAGCCATCGTTGTCGTTGTACTTTTGCATGAAATAGCGAGGCGCACCCGAAACGAGATAGGCGATTTTTTGCATATCGTCGGCGGTGTGGAACTCTTTGATTATGGTCGTGCGGAACTCGTAGTCCACTCCGCTCTCTTTCAAAAGGCGCATGCTTTCGAGGATTTTGCCCATATCCACGTTGTTGACGCCAACCGTGCGCGCATACTTTTCGGGGCTGTTTTTGACATCCATTGCAACGAAATCTACAAGTTTTTTGTCCAAAACCTCTTTGAGCACGTCGGGGCGAAGTCCGTTGGTGTCGAGCTTCGTTGCATAGCCCATATCTCTCACCTTTGCCAAAAAGTCGCATAGATCGGGTTGAAGCGTAGGCTCGCCGCCCGTCACGCAAACCGCGTCCACAAGCCCTTTTCTCTTTTGAAGATAATCAAAGACTTCGTCGCAATCTATTTGTTGCGATTTGACATTGCCCACCACAAGCGGCGCATTGTGGCAAAACGGACAGCGGAAATTGCATCCGCCGGTAAACACGGTGCATGCGATTTTGCCGTCGAAATCAACCATTGAAAATTTTTCGTATCCGCAAAGTATCATATTTATATTTTAACACGACTTCACCGTTTGGCAAAGGTTTTTGCGCACTTTACAAACATACAGGCGAGTGTTATACTTTTTTTGGCGAAAACGCATGGAAAAGAAAAGCAGAAAACAACACCTTTTGGACATACTCAAACTGTTCGGCATATTTTTCAAAATAGGCTTGTTTTCCTTTGGCGGAGGATACGCCATGCTTTCGCTCATCGAAGCGGAACTCGTCAAAAAACAAAAGTGGATCACTCACGACGAATTGAGCGATATTTTCGCCATTGCCGAAAGCACGCCGGGGCCAATCGCGATAAACACCGCAACTTATATAGGCGTAAAGCGTTGCGGCATTTTTGGCGGTATCGCCGCGACAATCGGCGTCGTAATTCCCTCTCTCGTCGTAATAATCGCTCTCAGCTACGTCATCGAACTTGTCAAGGACAACGTTTGGGCAGGTTACTTTTTCAAGAGCATACGAGTGGCGGTGCTGGTGCTGATTGCAAAAGCCGTGTTTACGTTCTTCAAAGACATGCGCAAAAATCTGCTGTCATACATGCTTATGATTGCGTCGTTTTTGCTTGTGCTTCTGACAAACGTAAGGGTGATTTATATCATACTTGCAACCATCGTTATAGCATGCGTTGCGGCACGCCTAAAACAGATTTACGACAAGAAAGTTTTGCACTCCGTCGGCACGCCCGAATACTGCAACGAGCGCATAGGCCGCACCCTCGAAAAAGACGAATACGTGCGCGAAAACACATTTTATCCACACGATTTAAACGATAAAAGCGGTGATTTGCAAAATTCAATCAATATTCTCAGCCCGATTACTCCGACGAAATCCGACGAAGGAGGCGAAGAAAAATGATATATCTTCAACTCTTTTGGACGTTTTTCAAGATAGGACTTTTCACCATCGGAGGCGGACAGGCAATGATCCCCATGATAAGTCAGGAGGTTGTCGAAAAAGGTTGGCTTACGCTTGACGAAGTGCAGTCTTTCATTGCAATTTCCGAGAGCACTCCGGGGCCGTTTGCCGTCAACATAGCAACCTACACGGGAGTATCGGTGCTGCAATCGGCAGGAGTAGGAGAAAGCATACTCGGCGCGATTTGCGCAACCTTCGGAGTGGTTTTGCCCTCGCTTGTCATCATCACCCTGATTGCGCTTGCCTTTTCGAATTTCATCAAAAAACCTGCCGTGCAAAGCGTGTTCGTGTACGTGCGCTCAACCGTTACGGGTCTTTTGATTGCCGTTTTCGCGGGCTTCGTTTTGTCAACGCTTTTGGGCATATCGAGCGTACTTTCGCACGAACCCGTACAATTCGACGCGATAGGCACTTGCCTTTTCGCATTGCTTTTCGGGCTGTCGCTTATCAGAATCAAAGGAAAAACTCTGCAACCTATATGGTTGATAATCATATCCGCCGTGATAGGCACGCTGTGCTACGGATTTATTCCCATTTGATTTCTGCCGTGCGCAACGTTAAATTTTCCTTAAAAAAACACACTTTTGAGCCTTTTTGAGTATTTACAATCCGACATTTTTACATTATAATATATTTATCTATTTTATTACGCGCACGTGCGTATATATTTATGGATATTCTCTTTATAGGAGTAAGTTATGAGAAAAAAAGAAAAGCCGGCACCAGTGCTCGACGAGAAAGGCAGACCGCCTCTCAAACTCGACTATCCGCAGACCTTTAAGGTCGGCTTCGCATTTGCGATCATCATGCTGTTCTGGACGGCATACGACTTTGTCGTTCCTCTCCTTTTGGAGCATGCATACGGCTGGGCGCGCGGTATAATCATGGGCCTTGACAATCTCTTGTCGCTCTTTATGCTCCCCTTGTTCGGCAAACTCAGCGACAATGCGCACGGCAAACTCGTCAAAAAATGGGGACGCCGCACTCCGTTTATCGTGATAGGCACGGTATGCGCGGTGGTACTTATGGTGTTCGTGCCCGTCGCAACGCTCAAACAACAAGCAAAGGCGCAAGAACTCACCACTCAAATCGAATCCCAACTCAACGACGATTCCTTTATGCAACCGTTGCTCGAAGAATGGTACGACAATGCGGTCGCAGGCAAAGAAGGCAGCGCAAACTATTGCGATTTGACCTATCTCGGCAACAACAAAATCACGAGAGAACAATTTGTGGCATTGCGCTACGACAGCAAGATGACGTCAAAGAAAGCGGTGCTCAATATGTTGGGCGCAACCACTTACTACTATGACGGCGAAGTCGTGGAGGATTTGAGCGCAACTTCTCCCACCGGCAAAACCTATCAGGAAATCGTTGACAGCAACGCCGCTTACAAAAAGTACGTTGCCGCCGGCATGAACAATTATATAAGCAACGAGGTCAACGAAAAATGCACAAAAGCCGCGGACGGTTCGGGTATCAAGAGCCTTGTCGTGTACATGGTTATTCTTCTTTTGGTGCTTATCGCAATGGCGACTTTCCGCTCCCCCGCAGTCGCGCTTATGCCCGACGTCACGCCCAAGCCGCTCCGCTCGCAAGCAAACGCCATCATCAACCTTTGCGGCGGTATCGGCGGTGCAATCGCGTTTTTGATTTACACGGTCGTGCTGTTCGGTCAGCGTCTTGAAAATTACGTCATAATATTCGGTTCTGTTGCGGCAGGTATGCTCTTGCTCCTTGCAGGGTTCCTCGCTCTCGTCAACGAGCGCAAGATGGTTGCAAAATGTCAGGAAATCTGCAAAGAATACGAAATCGACGACTTTGCCGACGGCGAAAATCCCGAAGCGGAAAAATTTGCGGAAGAACTTATTCACGAAGGCGACGCCGAGTACAATCTCGACAGCAAACCCGACGGAGAAGTGCAAGAACTTGTCAACGGCACTGCAAAAGAGGAAATCGCACCCGAAACTCTCGACTTTGCAAAGCAAGTTGTTGAAAACACCAAAAAGAAACCCGTTTCTCCAAAAGAATGGTGGGGCGCAAAGAACGACCTCGAAAAAGGCAGACTCAAATCGTTTGCGCTCATCCTCGCTTCGATCTTTATGTGGTTTATGGGCTATAACGCAGTGTCCTCAAACCTCTCTATTTACACCACAAAATCACTCAACCTCTCGGCTGGTGTCGCGTCGATTATCTCAGGTGTTTCAATGGGCATAAGCGCAATCGCATTTATCCCCGTCGGATATATGGCTGCAAAAATCGGCAGAAGGAAGTCAATCATGATCGGCTTTGCAATGGCTGTCGTATCCTTTGTGCTCATCTGCTTTGCGGTGCGTCCGAGCGACAACGCGGCTATCCCCGCAGTGCTGTTTGCCTTGTTCTACCTCATCGCAGGTTTCGGACTTATCATCGCAAACGTCAACACCTTCCCGATGGTCACCGAGCTTTCTACGGCTGAAACGGTGGGACAATACACAGGTTACTACTATGTCGCAACAATGTCCGCACAAGCAATCACCCCCGCAATCGGCGGCGCAATCATGGACGCAGGCGGCAACCAATATCTCTTCCTTTACAGCGCAGTGTGCATCGTCATCGCAATCGTGTTGATGCTCTTCGTCAAACACGGCGACAGCAAGCAACTCACCAAAGGCAGAAAACTCACAAAAGAGGAAAAGAAACAAATAAGGTTGGATGCGCTCGACGCAGACTAAAAAAGCGATATGCTTACGGAAGGCACGGTTTTCCCCGTGCCTTCCTTTTATATATCGCTTTTTTAGTCTTCCTAACCGCGCACCATTGCTCAAACAGCGTTGCGGTTATGGCAACCACCTCAAAGGTCATTCCGAGGAGCAAAGCGACGTGGGAATCCCCTAAATAGAAACGCAAACACAGTGGCGATTGCCACTGACCGCACTTGTTCTCGCAATCTCTACCGCGCAACCACTCTTCTCTCTCAAAATAAGAGGGACAAAAACTCAAACCACAATTCCGAGCGAGTGCTTGCTTGGTGGGTGCGTGCTTTTCACGCCGATAGGCGCATTCCGCTGCGCTGGATTCCCACGCTTACGCTCGGAATGACGAGAGGGCGGGAGACCCGCACCCGATGTGGATTCGTTATCACCGACTGTTTCGACTTTATTCAAACCGCAATTTCGATCGAGTACTTGCTTGCTGTTGTGCCGTCACAATCGGTTGGTGTTTTTACAAAAGGCACGCGGTTGCGTGCCTTTCATTATGTTTTGGCGTGGGACAATGCCACACAATAAATAGTCTATTTGTTAATTGACATCACAACTTTTCCGTTTACGCTTATCGAAAGCCACGAGCCTTGCGACTCGACTCGCAATACGCCGTCGGTGCAAACTCGCTCGAAGATAAGTTTGTCCGAGTCTTTGACAAAATGCGTTTCGCCTTGCAACAGGTCTTTGTACTTCTCTCTGATTTTGCCCAATGCGCGATAGTGTTCAATCAAATCGGTGTCCTCTCTGCCCCACGGATAAGTGCCGCGATTGAGCGGATCTTCAAAGCCTTGTTTGCCTGCTTCGTCGCCGTAGAAAACGCAAGGAACGCCGGGGAGCGTATATTGAAGCGCGCTTGCAACTTTCAACCTGCGCTTTGCAAGGTCGTACTGCTCGCAAGAGAGCGTAAAGTCCGCTCTATCCTTTTTTGAATAAGGCGGTTTTACGCCCGAAAGGACGGTTATTGCGCGAGCGGTGTCGTGGCTGTCCACAAGGTTCATAAGGACGTCGAGAGATTGCTTGGGATAATGTTCGAGCACCGCTGTAACGTCCGCGATGAACGCGTTTTTATCGCCGTTCAGAACGTATGCCAAAATCGCCTCTTTAAAGGGATAATTCATAACGGAATCGAGCTGCTCGCCCATGAAATACGGCCGCCACTCGCTGTATGCGATTTTTACGGACGCGTCCTCCCACACCTCGCCGACGACGAGCATATCGTCGCCCTCGCTCCTTATGCGAGCGCAAAGTTTGTCGGTGAAGTCTATGGGCAACTCGTCCACAACGTCAAGACGCCAGCCTTTTACTCCCAACTTTGACCACTTGTCAACCACGCCGCCGTCACCCAAAATCAAATCGCAAAATCCTTTTGCGCTCTTGTTGACGGTGGGCACGACCGTGCTACCCCACCAGCATGCGTATTCATCGGGATAGTGCGTGAAATAATACCAGTCGTAATACGGCGATTGTTTGCTTTGGTACGCACCGAGCGTGCCATAAGTGCCTTCCTTGTTAAAATATCTGCTGTCAGAACCGGTGTGATTAAACACTCCGTCAAGCATGATCCTTATACCTTTTTCGTTTGCCTTTCGAACAAGCTCTGCAAACTCTTCTTCGGTGCCGAAGAGCGAATCGATTTTGAGATAATCGCCCGTGTCGTAGCGGTGATTCGAGCAAGACTCGAAAATCGGGGAGAGATAAATCAAGCTCACACCGAGGGATTTGAGATAATCCAGTTTTGATACGATGCCGTTTATATTGCCGCCGAAAAAGTCGTCCGCGCGATAATCTTTGCCGTCCTCTGCGATGTCGGGACGCTCGTACCAATCGCCGTGCAACCTGCCCTTTTTTGTAAAAGGCTTGTCTCCGACCTTGCAAAATCTGTCTGCAAAAATTTGATACGTAACGCCTTGTTTTGCCCAATTCGGCGTTTTATAGTCGCATTTCGTTACCGTTAACTGCCATTCAGGCAACCAATCACCTCTTATGGCAACGCCGTCAAGCCCTCTTCCGAAAAACGCAAGGTCACCGTTTGCGAACTCGCCCTCAAAGCGATAATACCAAATACCCCACTCGGAAAGCGAAAACGCTCCGACAAAAAAGTCTTGCGTTTCGTCGCTGTGAGAATAGGGCAATTCATATCGCAGGCAATCGCCTGCAACCTCTCCTCCCTCTCCGAAAACTTGTCGCAATACGACAAAAACTCTCTTGATTTGAAGAGAGTTATCGACAGGAAAAGTTATGCGTGTTTCTTGATTTTGCACGCTTGCGCCATACGGCTTTTTGTTGAGTAGAGGATTGTACATACTCAATTAATATGAATTTTGATTTTTGTTTTGCAAAAATTATTTTGTTGTAAAAAGTGCTCAAATGAGATAAAGAGCAAGGAAAGCGCATCTCGGACAAAAACCCAGCATACTATGCGTACGTGATTTTTGGACGAGATGTGCTTGACACAGCTATTTGCTCATTTGTGCACTTTTTTCAGGTTCCAGATGCGAGTGGCATACTCCTCCACCGACCTATCCGCTGCGAAGAATCCCGCTTTTGCGATGTTGACAAGGGACATACGATTCCACGTTTCCTTGTCGAGATAGGTATCGTTGACGCGACGTTGTGCGGCGGAATAGCTGTCGAAGTCGGCAAGAACCATATAGCTGTCGGGTTGACCTCCGCGCCCTGTGGTAAGCGAATCGGCAATTTCTCCGAATGAGATGTTGTTGATGCCTTGACGGAGAGTGTCGACGAGGCGTTTAATACGCGGATTGGTTTGATAATAATGAGAGGGATTGTATCCCTTTCTCCAAAGCTCTTCGACCTCGTTGGCAAGCATACCGAAAAGGAACATGTTGCCGTCGCCGACTTCTTGATGGATTTCGACGTTCGCACCGTCGAGCGTGCCGATGGTGAGCGCGCCGTTGATCATAAACTTCATATTGCCCGTGCCGCTTGCTTCTTTGCCTGCGAGAGAAATTTGCTCGCTGACTTCGGCTGCCGGCATGATGATTTCGGCAAGGGATACGCGGTAGTTTTCAAGGAACACGACTTTGAGTCTGCCCTTGACGTCGGGATCGTTGTTGACGAGATCGCCCAGCGCACAGATAAAGCGAATGATTTGCTTTGCCATATAGTATGCGCTTGCCGCTTTTGCGCCGAAAATGAACGTGCGGGGTTGGATATCGAGATTGGGATTATCTTTGATTTGCAAATACAAATCGAGGATATTGAGAGCGTTGAGAAGTTGACGCTTGTACTCGTGCAATCTCTTCACTTGCACGTCGAAGATGCTGTCGGGGTTGACCTCAACGTTGTTGTGTTCGAGGATATACTTTGCAAGGTCTTGCTTGTTTTGACGCTTGATGTCGGCAAGGCGGTCGAGAACCTGTCTGTCGCCCATATATCTTTGCAAGTCTTGCAATTTGTCTGCGTCTTTGAGCCAGCCGTCGCCGATAAGCTCGTTGATGAGGGACGCAAGGCGGGGATTTGCCTCGGCAACCCAACGTCTGTGCGTGATGCCGTTGGTAACGTTGGTAAACTTTTCGGGGTGCATGCGATAGTAATCCGCAAAAACGTCGTTTTTGAGAATATCGCTGTGCAGCGCGCTGACGCCGTTTATGGTGTGCGAAGTCACAAGGCAGAGATTTGCCATTTTAACCTGCCCGTTCGAAAGGATTGCGTTGCGGTTGACAACGTCCCAGTTGTTGGGATAGAACGCCCACAACTCGCCGCAGAAACGCTGGTTGATTTCCTGCACGATTTGATAAATTCTGGGAAGCAGGCTTTGGAAAAGACTTTGCGGCCATTTTTCGAGAGCTTCCGCCATAACCGTGTGGTTGGTGTAAGAAACGACGTGCGTTGCGATGTCCCACGCTTGATCCCAGCCGTAGCCGTACTCGTCGAGAAGAAGACGCATAAGCTCGGGAATACAGAGCGTCGGGTGCGTGTCGTTGATGTGGATTGCAACTCTGTCCGCAAGGTTGTCAAGGCTCGGATTGAACTTCAAGTGACGGCGCAAAATGGATTGAATGGACGCCGAAACGAAAAAGTATTGTTGTTTAAGGCGCAACGATTTGCCTTCGATGTGGTCGTCGGCGGGATAAAGCACCTTATTGATGGACTCCGCCATAGCCTTTGCCGCACTCGCCTTGATATATTCGCCTTTGCTGAACATATCCATATCGAAATCTTGCGGAGCTTGCGACTTCCAAAGTCTTAAACGGTTGACCGCACTGGTGTTGTAGCCGGAAACGTTCATATCGTACGGCACTGCGTTGACGACGGTGCAATCTCTTTGCGTGACGGTAAGCTTGCCGTCTTGCCAGTTTTGGTCCACCACACCGCCGAATCTGACCTGATAAGTTTCTTCGGGACGAGGATTGAGCCAAACGTCGCCCATTTTGAGCCAATCGTCGGGCTGTTCGAGTTGCCAACCGTCAACGATAACTTGCTTGAAAATGCCGTAATCGTAAAGGATGCAGAATCCGTTTGCGGGATAATCGCAAGACGTGAGCGAGTCCATATATGCGGCGGCAAGTCTGCCCAGACCGCCGTTGCCGAGCCCCGCATCGGGCTCGAAGGCATAGATTTCGTCCATCTTCACACCGAAACTTTCAACCGCTTTCGTCACCTCGTCGGTGATACCCATGTTGAAAAGATGATTGCGAAGGGATCTCCCGAGCAAAAATTCCATTGACATATAGTAGACTTGTTTTGCGTTTTGGGCGCGGCACTCTTTTTTGAAGTTGACACGCTCGGACGTGAGCAAATCTCTGATGACCATGCAAGTTGCGCGGTAGATTTGCGCCTTGCTGGCGTCTTCGGCTTTGACGCCGAAATAACTGGTGAGCACGCCGGAAATATTATTTTCGATTTCCTTTTGCGTAATGTTGAATTTCATATCCTTTCCTTCCTTCCGCTTTCCCCCGGACGAAAGATAATTATATTTTCTT
>OHQR01001639.1_pt1 | contig 11167 bp, 9 predicted proteins | sample 1578191 | NCBI WGS metagenome assembly OHQR01 (sample SAMEA3879577, study PRJEB24766) | human gut metagenome | biome: human-associated habitat; feature: feces | place: USA | collected 1985/1987 | reverse complement strand
CTTAAACTGACATTGACCATAAAAGAAGCTGCCGAATATAGCAATATTGGAATTAACAAGATTGACACCATGCTAAAGCAACCTAATTGTCCATTTGTACTATATGTGGGGACAAGAAAATTAGTCAAACGTCGTGAATTTGAAGAATATATCCGGCGTGAGCTGACAATATGAATATCTAATCGACAATTCTTGTTATTGAGATTGAAAAAACAGAGTCTTTATGCTATAATATATGCTTGCATTGGACTCTCTTTTGAGATACGAAAGGAGTCCGATATATGGGAAAAAATCTAAAAGGTAAAGAGTGCGGCAAAGGCATTTACCAAAGAAAGGACGGTTTATTCTCCGCAATATACTACGCAAAAGACGGCAAACGCAAAGAGAAATATTTTGAAACATTGCCGGAAGCGAAAAACTGGCTTGCTGACGCAAGATATGAGGAACGGCATAACCTTATCGTCACTTCTCCCGATATGACGGTAGACAAGTGGTTTACTTACTGGATTGAAAATATCGTTTGTGACCTTGCTCCGAATACCATAAGAAATTATAAAGAGCGTTACAAATGGAATATCCAACCCGTAATAGGTGCCATGTGCATAGCTGATGTAAAACCCATGCACTGTAAAGCTGTTCTGAACCGAATGGAAACTACCTACGCAGGCTCGACCATTCGACAGGCTTATATCACAATGGGAACCATGCTGAAATCAGCAGTTATGAATGATATTATCGCAAAGCACCCGATGAATGGTGTCCGCTACACAAAACCCGTTCGTGCGGTAGATGATATTAAATACTTAACCGTTGAGGAACAGGAGAAGTTCTTGGAAGCAGCGGAACGCTCTCATAATTACAGGCAGTACGCCTTGTTACTGGAAACAGGATTGAGAACGGCTGAATTGATTGGTCTGACTTGGGACGCTATTGATTGGAAAAAGCGGACATTGACAGTAAACAAAAGTTTAGAGTATCGACACAGCCAGGGATATTGGCGTGCGGGACCACCTAAGACGCAAAAAAGTTATCGTACCATTCCTCTCACAGATAAGGCATATTCCATTCTCAAAAGCTGCTATGATGAAAAAGACCAACGAAAACAGTCTGAAACATTGTCACAGGTTTTAGAGTATATCGACAGCAGGACAGGCGAAAATAAATGCCTTGTTATGCGAGATTTGGTTTTTGTCAACTGGAGAACAGGAGAACCCGCAAAAAACAGTTCCTATGACACACACTTATACAAATTGTGTGATGAAGCAGGTATTAAACGCTTTTGTATGCACGCCTTGCGACATACTTATGCTACACGCGCCATTGAGCGCGGCGTACAGCCTAAAGTGCTGCAACAGCTTTTAGGACACGCAAGCATTAAAACAACAATGGACAGATATGTTCATGTTACGGACGAATCACTGGTAAACGCCATACGCCAATTTCAACAGGCTACGCCGCCAATTTCAAAAAAAGGGCGTAAAAAGGGCGTACAAGAAATTTAAGGAAAGGCGAAAAGCCTTATAAATCAAGGCTTTTCGGATAGGTATAAACAATTATGAAATTAGGAATTGGAGGACCGCTACCTGATTTTATATCTCAATAATCCTCAATAAATACGAATATTACTTGATTTGAAGCGGATTTTGGAACAAACCAACCATATATAACTTCATGTTTTCCTATGCTACTCTATACGAAAATGGCGTAAAAATGGCGTAGAGAAAACTTACACGAGGGATATAGGTACGCCGCTGCTACAAATCAGTTTTCCAACAGGTGTGGGACGCTAACAACTCCCACGCCTGTTTTTTTGTTGTCCTTCGGGGCAAATATCGGGGATATTATCGCTTGTGCGCCGTTTATTTTTCTCTGCCATATTACCACACTACATTTCACTTATCTGCCCCTTGTGCGTTACAATCTGCAAATACCCGCCTTTATTTAAGCAAGGGGCAAGCCCATAATGAGCTTGCCCCACTGTCATTCGGAAGTTCAGACGGTGAACAATCCGTTCACCGATTTATTCCTCGCTTTCATTATCGCTGGCGGCATTTCTATAATCCTCCTGCACGCCCTCGGAGAGGTCAAAACACATCGTTTTTGCGTCTGCGACCCAAAAGCCACGCACACGATAGCGTTTATCGCTTTGCCAAACGCCCTCCATAGCGGCACGAATGGGGTCAACCAGATTCTTGTTGGTGATGCTGACCGTGGCCTTCTGCTCACCCTTCGGCTTGGAGAACTTGTAGCCCCTCTGCTCACTACTCTTACACATACGAACCGCAAAAACCTTGTTTTTTGCGTCAAGCTGGCACAGGACAAAAGCAGGATAGTTCAGGTCATCAAGTACCTTTTTCGTAAAGGTGACACCGTTCTGGTTAATGAAAATGTCGGGGTATGCGTTGGTGTTCGCATCAAGGATCTCAAAGTTCAGTGCGTTAAAATCAAATTTCATAATGGATTTTCCTTTCGGTATTAGAGATTTTTCAGCTCTTTCAGCAGTTCGCGGCGTTCCGAAGCTGTCCAGCGCGGGTCTAAAATGATGTACCCTCTGAAATACTTGTCTTTAGAACGTGTGACCGTGAACCGCTTTGGCATAGCGTGTAGCCTTGCCGATTTGCCGGGTAGTGGCTTTTCATCTAAAATCTGTTGCACCTTCTGCCAATCGGATTTTTTTATGATTGCTGTGTGGTGTTCCTCTTTGAAATACTTGTTGAGCATAGTGTTTTTCACTGACTTATGCTCCCGAAAATCAATCGTACAAGTTTTCTGCATGAGTGCGTCCCCGCAATATTTCTCGTTCCGGAGAATACCGCGAATAGTAGCAGCCCGCCAAAAATCTTTCCCTTTAGGCGATTTGATGCCTTGCTCGGTCAGCGCGGCGGCAATTTCTGCGGGGGTTGCACCTTCCAAACAGCTTTCGTAGATGTACTCAACAATCTTTGCTTCTGTTGGCTCGATCAGCAATCGTCCGAAGTGGTCCCAATAGTAGCCAAGCGTGTTTATCACCGAGAATTGGTAGATACCCTCTGCCATGCGCCAGCGAATACCGTTTTTGATGGCTTCGCTCTTTTGCTGTGATTCCAATTCTGCAAGTGCTGACAAGACCGCTATCAGTAGATTGTTGCTGCCATCCCCGATAGAGGACAGCCCTTCGCTTTCAAATCGCACCGGGACAGGTGGAGTCAAGGCGTTCAGAGTACGCAAATTGTTCAAAATATCAACCGTATTTCTACCAAAGCGATTTATGCCCTTTGTCAAAATTAGGTCAATCTTGCCTGCTTTTGCGTCATCAATCATGTCCTTAAATCCCTGCCGCTTGTTCGTGGAAGTGCCGCTTACGCCGTAATCTTGATAGATTTTTACTAACTCCCAATCGGGATTGCTCTCAATTTTGGATTTGAAATAGACAATTTGCATCTCAAAACTGCCTACTTGCTGTTCTTCCTGTGTGCTGACACGGACATAAGCTGCAACACGCATTTTTCGGGGAGTCTGCCCTTGCGCTTGTACGGCTGGGGGTGGCGGTATTATAATTACACCGCCGCTTTCCCGATTCTTGCGGATTCCGTCATGTATGCGCTCCTTGCGTTCCTCCCGATTATCGGCGCGAGTCTTTTTTCGGCGGGACTGCTCTATCTCTTGAGGGTCAAGTTTCTTTGCCATATAAGCCCTCCCTTGCAGATATACGGATATTCCCGATGTGGTTCATAGGCGGCGCACCTCCTCGCTTACTGTTTTTCATTGGACAATTAACCTCCTTGCTGATTGTTATTTATGACTACCCTGCGGCGCATGAGCCAGGGGGTCACACAAAAGAAAACGAGCAGCAGAATTGCTCCTGCTGCCCGAATCGGCACTGCTTCTTATCGGGGGTAGATTTTATCGCCCCCTGCAAGTGACGGATATATGGTTATTTGATTTACAATGCCTTAACCGTGTCGATAAACTGGCTCATGCTCACCGCACCCGGCAAGAGGTTTTCCTCATTCTCAAACACCATGTAATAGCGGAAATTCTTGCCCGCTGCTGTGCGCCACGCTTGACCGAGTGCGATTTTCTCCCGGCTGTCATCATTTTTCAGATGTTCGCCCTTAGTTTCCGCACAGATGAGCTTGCCGCTCTGGGTCATAATCAGAATATCGGGGTAGTGCTTGATAAAGCCGTTAATTGCAAAGTCTTGACGTGCAATATTTCTGTGCCACCAGCGGACATTCGGCAGGGCGGTCAACTCTACAATCAACTTCTGTTCCAGTTTGTTCATGTCACCGTCCTCTGCTGCATACAGAGAACGGGCATATATGTCGGTATATGTGGCAGGATGGATAGAGGGGCGCAGACGGAAATAGGGCTTGCAGACGATGCGCTCCGTTTCCAGCCACCTTTCAAAGTTTTCTCGATAATGGGATTCCAGTAGCGTTTCAATTTTGGCGCGGATCTTTGCCGCATAGCCCAGCGGGGCTTTCTCCATAGCGGCAAGCTGCGCCTTATCCATATCGCTCACAATGCGGTCTATGTAGGCTTTCAGTTCGGCGGCGTCCACCATGTTCAGCTTGTTAAGCTGATTGAACATCATTTCCTTGCATTGACGTACCCGGCTTTCCGGCGGCAGATTGTTGAACCACTCTTTGAAGTACCGCTGTTCGGCGCTCTCCATCTTGAACACCTTTGGCAAACCGCCGTCCTGCTCCCGCACGTCGATTTCGCGGATTTCATCGTCTGCGGCGGCAAAGTCAATATCGTATGCCTTGCCCTTGAGGGTAAAGCCCTCTGCCAGCATTTCCTTGTCCAGCAGTTCAAAAGAACCGTCCGTAAACAAAGATTGCTCAACTTTCAGGAAAAACTGCGGGATTTGCAGCGTTTCAATATCCTCCCGGAACTGCGGGTTTACTTGGAATGATTTCACTTTATCCCGCACCTCCCACGGAAGATTGTCCATCATCGGGTCATTGTCTGTCTGTTGGATAGCGTCTGTATATGCCTTTTCGACCTCTGCGGCAGCGTCCAGCATGGTGTCGGCTTTCGGGGCAGTTTCAGGCGTTTGTGCCTGTTCTCTGCGCCGCTCCAACTCTGCCCCGATAGATTTCCCATCCAGCCCCGAAAAATCGTCCTCGGCGGTTTCCAAAGGGGGTTCCATTTCAGGACACCCTTGTTGATCAGGCAGCGTGATTTGTTCTGCTGGCTGTTCGGGAACCTGCGGTTTTGCGGACTCACCGATCCGATAGTCCTTATCGCTGAATCCTGCGCTGTTCAAGCCCTTGACTATATGCGCCACAGTATTGTTGAAGTCGTTGGAAGAAGTCAGCACATAGGACATATTGAGTGCGCTCTGTGTGTGCTGGCTCGTATGGGGCAGACGGAGAATCCGTCCTAAAATCTGCTCCACGTCAACCTGACTTGTCTTATTGGCAAGAGACGCAAGGATATAGGCAAAGGGGCAATCCCAGCCCTCTTTCAGCGCATTGACCGTGATAATGTATCGAATCGGACAGCTTAGGGACATCAACTCCACATTTTTCAGTTCGTTCACATCAGCGGTACGAATGGCAATTTGCTCGGCGGGAATCCCGGCGTCCACCAGTTTGTCCCGCAGTTTTTCAAAGGTGGTCGCGTCCTCCTTGCCTTTCGGCTGTGCCTGAAACAGCGCGATAGGGCGGATATATTTCCCCGTCTTGGCGTACTCCGCGCTTGCGATTTCTTCCAGTTTGTTCCGCAGGTCGATCGCGTCAATCAGTACCTCGGATTGGCTGTCCCGGTTATAGACGATCACGGGCAGCTTTACCATGTGTTCGTTTTTCAGCTGCACCGCGTCCACATAGGAGATGATATTGCTCTCCTTTTTCGGCGTGGCGGTCAAATCCAGCACAAAGCAGGGATTGAAGTTTTCCAGCATTTCAAGGCTCAATTCCGACCGGGCATGGTGGCTCTCGTCCACGATGACAAGCGGGTTAAGCTGGTTGATGATCTGGAACAGTGCGGTTTCATCCGCTTTTTCAATGGGGCTGTCGGGCTTACCCAGCACCTTTGCAAACTCGGCAAGGTTGCTGTTCTCCTGATAGGCTTTCAAGACCTCCTTGCCGCGCCCACGGAACGAATCGTAGGACAGCACCATAACCGACAACTGCTCCGTTACGGCGGTGGGGTTGAAGTTCTGACCGTTCAAAAGCTCCTGCTTGGTGTAGACCTCCACACGCCCGCCGAAATCCACGTCGATTTTTTGACGGTAGGGGTGCTGCGGGTTCTTCAGTGATTTTGCCGTTTGCGTCAAAATCGCGTCCGACGGAACAAGCCACACGACCGCCTTTGTCTTGGTAGCGGGGAGCGCGTCAAAGATAGGGCGAACGGCGTTGCAGGCAATAAAGGTCTTGCCGCCGCCTGTCGGCACCTTGAAGCAGAGGTTTGGAACACCGGGTATAACGTTTTGGTATAGCCCTAAAGTCGGGGCTGATTTTTCCTGCCAAAACAGGCGAAACGCCGCTGCGTCACTCTTTGTTTCGTTCAGCAGTTCCAGATAGCGGGTCAGGTCCGCTATAACCTTTTTCTGATATGATTTCAGTTCCATACAGCGAACACCCCCTTACAGTCTGCTAATATCGCGCGGAATTTTCTTAAATGTGATGCCCATTTTTGCCAGCTTATCCTCGCTGATAGAGCAGCGGTCGGCGTAGATCACCGTCCCATCAGCTTTTTCCGTAATGGTGGAGAGAAACGCATAATCCAGTACCGTCACGCGCTGCGGCTCGTAGTAGAAGTAATAGCCTGTGCTGTTGTGCTTGCCGAGATAATAGGGATTGCCGCCGCTGGGCGGGGCATAGGGCTGCTTGGTTTCCATGAACCAGATGTATTCCCGGATTTTCTCCGGGGCAACCGCTTCATTCAGGCAATCGCCCACAAGCAGCGGTTCGCCCAAGTCATAAAAGCTGAAATTGCCGCCCGTACCCGCCACGGCATTCTTGCCCTCGCCGTAGCCATTGATAACACGCTTGACGCGTTCGGCGGTGATGCTGTCAGCATAGTCTCCCATTTCAACAAGGATGATTCTTCTGCATCCACCATCATGCTTATTCATGTTAAGAACCGCTTGCGCTGTTGTACCAGACCCAGCGAAAGAATCAAGTACAATCGAGTCTTTTCTTGTAGCAATTTGAATTATACGCTGTATCAATCGAACAGGTTTTGGATAGTCAAAAGCTGTTGGCGTACCGAAGATTTTTCCAATCTCTTTTGTAGCTTCCTGCGAATGCCCGACGCCCTTGTTATCCCACCAAGTCCAAACGTTTTTACCCTCCCGTTCAGATAAGTAGGTCTTTCGACGCGGTATGCCCTTTCCGTCAGCTCCAAACCACATTCGTCCTTCATCACGTTGCTTGATAAACTCACTCTCCACGTTTTTCCAACAACGACCTTCTGGGGGAGTATATCTCGCTCCGCCTGGTGTAATAATTTCATACATCTGGTTCGGACGAAAACCCTGCGCTGTAAAATCGCTCGATGCCCACGGACCACGGGGGTCATTATCTGGATTTTTATAATTCTCGGCATCTTCTTCGCTTAATGCAACTTTGCTTATTGCGTTAGGGAGATAAGAGATGTCTTTACAATACGCGCATACATATTCGTGGGCGGTACTTACCAATTTACGCATATCGGGAGAGGTGCGTTTTTGCCAAACAAATTGTGCCAAGAAATTATTTTCACCAAAAATTTCGTTACATATCATCCGTAGTAATACTTGCTCTCTGTCATCAATGCTGATGAAAATAACACCATCGTCCGCCAGCAGCTTTTGCAGCAGCTTCAAGCGCGGGTACATCATGCACAGCCACTTGTCATGGCGGGTCAAGTCCTCGCCCTCTTTGCCGACAACCTCACCCAGCCACTTCTTGATCTTCGGGTCGTTGACATTATCGTTATAAACCCAGCCCTCGTTGCCAGTGTTGTAGGGCGGATCGATGTAGATGCACTTGACGCGCCCCTCGTACCGGGGCAGCAGGGCTTTCAGGGCTTCCAGATTATCGCCCCGGATGATCATGTTTTCGCTGCCGTTGTCCTCGTTATGCTGCCCGCTTTCGTCAAAGCTGTACTTGCGCTCCAACACCCGGAACGGAACTTCCTGATGATGATTGATAACCTTGCTCTTTCCAATCCATTCAAGTGTTGGCATGGCTGATTTCCTCCATAATCGTGTTATCCTCATTTCAAATGAGGGTTTTTCTACCTTGACCCTCAGCAGTAATGAGGGTCACACCTGTCTATGCCTGTGCAGTGGTTATTGTGGTGAAAGACCTATCCTGTCTCGGAAGGACTAAATCTTTGTCAAACACTGTCATCGTTTGTCGAATCGACGATTTAGGTAGATTCGTGACAAGGGATCAGTGCACCCATTCGCACCCGCGAGGTGGAATAGACCCCATTATTTCGAGTTAGAGTCGCTGATATAATCTGCGGCTTATTTTTCATTTTCGGCAGTTTTTTTGATATACTTGCCGTTCTTGATTCTCGCGTCCGCTGGCTTCTCTGCGTCCTCTGGAATTCCCCAGACCGAGCCAATGCGGATAGCACCGGGGACGCGCCCCTCGCCGCACAAAATCTGAATACGGCGGGTGGAGATACCCCAGCGTTCGGCGGTTTGCGCGATAGATAAATACTTCATGGGTAGCACTCCTGTTGCAGTTAAGTTCCGCGTCTGCTTATAAAATCACAGTATAATTATAATCGTCAAAGCGAATAAAAGCAAGGGCTTTCTGAAAAGTTCAGGAAGTATTTTCAATTCAGACATGAAAGGGGTGTGGGGATTCCCCAACAACAAAATGAGCAGTTCGGGCGCAAGGCTGAACCGCTCATTTTTCCGGTGTGTACGGACACCGGATGTGCTTGCTACTCTCTCAAATCTCATATCCGCAGATACAACGCGCTCCCGCTTTCGCAAAAGCAGGGGCGCATATTTTTTGAAAACCTTCCGTTTCGATACCTGCGTTTTGACTTAAAAATGTCCGTTGTAAAGTGAAAGGAAAAAATTTTTGCCGCCATACTCAACAAACGGCAAAAAGGTGTCCGTTGTAAAGTGAAAGGAGTTCTTTGATATGCCAGACCGCACACGACCCATCCGCAAGGAAATCTGCCTAAATGAGCAGGAATTGAGCGTAGTTCGCCACAAGATGAATCAACTCGGCACCCGCAACTTCGGCGCGTATGCCCGGAAAATGCTGATTGACGGGTACATCATCAAGGTCGATTACACCGAGCAGAAAAAGTTAGCTGCCGCTGTCAGCAGGATTGCCACAAACATCAACCACGTCTGCCGCCGCATCAACAGCACCGGGCATTTCTACGATGCCGACGTTGCCGAGCTGAAAGAACGGATGGCTGACGTATGGGAGCTGCTGAAAGTACAGCAGAGAAACGAATTGTAATTCGGGAAAGGAGTACAGATATGCCGCGCATGAGCAAATCAAAAAAGCTGGAATGGTCGTTCTTCCTGAATGACCGGGGACGCAAGGCGTACAACACGCTCTGCCGCCGCTGCGTCCACGATTGCAAGCAGAGTTTCCGGGCGGTTGTCGTTATTTGCCCACATTATCGGTCAAAGAGGGCAAAAAAGGGTGGTACATCTGCGTACTCCCCTCGCGGACCCGATGGAACGCCACCATGAATACCGCAGACACCGAAAGGAAGTGATACGCCATCTATATCAAGATTGATACCTCGCTCCCACCGTTCATTCCTTTGCCACAATTTATGGTAGTCAGCGAACATTCCATCAACGCTAAACTGCTGTATGCCCTCCTGCTGAATCGCACGATGCTTTCGCAAAAATCGGGGTGGGTATCAGAGGACGGAAATGTGTATGTCATCTACACAATCAAGCAGATGGCGAATGACCTGAATCGGAGCGAAAGAACGGTAAAAACCGCCTTGTGCGAACTGGAAAATGCCGGGCTGCTGACTCGCGTCCGACAGGGCTTGACCAAGGCTAACAGGCTGTTTCTGCAAATACCCGATGGGGTGCAGCTTTCTTCCCCTCTGATGGGCAAAGGCTGCCTTTCAGAAGTGCAGAAAACCGCCCCTCTTGATGGGCAGAAATTGCCCACAAGTAATACTAATACAGAATATAAAGAACAGAGTAAGACCGAAAGAGTAGAGAGTACGCGCCGCCGATATGGAGAGTATCAAAATGTTTTTCTGTCAGGAGAGGAATATTCCCGGCTGGAGACGGCTTATCCCGGCAAAGCTGCCGAATACATTGAGCGGCTGTCCCGGTACATGGCTTCCAATGACAGGCACTATGCCAATCATTACGCCACCATCAAGAAGTGGTTGGACGAGGACAGCAAGGGCAGGAGAGCGAAAAACTACACTTACGACGATAACGAGGGAGAGTGTCTATGAATCCGATTTTTACAAAAATGGTTGATGCCGTTGAAGCGGCTAATGCCGCACCTGACGATTACATCAATTCCGCTGATGGGCTGAAATACTGCGGCAAGTGCCATACGCCGAAAGAAGCCTTTTACCCCGCAGACCTTCAGGCACAGGGCTTTACCAAGCACCCGGTTATGTGCAAGTGCGTCGCCGAACGCCGAGAACGGGAAGAAGCGGAGCGTCGGGAATATGAGAGAATGTCTTACATGACGATGCTCCGCAGCGAAGCGTTCCGCGATATGCCTGCCGCTGGCTGGCGGTTTGAGTCAGCCGCAGTTACAACGCCCCAGCTTGCAAAGGCGAGGGGTTACGCGCAGAACTGGGACGAGTTCAAAAAAGCAGGAATCGGGCTGCTCCTGTTCGGGAATGTCGGCACGGGAAAATCCTATGCCGCTGGATGCATTGCCAACGCTCTGATTGACCGTCTGGAGTCCGTCCTCTTTGTGGGAATGTCTGATGTAGTCAACCGTATGCAGGGCAATTTCGGTGCAGACCGCGACCATTACATGAAATCGCTTATGCGCCCCGACCTCCTCATTCTGGATGATTTGGGGGCAGAACGTAACACCAGCTTCGGTAAGGAGCGAGTGTTCGATGTGGTTGACAAACGGCTGCTGACCGGCAAGCCCATGATCGTCACCACGAATATCCCGCTTTCCGTTATGAAGCAAGCTGTCGATCTGGATGACCGCCGAATTTATGACCGCATCTTGGAGGTCTGCGTCCCGATCATGTTCGATGGAGA
>OHQR01001635.1_pt1 | contig 11176 bp, 7 predicted proteins | sample 1578191 | NCBI WGS metagenome assembly OHQR01 (sample SAMEA3879577, study PRJEB24766) | human gut metagenome | biome: human-associated habitat; feature: feces | place: USA | collected 1985/1987 | reverse complement strand
GTTGTTGCCATAATCGATAAACATATTTTTTTTACAGATATTAGTTGATTGCCTATTTTTTTGCTGTTTATAATATTGCTCGCGTGGAATGGACCAATCAGAAACAAGGACATCAGTTTCTTCGATTTCCACGAAGCTGTTTTCATCGATTTGGCTGAACACATTTATCAGACGGTCTCTATTGTTTACCAAGAAAGCATTATACTCTTTCAAGCTTAGTCCATCTATCAGTTTCTTGCATTGTTCATATTCCTGTTCCGACTGTGAAAGGATGTTCATTTGCATATCCATAGGTCCAAACAAAATGCGTAAAGCATTGTTAGAAATATGCTCGTCAATACCGATAGCGCTTGCAATCCTTCTCTTTGCATCACGAATAATAAAACCATCGTCGTGGTTGTTTATCTGGTGTTCGCCGCTGAATTTTATACTCAGTTTTGTCATATCGTGAGTCGTTCTCGCAACGCCTTCAAATGCCTCGGATTTCAACAATGTACCAAAAACATAGCCTTTAGTTCTTGCCATTTCGTTTTTATCGAGTTTCCCATTATGATCGATGTCGCATTCTTCAAGCATACGATTTCGCACGACTTCGACAACAGCTTGCGGATCGACGGCAAAACGATCGCTTCCGTTAAGACATTCTTTCTTGAGAACAAAAGAGGGTGCGTTCGCTTTACGCTTATATTGATAGGTATAGAATGAGTCGCTTAAACTACTCGTCAATCCCTCATTAAATTCACTATCAAGGGTATAAACATAGCAATTATCTATCAAATCGCAATCATAATGTTTGCGTTCGGGCATTCTACGAATTCTTCCGACAGTTTGAACGTTGAATCTTTCGGTACCGCCTTCACGCAGTTTTACAAGTATTTTTGCTCGAGGGCAGTCCCAGCCGGTTGCGATTGCTTGCTTGAAAAGCAAAAATGCATATTGTCCGTCAAGTTTTTTGATTTCCTCCGGATTGTCCGGATGATCTCCGCTAAACCAGGAAGTAACCAAACCCGACGTTTCGGGATAACCCAAATCTTCCAGCGCACGTTTAACTCTTGAAATCCATTCGTCAGAACCGTTAGGGAATTGAATGATAACAAGCGGACGGATTTTCAAACCGCGTCTGTCATATTCCGCCTGTATTTCTTTACGTTTTTTATCTGCCAAATCAATAAGCAGCAAGTCGTCATCGAGCCTATTATTCTCTTGTATTGCTTTTGAAACACCTTCGTTAATTGATATCCCCGCGGCAATTAGACCTGCTCCGATTACCTCGTCGTCCGTAATAATTTCATTGTGGTCGCCTTTGCTGATCGGTGTGGCGGATATTCTCAACACGTGTTTCGGTTGAATGTTACCGATATATTCGTTTGCCGTATCTTTATACTTATGTTCTTCGTCTATAAGCATAAAAATATCGATACATTCGTTATGGCAAGAAAGCACTTTTGCCATTAAATCTTTATGCTCGCCTTCACGCAAAACCACGTTGGATTTTTTATTGATTTTATCCCAGTTAATGAAGAAAACTTGTCCTCTCGGATCCGGTTCGGTAATAAAATCATAAACGTCGCCATAGGAAATACCCGAGGTCAATTCTTTAAAACTGTCTTCCGACTGTTTGTGAAGCCCGCCGGCTCCCGGGCAAAGCCACAAAAATACCGTATTCGGGTTTTCGTCGAGATAATCGTCAATAAATTTACTTGCTAAAACAGTTTTGCCCGCACCGGTAGGAGCGGAAAGCACCATTTCCTCATAATCTGCGCATTTGCGAAGTAAGTTTTCTTCGTGTTTTGATTGAAAATCGTATAATTTACCTAAAAACATTATTCCGCTGCCTCCCTTAATTCTTGTCCGAAGTATTCTCTCGGTATGTACTTAAAACTCTTTTGTGCGAGCAACTTCATTTCTTCCACCGACAACACCATATTTTGATTAAGCCAGATATTCTCAATCTTCTTAAACGATTCGGCATTCAGAACATGCTTGTTGAAATCGTCTCGGTTAAGGATAAGAACATTCTTCACACCGTCAACCTCTTGTGCCGTCTGCAATTCTATCATTTCCTTGATATGCAGGCAAAGCGCGTTGCTTAACAAATAATCTTCCGGCTTTCGCGGCGTCCAATCGCATTTGAAATATTTCAAGTTGGCGGGTATTCCTGCAACATGATTACCTTTTTTTGTAATGCCAATGATTTTAAGTATATTATCTTCAATAACCCATTTTATCTCATCATATTTTTCGTTGTTGGCGGAAATAATTTTCTCTGCCTTTTCTATTGTTTTGTTTGCTTTTTTAAAGACGGTTGGAGTTATTTTTTGTTCAAAAAGAGTTTCTTTAATATCTTTATTGTGTATAAATCCTTTGATTGCAGCGACTAAACGAGGATATGTAACTGACGATGCAATGCCATATTTCTCGCAAAACTCTTTCCACTCATTAGAAGCAATATCAATTTTTCCGTGAGTTGCTTTGAATTCTTTTTCTTTCTTTTCTCCAACTTCATTGTTTGTGCAAAGAATAAATCGGCGATTTCCGCCAAGTTCAGCATTAAGCATCAATGTTGCATGCCCGGTTGTGCCAGAACCTGCAAAGAAGTCAACAATTATTGCATTCGGTCTGTATAAAGTTACCGCTCTAAGACATTCATACGTGTTATAGACGGACTTAGGGAATGAAAAGTCATTCTGGGGGACCATAGCTTTTATTAATTGTGTCCCATACTCATTAGCATCAAATTTTTTATCAGTCCATACGGTTCTATACGGAGCATAATTTTTTCCCAATTCAACATCGTATCCCGATTCTGTTTTTTTAATTCTAAGCAGGGGTAGTATTCCTTCAACTGTTTGCCGTGCATATCGCCATTTCCGTTCAACACCTTGAACATCAATAGGGTAAACAGAATATACATTTGTTTTTTCATTATATTCTGTTTGTTTTGGGTGAATCGAATCGTCATTGGTTACATCATCACCAAAGCCTATAATTTTCCCATCTTTTACAAAAATAGGATAAAAGCAATTAGCAGCATCATGCCGTTCAGATTCTGTTCCCCAGTTTCGCAACGGCGACCAATCAATATCGTCTTCGTGAATAGATTGATTCTCAATAACCTTATATCCCTTCTTATAAACGAAAATTGCAAATTCATTTACATATGAAAAATTGTCTCCCTGTACTCCGCGCGGGTTATGGACAACCGTAATAGGATCAATAGAATAATTCTGCCCGAATACATCTTCCAGCAATAACAGGGTCGTGCCCAATTCGTTTTCATCAATAGCGCAAATTAGCACCCCGTCGTCTTTTAATAATTTCTTTGCCAATTTCAATCTAACGTTCATCATACTAAGCCACTTGCTATGACGATAGACATCTGTTTTGTCAACATAATCATTATTATATTTCCAATCTTTGGCGCGAGTATTATATGGAGGATCGATATAAATACAATCAACATTCCTTTTGTGAGTTTTTTCGAGAAGATAAAGCGATTGTAAATTATCCCCCTCCAAAATAAAATTATATGGTAGGTTGTTTTTTTCCAAAACTCGACGTGCTTTATCTTCTGTAAAAACAGGGATGTTTGATTCAAGCATTTCATCGACTTGTTCGGTATGTTCTTCCCATACAAGCCCGAATTTCTTTTCATTCAGATAATTCTCTATTTCATTGAATGCACGAATAGACGCATCATCGCAATGTGTATTTTTTAATTCATTTAAGAAAGATAGCATTCTTTCTCTTTTTAATTGTGAAATATTTGGCATTAATTATCTCCATATACGATATTTAAAGTATAATAGCATAATATAGGAGAAAAATCAAGATACAAATCCCTGTTATAATCTTATTTCGCTAACTTCATTATGAGGCATAGTCTATATTACTTGCTTTTATATCAATCAATCATTAGCTTTAAATGTTTGCCTGTTAGACGTGCCGTAGTCTTGATACAAGTGGCGCCGCTGCGCGTCGCCAAAGACTACGGCACGCCTTCTCTAAAACACTAACCCGAGTCCGGGCAGATCAGCACGGAGCGGAGCGAGGTTTCGCGCTAACCCGCTTGGCGAAATCCTCGCTTATCCGTCATGCCGTTGCTGGTGTCTTGCCTCGGAATCTTCGGTGGTTTTTAGTTGGAAGTTCGTAGGCGCGATTTTGTCTTTTGGCTTATTACGCCAATCTGTTCGCCTTCGTTGTAACACATAAATTTGTCTTGCAATAACAGTTTCTTTTCTTCAATGCCTATACCGCATAATACATCGTTTTCGTCTATGTCGGATATTACATATACAGGCAGTTTCCGAGAGTAAACAATCTTCTCGTGAGTCTTGCCTATGTACTTCAAAATGTATGCCATTGCGTTGCCCATTTTTACAAGATTATCATCTATGCGTTCAAAGTCGTTTCGTCCAAAACGAGAGTTAAAGTATTCACTTTGCAACGTTAACTGCATTTTGTGTGTATTGAGATTAAAATCCTTCTTCTCAATCATATTGCCCGGCATAGTGCCTTCGGGGATATAAAACAGTCCGTGGAAGTGAAGTCTTTTTGTCTTAGGCGCACGCTCCCACACACCCATATATCGCCAACCTTTACGCTTTTGAAACGTGTTGAAACACATACTCAACTTCTTCCTAAATGACGCTTCATCGTGCTTGGTATCGTCGTATGTGAACGTCACGAAGTAGTTGAACTCGTTAAGGTATGCTTTGCGTATAAAGCGTGTTTTCCTCGCTATGAGATTCCTTAATTTTGCATCGAGTTTTGAGTCAACGTAGGCATCTGCGTCTTGCTCTTTTGTAAAAAATGGACGCATACCTTTGCACAAAAAATTGCGCCGCGCTTTCTTGCTCATACCGTCGGATTCGGCATACAGTTTTTCAAATACTTCGCTACGTTTAATATACTTTTTCTTTGGCTTTGGCGGCTCGGTTTCAAATGGTAGTTCGTCGGATTCAACCGGTGTCATATCCGAAAAATCCCATTCGTCTTTAATTTCTTGTGACATAATTTCTTGCGTTTCGGGTTCGTCGCTTGATACGCTTATAATTTGCGCTTCTTCGGGCACTTCGACAGGTGTTTCAACAACGCGCTTGCGCTTGCAAGGATTGCTCGTATGCGGTATGGCAATGTAGTGACTGCCATCGCTATAAACCTTTGCGTCTTTATAAAACATACACATCACCCCCTATCACGATAGAGCGCGTCTATGAAATAACTGTGCTGCTGTTTGAGTTCTTCCACGCTCGCTTTCTCGGTTGCATAAGTGATATAGTCGTTCAAGCCGACCTTTGCTTTTATTGCCATATCGCTGAAATAATCGGAAAAGCAGTCTGTCGAGAACCGCTCCTTATAAATCTTGTAGTTCATAAGGTTGTATCTCTCACGATGTTTCTTTCCATCCATAGTGCCTTGCTCAGTTTGTACAAACACGGTTGAATATCCATACTTGTTGTAGATTTTCAAATTGCGCTGATACAGCAAGTTTACAAGCCATTTGAGCGTATGCATAAACAGCGTGTTGTCGCCACGCTTGTAACGGAAATCATAATACAGTTTTATAAACCACTTGAACGTCTTTTCCGCTATCATTTCTTCAAGCGTATAGAACGGCAAAGCAACGTGGGTTTCTCCGGTAGAGATAATCGTCACAATATCGGCAAGATCTCGTGCGTCTGCGCCCCAACTTTCAGGGCGTTGCTCATCGGTGAAAACTTTTATAAACGGGAAGTTCTCAACGGTTGCCGAGTGCCTGCACATTTTGAGCCAGTTGTTGAAAAGGTCATTCTTTTGGTTTGTTTCAAACGTGCCTTTCTTGACTTCTTTCAATTCAAGATTGTTGCCGCGCTCTTTACCCACTTCGGTTATAAGCACAACACCAAACTCAAAACTGCCGTTGTTGATATTATCCGCAATGACCTTTCGCCCAAGACGTAGAGTATCGAAGTCGAGAATGTGCGCATTGTGGCTTAGACTCTTATCCCGCTTTATAAAGAAGTCTGAACTCCATATTGGGAAATTGCCACCGTCCATAAGCACGCTGTCTTCTCGCACGGAATAGTTGGACACGATAAGACTGGATTCTATGACGTATATAAAGTACAACTTTACATAGTTCGTCAACACGTCGAAAAGATAATATGTTTTGAGTTCGTCATTGTATGTAAGCCCATATAAGTCATAGTCGTAACCATACAACTGCCACTTTGCATTATGGTGCTTTTCAAAACGTTCTCGCTTCAGCTTCATCCATTTTTCGATACTTGCAAGGTTATATATGACGTGATGCTCCATACATTTACGCACTTCCATTTCAAGCGCAATCCACGGGAAAGAGGGGAAACGCATATCGTTTTTCTGCAAGAGTTCAAGTGCTTTTTGCCTAAACATAACGTCTTGCGAAAGTGCCATATCAGTAATGATTGTAGTCTTGCGTTTACCCATACTTCCGCAGGTCATAGACACTATCGGAAGGGCGTTTATGAAACCGCAATTTTGAGCCTCTTTATGACGTAAAATATCCACTGCGATTTTGCGCCTGATATACTCGAAAATAAGCCACGCAAAAGGCAGTAAACTCCACCACGGAAAGTGCTTGAAAATGACTTGCAAATCTATGGCGAGTTTCCTTGCAATCGTGTATATCGAAACGAAGTCAAACGACACCGAGAAATACAAAAAGTATGCAAAGAACGATATGACGATACTCGTCAAATTCAGGCTACAAAACCAAATGATTGCCCACACAATCGGTATCCATTTTTGGCTGCTCAAAAAGGCAAAATAACCTATGATAAATTGCATCGATGGACGTGTTATTATCCGTGAAATTGTCTTGTGAATTTGAAGTGGTTTCGAGTCCTTGTTATGCTTTGTGTTCGGGGTTGAATACAACTTCTTTATAACAAAGAACAGCACAAAAACAAAGGGCAAAATTATCACGAGAATTTGTGCCGCGACGCCTACTTTTTCGCCCACGGTTTTACCGTATAATATGAAGTTGTCAAGGTTCGCAAACAATCTCCAAAACTCAATGAATTTGACTTTGAAATCGTCAAAGTCGGATGGAAGTACAGACTCCCATTTTATAGCGTTTGAGCCGTCGAGAATGCTCGGGTTTAATTCTGCATCTATACCGAATAGTTTGCAGAAGTAATATTTTATCGAGTGTATTAAGTCGGTTAAACTCTCGAATATGCGGATATAGGACGTTTTGAACACAAGCGCAGCGAGCAGAATAAACGCTATTGTAACAAGCACGCTTATCACTATGTATACTGTGTTTTTCTTGCTCATACGCCGCCTCCTATATTGGTTGCTACATTGAGTATTCTTGCCTCGTTATCGGTCGTAATAGAAGGCAATCGGCTACCTGTAAATATCAAGTAGCCGACTGCAAATACAACCAAAATAATGAGCAGAATACATACGATTCTTTTCACTGTTTTCATTATATCTCCTATCCAAGTTTTATGCTGCAAGTCGCACTACAATCGGGATTGTCCTTACTTGTTGCCGTAAGCGTCAAATACACGGTGTATGTGATACCAACTTTGTGATATTTCAGCACCGTAATTTTGCACTCCGCGCCATCGATTTCAAGGCTCAAATAATCGTATGGATCTTTGTCTTTTATGACCGAATACGTGATACTCGAAGTCTTGCTTTTATCCCAAGTCAGCGACCATTCAAACGTCTGCGGAACACCGTCCGGATGAGCGGTTGCAATAACTGTTTGCGAATCGCCCACAGACCATTTTGGCCCACTGTCTGCAAAGGCAATATCATACGATTTTATAGGCTCGAAACAAAGCGAAATCATAAAGCAAATCAGGCACAAAATAAGCATATAAATTTCGGCTTTGAGTAGCATCGTTTTTTCTTGTTTCATACGCTATCACCGCCTTGTGTTTTATGCTTTGCTTTACGCTTTTCTTTGGCGGACTTTATCGCCTTGAACGGAGCGCAAATTACAAGCCAAATTCCTTTGAAGATATACGGCAGTATCGGTGCAAGAAGTATTAGGCAAATGATGAGAATGATAACCGCAATGATTATCTTCCACCATTCCAACTTCTGTGCAGGTGCCGTAAATCCGTTTATAACGTCGGTAGGGCTGGATACAACTGGAATGACGTGATATACGCCGTCCTTGTTGAAAGTCAGTTCTATGATGTCAAAGTCAAGGAATATGGTTTCGCTTGCAATATAGGTGTCAGCCTCGTCTTCGGCAACATAATTGCCTTCGTTGTCACTTCGTCCGCATGCTTGCGATAAGTAGTCCGTGTTTGCAAATCTGAACAATACCACTCGTCTGTTGAGCGCACTCTCTTTTGCATAGAAAGCTTTCAAACTTGCGACGTCGTTCTTGTTCACAAGCAGTTTTTGAGATACGCCGTAGTCGTCGGCAATCAAGTCATCCGCTTTCACTTCGTATATAGGCGAGATGTCTTTGTAATCACCGCTTGTTTGAGGCCACGAAAAACCATAGTCCCAGAGTTTGTCCCACCACGAGTGATTGGAGTCGTAGCTCATAAGATTGAACGTGTCGGCAAGGTCAATGGTTTTGTCGTTGTGTCCCATTTGACGTCCTTCATCAACGAAAGATTCAAACAAGTCCTTGCTTATCTCTCGTCCGTTGCAATCTATATATCCGTTGCCGAGTTCATTGGAATATCCATAGATATATTCGGCAACTCTGTTGGCTGCAACGTCGCCCGCAACGGGTTTTGAAAAGAGAAAGTCAAAGACTTCATCCAAACCGACGTAAGGCGAATAGAAAACCATTGGCATCATATCCGACTGACTGTTTGCCTTGCTCACTTTCGTAGAATTGAAAACTGCGCCGCCGGTTGTCTCTTCATAATTGGTGCGCTCGTTGAAACACCAATCATATTCAATCGATGTGTATCCATGGAATTGATTTGATGTTTGCTCAACCTTGTACCCTGTAAAGAGTCTATATGGAATTTGTGGATTGTTTTGATCCTTCTCGGTTTTGAGTTTTGAGCCTATAAGCATCTTTTGATAGAACGCTTCGTTGGAAGTGATAGCGGCAAGTTTGGTCTTGTACTCCCACCATTCCGCGCGTATCTTTTGCAACTTTCCGTACTCTTGATAGATTCGCTCCGGGATAGAGAAATACACCGAGTTGACTTCGTTGTAATGGTCTTTGCCTTTGCTCGAAACGTTGGTTCTGAACGATGAGTGATGCACTTCGAGTGTCAAAGTTTCAAGGTCTTGCACAACGCAATTCAACGTAGATTTTGCATTGGCGTCAGGGCCGTATCCTTCCGAATATCCCGTGAAAGTGTACGTTCCGCCGATGCCGTATTCGGTAGCATTTTTATCTCCGTACGTTACGAGTTCTATGCCAGAAATATCATATCTGCGCTCGTTGGTATTTACTCGTTCCGCAAAGGTCTTGTCCGCTATTTTTCTATCTACGATTTTGTATTTGTAGAACAGATTTTTATAGTCGTTTGATGACTTACTGCAGAACTGCAAATCAAACTTTTCATACCTTGTAGGCGTGCCGTTTTCGTCGTAACTTACAGCCATTTGGATTTTGTTCTGTTTGCTGTTAGTTGACAAATTCAAGGCTTGTGGGTTATAAATCAGCAGATAAAGTCCGTAATTTGCTCGCATATTGGATTTGAACGAGTAGCAATACTCTATAAAACTCACAATGCGTAGCGTCCCGTTTTCGTTGTACGGATAGTCTTTCAAATTGAAAGGCTTTCCGTCTATGGTAGACGACAAAAGGTCATCCAAAACGTTCGTGGTGTCAAACGAATTTTCACTTGATGCATACGCAATTTGCGGTGTCCCTTGCATCATCAAAATGATGGTGCAAAGGACCAAGAGTATTGCCATAACCAAACAGCTATTTTGCTTTGATTGTGCCATCCGGCTGTACCTCGAATACGAGTTGTTCTTGCAGTGTGACACCTTCCACCGCAACGTAATTATGGAAACTGATTTTAATCACCGCTTCGCCGTTGTACGAGTAAACAAGCAATGTGAAATTATCTACGGAATTGTCCACGTCATCTTGGTTGAAAGACACTTCTTTTTCTGGATAAAGTCTTTGCAAAATGCTTTGCATTGTATAGTTACCGCTCACAACGAAATCGTTTTCGTTTTGGGTAATATCAAAGCCTTTTGTGAGATCTTCTTCCGCGCCGAAACTGTATATCTCTCCGTCCACCGTGAAGTCAAAATCATTGTCGTGCGACACATTCGGAACAATCTTTAAGGTATAACCGCTTATATCTTTATTGACTGCTCCGAAAGTGTATTTGACAGCGAATTTGTTTTCCGCATCCTGTTTCATTATGTAGTTGTCATAGTCCGAGAGCATTCGCTTTCCATCGCTTTCAACATAAAAAGTTTTGAAATCAGATGTAAAACCATTAGTGAAGAAAGCAATAGAACCGACGGCAAGCACCAAGAGGAATACACATACGATTACGGCAATCGTCTTGCCAACATTCATTTGCTTTTTCATGCTCCACCTCTAATTAGAACGAAAGCGTTGCATCTGAAAGCGATACGCTTTGCACCCCTGATACCGTACGAATGCTGATGGTGGTGCTTATACCCGTTTTCACTTCGGTAACCGTGATAGTGACATACGGAAGTTTGCCGTCCACATAACTGTCAAATGTCTCGACAACTTTGCGAGTAGGATCTGCCGAAATGCCGCTGTAAGAAGAAGGCATACTTCCACCGATTACTTTCAACTTGCCGTTCTCGATTGAAAACTGGTTGACGCTCACATATCCACCCGGTTTTTGGAACGAAGTCCAAATGTATCCTGCCGATTCAAACACGTCTTGAACCACATAATTAACCGTGGCATACTCTGTGCTCTGAAGAGTTCCCGATTTGTATATCTCCTTCTTAACCCTGATTGCGCCATAAGCAACAGCGGAGATTCTGTATTCGGGAGTGAACGTACTGCCCACAAGTCCAAACTCGTTGTCAAGAGAAATGTCAAAGTTGTAGGTTTTGGAACTTTGAATTTCCACGATTTTTGCGTTATTCCAATTGCTATCGGTGATGGTTTTTGCTCCGGTAGGCGTAACTGTAATAGAAGTGGGCGCACCAACGTACAAAACTTGACATTTTGCGGTAAATCCGCCTTCTCTTGTCGTAACCGTGACAA
>OHQR01001631.1_pt1 | contig 11185 bp, 17 predicted proteins | sample 1578191 | NCBI WGS metagenome assembly OHQR01 (sample SAMEA3879577, study PRJEB24766) | human gut metagenome | biome: human-associated habitat; feature: feces | place: USA | collected 1985/1987 | reverse complement strand
TGCAATCAAGGAAGCACTTACTAACGTAGCAATGCAGATTGCGGCTATGAACCCACAGTACCTTAGCAGAAACGATATGTCAGCAGATGAACTTGCTAAGTTAAGAGAGATTACAGAGAAGAGTGCATTAAATGATCCAGCTTCTCTTCCAAAGCCAATCTTAAACAAGTTAATTGATAAGGCTATTAACGATAAGGTATGGAGCGATGCTGATATTGCAACATACGAAGAGCATAAGAGCAACATGCAGTACTTATTCAACTTCCTTTCAAAGGAGGCAAAGGCACAGCTTGCAGAGCTTGCTATCGCTGATAAGGATGTTATCGTTGCAGATAAGATCTTCAATGGCCTTGTTGAGGGACGTATCTCAAAGCAGGTTAAGGAGATCAGCCTTCTTGATCAGGTATACGTTAAGGCTGAGGATGGCAAGCAGACAGTTGCCAAGTACCTTGAGTCAGTTAACAAGGATCTCAAGATCGCCAGCTTCGTTCGTTTCGAGGTTGGAGAGGGAATGGAGAAGAAGAACGAGGACTTCGCAGCCGAGGTTGCTAAGCAGATGAACGTTTAATCATATCCCGTATCTGAATATATGAATAATTGCCTTGCGGTTGGCTTTTGAGCTGGCCGTGGGGCTTTTTTATTGTCTAAAAAGAGGTGATCAGACATGAGTCTGCCAAAACGCGACGGCGTAAATGACCGTTATTATCTGATACATAAACCGGATACTGACCCCGAAGTACTGAAACACGCAGATCAGTGCATCCAGGATGTGTTTGATGGGACCGCAAAAGAAAGCCATTCTGGCTCCCCGATGGTAGTTCGGAATCAAAGCGGAACTCCCTTCCTTCCCAGCCAGCTGCTGGATCGGTATCTGTCCAAACTGCCTTTGAAGGGATTCCCCTACGAGGAAGCTGTTATATTCTGCGATGCCCTACGGCGGTTGGTGGGCTGGAGGGAGATTGGCCACACCTTGGGAAAATACATCAAACACCAGGTGCAGGAGAGGTTTTTTGAGATTGGAGAGAATGAGGACTACTTTTCGCCTTTCCCGCTCTGTACCGCATGGCCGGAGCTGCGGCCGGAGGATGTGGACGAAGGGCTGCTGCGCTTTGCCTGCTATGTGGCTGTCTGCTGCACGATGTATGGACAGAGCTTTGAATCTCTTAAAACCGAACACATCCTCGGTCTGGTTTCCCAGCTCCGTCCCGACATGGTGAAGGAACTGAAAACCAATGGCAGCGGCAAATTGCCAAAGGACATCCAGCGGCGTAAGACGGAGCATTTTACCGCATCGGCCAACGATGCTTTCGCCACCATCCGCATTACCGCCAGGGACTCCACCGAGGAGTGCTATGCTGAAATCCTGGACTACCTGTGTGCGGTGCTGGAGCAGCCGGAGTTTCCCCGTAGCTACTCCATCGAGTTCCGTGGGAAGGAAAAACTCTATCTGCCCATTCCCGGCTTGCCCAAGAAGGGAATCAATCAGCTCTTTGCCTGCGCTGTGCAGTACCCCAGTCTGCATCCAGCTATGGAGCGATACGCTCGTCTGGCTATGCGGGAGTTTGAGTGGTACCAAAACCTCGCGGATGAAGCCTGTGCAATGCCCGGCACCTTTGCTGTGTTCGCCCTGGGACTGGAGGGAGAACGATGGGCACCGCTGGTAACGGAGTATCTGGATTTCTGCGACGACGAGCACTCCTCACTGCAAGGAAAATTTCTTCATGCATTGATCCGGAAGTTTGGTTTTCAACCATGGACGCTGGGGGTATTGGTGCGGGGCGCATTGTCTATGCAGTGGCTGGAGCCTGCCAGAGAATTCCGCAGCCTGATCGCCAATGCGGAAAGCCTGGATGCGCTGCTGACAGTCAAGCGCCGCTTTTCCGCTTATCTCCTGCCGGAAGAAAACAAAGACCCGAAATTCCGTGCCATCGCTTGGCAGAGCCTGCTCTGGGCCATCTGGGGGCAAGCCTCTGAAAACGGCGGCAGCAAGGTCATCAAGACGGCGCCCAAGGAACTGAAAGAGAAATACCAGCAGGTATTTGCGTAAGGAGAACGCCATGAAAAAGAGAACGGTCAAGGACTTTATTGCCCTGGACGCTCAAAAACTGTGAGCTTTGCCTCATGGGGACGCGGGGGCGGATGGTTCAGTACAAGCAGAAGAACAACATCCCGCAGCTCGTGGAGGCCGTGAGAACGCGGCACAGCGAGAAGCCGGAGGAAGTCCGCCGCCGCATCGAGGAGCTGTTCGGGGACGTCCCCCGGATCGAACTCTTTGCCCGGAAAAGGTTCCACGGCTGGGACTGTTGGGGAAACGAGGTGTAAATCATGGCAGCAACACGCAGCGGAAGGAAGCTCCCCTCCATCCGCACACTATGGGCGATCGCGAAGTCGCCCGAGCTCCGGCTCTCGGACGAAGACCTTCACGGGGTCGTGTACCGGGAGACCGGCAAGGAGAGCATGAAGAAGCTGACGCAGGGCGAGATCACCGACGTCGCCCGCGTCCTGCAAAACATGAAGGACAGCGCCGCCCGGAGTACCGGCGACAAACGGACGGACGAGGGCGGCAACCCCACCACCGAACGGCAGCGCCGGAAGATCTACGCACTCACCGAGGCCCTGGGGTGGAACAACGACAAGCGCCGGATCGAGGGCTTTGTGAAGCGGATGACCGGCATCGACCGGCTCGAGTGGCTGAACACGGCCCAGTGTGAGAAGGTCATCGAGGGCCTCAAGGCGATCCTTGCCAGAGAGCAGCGGAAGGGGGCCGGGCGGGATGGATAACGAGAACCAGCGGGAGCTCGATGTCCTGGCCGCGCTGGAAGGCATCCACCGGATGCAAGAGAGCATCCGGGACACGGAGCTGGACATGGTGGTGGAGACCGGGATCATCTTCCTCCGCTTGCACTATCAGCGGCTCCCGCCCGGAGTGGCCCGCCGTCTGACGGAGATCTCGCCCCGGGACGTGGCGGAGGTGTCGGAGGTCATCCGGGAGAATGGCGCGACGCCGGAGCAGCGGCGAAGCCTGGGCGACCGACTGGCGAGCGACGCAGCCGTCGCCCAGGTCATCCGGGCGGCGAATGTCTACCGGGAGCGGCTGGGCTACGGCCCGATCGAGTCGGAGGTGGAGGCGTGAGCGGGCGGAAGGCTGGGGCGATGGGGCTTGTCGAGAGGCTCGCCGCTGCCCTGGCCGTGAACGAGATCGTCCGCTCCCGGCGCTTCCTGGGAGAGCACACCAGCAAGGAAGACCGCGAGGAGCTGCTCAAGCTCACGGCCTCCGAGCTCACCTCGACGGCCCAGGTGCTCGCCTCCGCCGTGCATCTCCGGCAGCAGGTGGAGACGGCGGAGTTCACGCGGGCCCTCATAGAGCAGCAGAAGGCCGCGCAGCAGCCCCCAGGCGGGCCGCTTGCGTGTTAAGGGGGGAACGGTATGCCGACGAAGAAGAAACGCCTCACACAGCGCGAGAAGGCCGAGAGGGCGAAGATGAAGAAGGAACTCCAAGCGGAAGGAGTCCTTCCGCCGGACAAGCCGCGCCTCAACCGGAAGAAGTTCGCCCGGGAAACCTGGGCGGAGTGGAAGGAGTTCTTCGAGAGAGATCCCATTCTCGCGGAGGTTCGCCTTCTTCGGGCTGTCGAGTTCGTGGCGGGCCCGGAAGTGCCGAAGATCACGCCGGAGCAGATCGGCGTCTTCAAGACCCTCAAGATCGCGATCGAGCTCGACAAGTTCCTTCAACGCCTGGAAGCGGAGGGCCGAAAACAATACACAATCGGGGAGCTGTTCGACGAGGTCTTCTTCCCCGTTTGGAAACTATAAGGAGGTAAACAACACACCATGAAGTACAGCAAAAGCAACCCACCCATGACGTGCATGATGACACAAAGCTCTTGCTATAAGGGCACCGAGAAGATGACGGTCAAGGGTATCTTGTGGCATAGCACCGGAGCAAACAACCCGACCCTCAAGCGCTATGTCCAGCCGGACGACAACGCCGCCGACCGAGCCGAGCTCCTGTCCAAGCTGGGCACCAACGCGAACAAGAACGACTGGAACCACACGAGCGTCCAGGCGGGCTTGAACGCCTGGATCGGAAAGCTCGCGGACGGGAGTGTCGCGGCGGTTCAGACTATGCCCTGGGACTTTAGGCCGTGGGGATGTGGGAGCGGCAGCAAGGGATCGTGCAATAGCGGGTGGATTCAGTTTGAAATCTGTGAGGACGCCTTGACGGATGCCGACTACTTTGCCGCCGTGTATAAAGAGGCGTGTGAGCTGACGGCGTACCTTTGCACCCTCTACGGCATCGACCCCAAAGGAACCGCTGATTGTTCCGGCGTCACTGTCCCGACCATCTTGTGCCACGCGGACAGCTATAAGTTGAAGCTCGGCAGCAATCACGCCGACGTGACACACTGGTTCCCCAAGTTCGGGAAGTCGATGGAGACGGCCCGGAACGACGTCGCGGCCTTGATGGAGGGCTCCACCGCGCCGAGCACCGGAGATAATACCGAGATCATGGGCAAGGCCCAGGCCACCGCGTCGCAGATGGCCGCGTTCTGCTTGAGCAAGAACGCCTCCCCGCAGCTCCCGAGCTGCACCGTGGAGGAGCTGGCCCGCATGTTCATCGAGGAGGGCGAGGCCGAGGGCGTCCGGGGCGACGTGGCCTTCGCGCAGAGCCTCCACGAAACCGGCTATTTTAAGTTCGGCGGGATTGTCCTCCCGACTCAAAACAACTACGCCGGGATCGGAGCCCTCAACGGAAACGCCACCGGACAGGCGGCGAGCTTCCCCGACCCGCGCACCGGCGTCCGGGCGCAGATCCAGCACCTCAAGGCGTATGCCTCCACCGAGGCCCTGGTGAACGAGTGCGTCGATCCTCGCTTCTCCCTGGTCGTGGCGTCGCGCCCTATGTGGAATGGCTGGGCGCGGCGGACAATCCCCAGGGGCGCGGGTGGGCTGTGCCCGGCGCGGGATATGGCGCGAACATCGTGAAGCTGCTCGGCCAGATCCTCGCCTACAAAGACCCGGGAGACGGATACCCGGAGGGAACGCCCGCATGGCAGAAGGAGGGCTTCGAGATCCTGGTGAAACGCGGGATCATCAACTCCCCCGACGTGTGGAAGGCTCGCTTCAATCAGCCGATCATGGTCGGCGAGATCCTGGCGATCATCGGCAGACTGTAACCGGAAAGGAGGGCGCAAGACATGGATGAGCTCGTAAAGGACTTGACCCTGGACATGATTTCCGAAGGTCTCTATCGGATGATCGCCGAGGCAATCGGGACGGATAACTTCTACAAGCTGGCCGAGATCGTCGGAGGCACTACGATCTATATCCCGAAGCCCGAGAGCCTCACCCGCCCCGTCCGCGACGCCCGCATCAAGAAGGAGTTCACCGGCTACAATCACCAGGAACTCGCCCGGAAGTACGGCGTCACCGAGAGATGGGTTCGGCGCATTTGCGGCCCCGGGCAAGCGGAAGGGCAGATCGGGATCTTCGACTACCTGGAAGACCCCGGGGACGAATACGAGGACGAGGGGCCTTGTAATTCTTAGAAGCGCTTCGTATATCAAATTCCATAAAACGACCCTAAAATAAGACTACAAGCTGTGCTTGTAGTCTTATTTTTTATGCTTAGAGAAGGAGGCAAAACACACATGAACATGGAACTCATCACCAGCGCAGCGAGCGACGCTCTCGTCAACGTCGTCCTCGCGATCATCGCCCTCGCCGGGGCCTACGGGGTCTACTATATCCGGCTGGGCGCGGCCAAGCTCAAGGAGCAGACAGCGCAGATCAAGGACGAGGCGGGCCGGAAGGTGCTCGAGGACGCCCTTGACGACGTGGTCAACCTTGCGACGGTCTCCGTCGGCGCGATGGAGCAGACCACCGCGAAGGCGCTCCGCGACGGCAAGCCGTGAGGAGCTGCTCGCCCTGGGCAAGCAGGTCTTTGACGAGGTGAAGGCGGCAATCGCACCCGAGGCGCAGCAGGTCATCACCGACAACCTGGGCAGCTTCGACAAGTACCTCACCGCCGTCATCGAGGACGCCGTCCTCCACATCAAGAACGAAGACCCCTATCTCACCCTGTCCGGGGAGCTGCTTGACGGCGTCACCATCGGCGGCGCGGAGGACGGGGTCTCCCAGCGGTAAGTAGGGGGACGCATGGACGGAGCAACGATTGCGATGTTCGTCTTTCAGACGGTCATCACGGCGATCATCGGCGTCGCCTCCTGGGGAGTCAAGAACGCGATCGGCGAGATGAAGTCGGCGATCACGAAGCTCGAGGCGGCGGACAAGAAGAACGCCGAGGACATCGCCGCCGTTCGAGGGGAGCTCGGCGACCTCAAAGCCGACCTCCCCCTCATCTACACGACCCGGGAGGACTTCATCCGGGTCTCGAACAACATCGACCAGAAGCTCGACAAGCTCCTATACAGGAGCCCGGCAAAGGAGGGATAAAAGACCATGGCTTTTTTTGACGACATGACGGAGCAGGAGATCCGGCAGAACAAGGCGATCCGGGGCTACATCGTCCGGGCCCTGGCGAAAGGCAACCAGAACTCGCTGCTCGTGCGGCAGGTGACGAACGCGCTTCTCGCCGACAACCTCATCACCGTCCCGGACATCTCGAAGCAGCTCTCCTATTTGGAGGACGGCGGCTACATCGAGTTCACGGACAAGAGGGCGACGGCCTACAACGCATACCGCCGGGACGCCGTCATCCAGCTCACGAAGGCGGGCGTCGACCTCGTGGAAGGCACGAGGGAAGACCCCGGCGTAGATGTCTAAGGGCGAACGCCGGAGGACGCGGATCAGCTCGACGATCGACAAGCTCCCGGACGACATCAAGACGGAGCTCGACGTCCGGCTCGCGGACACGGCCAACACCTACGAAGACCTCTCCGCGTGGCTCAAGGCGGAGGGCTACGAGATCAGCAAGTCGGCGATCGGGCGCTATGCGATCCGCAGCACACAGGCGGCGCAGCGCGTCGCCGAGACCTTGCAGCGGACGCAAGCGATCGCCCAGGCCGTCGAAGCCCACCCCGACCTCGACTACACGAAGGCCGCTTCGATGGTTCTCATGGACGGCCTCATGCAGCGAGTCAGCACGGCGGAAGACGACTTCGCCGAGATGCCTCTCGACAAGGCGGGGCGTCTCATCGCAAGCCTCGCCCGGAACGCAACCTATGAGAAGCGCGTCCGGCAGGACATGAAGAAGAAGGCCGAGCTTGCCTTCGACCAGCTCGAGGCCGAGCTCATGGCAGCAATCAAGCAGCACCCGGAACTCGCCGGGGAGCTGCACGACGTCCTCTCGAGGGCGAGGGAGAAGGTGCTCGACGATGGCGAAGATTGACCTCAAGGACTACCTCGAGAGACTCGAGGAGCCGGAAGACCGGGAGGCCGTCGCGAGCCGCGAGTATCAAAAGGAACTGTTTGAGCAGTACGTCCAGAAGGGGGACAACTTCCCCGAGCTCCGGGCGCAGCTCCTCAAGGAGTACCAGGACGGGGCCGATCTCACGGGCCCCCAGGGTCTACGCCGGAAGCTCGGAGCGTTCGACCTGGGCTATTTTGGCCGGGCCTACCTCCCGCACTACTTCGTCAGACCCTCGCCTCCCTTCCACGAGGAGCTCGACCGGATCTTCCGGGAGGGCGTTATGAAGGGCATGAACCCCAGCACAGACGCGAAGCAAATCAGCCGGGCCAACGGATGCCGGAGGGCAGTCGAGGCCCCGCGTGGACATGCCAAGTCGACGAACTTCACCTTCAAGGGCTCCATACACTCGGCGGTGTACGCCTACAAGCACTACGAGATCATCCTCTCGGACAGCTCGGAACAGGCGGAAGGCTTCCTCTCCGACATCAAGACCGAGCTCGAGGAGAACGCAGCGCTCCGTGAAGACTTCGGAGAGCTTGAGGGGCGCGTCTGGAAGGCGTCGGTCATCCTCCTATCGAACGGGGTGAAGATCGAGGCCCTGGGCGCTGGGAAGAAGATCCGAGGCAGACGGCACAAACAATGGAGACCCGACCTCATTCTTTGCGACGACCTTGAGAACGACGAGAACGTCAACACCCCGGAGCAGCGGAAGAAGCTCCGGGACTGGTTCTACAAGGCGGTCTCGAAGGCGGGCGACACCTACACGGACATCGTCTACATCGGGACGCTGCTCCACTATGACGCCCTCCTCGCCAACGTCGCCAAGAACCCCGAGTATGAGGCCGTCCGCTACAAGGGCGTCATCTCGTTCGCAACGAACACGACCTTGTGGGACGCCTGGGAGCGGATCTTCACCGACCTCGAAAACCCGAAGCACAAGGAGGACGCCGAGGACTTCTTCAAGGCCAACGAGGCCGAAATGCTGGAAGGCACCGCCGTCCTCTGGGAAGAAAAGCTCCCCTACTATGCCCTCATGGTTATGAGGGTATCCGAGGGCGAGGCGAGCTTCTCGTCGGAGATCCAGAACGAACCCATAGACCCGGAGAATTGCGCGTTCGCCGAGGAGTGGTTCGACTTCTACGACGACGGGCAGCTCCCCCCGGACTTCTCCGACCCGAAGTTCCTCTTTGTGGCGGCGAATGACCCCTCCCTCGGAAAGAACCGAAAGAGCGACACCTCGGCGATCATCGGCATAGCAAAGGACACCTCGACGGGCTACATGTACGTCGTCATCGCTGACATCGCCAAGCGGAAGCCGGACAAGATTATTGAGGACGCGATCGAGGCGTCTCGTCGGCTCAAGCGTGAATACAAGAAGCCCCTCTACAAGTTCGGCGTCGAGACGGTTCAGTTCCAATATTATTTTGCCGAGATCATGCGGCAGAAGTCCGCCGAGATCGGCGAGTACCTTCCTATCGAGGAGATCAACAGCGTCCAGAACAAGGACGCCCGCATCCAGTCCTTGCAGCCCTTCGTCAAGAACGGCTACCTCAAGTTCTCGAAGCGGCACAAGGCGCTCCTTGACCAGATGCTCAAGTACCCTATGGGAAAGAATGACGACGCCCCCGACGCCCTGCAAATGGCCGTCGCCCTGGCCCTCTCGGTCAAGGTCGGGCGTCGACCGGATTACAAATCAGTTTTAGGCCGTGCGATCAAGTTCCGACGCGGGGCCTACTAAAAGGAGGTGGGACGGTTTGGCCGACCAAAGCAAAAATAAGTGGTTCCCGTGGCGGCGGCTCTTGAGGTCTACGCAGACACCGAGGCCGGAGACGCGAGAGGTCGCGGTCTCCCAGGTGACGGACAAGTACAGCGAGTACCCCTCGGACGGGCTCACCCCCGTCCGTCTGGCGGAGATCTTCAAGGAGGCCGACGCGGGAGATGTGCTCCGGCAAGCCGAGCTTTTTGAGGAGATGGAGGAGAAAGACCCGCACCTCTTTTCCCAGCTCCAAACGAGAAAGAACGCAGTCACGGGCCTCGACTACGAGGTCATCCCGTTCGACTCGGACGACCCGAGAGACAAGGAGATCGCCGAGTTCGTAGAAGCGCAGATCGGCGGGATCGAGGGGTTTGAGGATGTCATGCTCGACCTCCTGGACGCAATCGGCAAGGGCTTCGCGGTCTCTGAAATTATGTGGAGCTATGACGAAGGGCACGTCGTTGTCGGGGACATTCGCTCGCGGCATCAAAAGCGGTTCTTCTGGGACACCGTCGACGACTCCTTCAAGGTTCGGACGCAGGACGCGCCGGAGGGAATCCTTCTTCCTAAGAACAAGTTCATAGTACACAAGTACAAAGCCCGCAGCGGCCACCCTTCGCGAGCTGGTGTTCTTCGTGTGGTCTCCTGGATGTACCTATTCAAGAACTACACCCTCAAGGACTGGGTCGCGTTCTGTGAAGTGTTCGGGATGCCGCTCCGGCTGGGCAAGTATCAGCCGGGCGCAAGCGAGGAGGACAAGCGGGCGCTCATGCAAGCGCTCGTCGCTATCGGAGCCGACGCGGCGGGCATATTCCCGGACGGCACGACGATCGAGTTCGTCAACACCGAAAAGACCAGCTCGACCGACCTCTATGAACGGCTCGCCCGTTATTGTGACGAGCAGGTCTCGAAGGCGATCCTCGGTCAGACTTTGACCTCGGACTCCGGGGGCGGCAGCTACGCACAAAGCAAGACGCACAACGACGTCCGCCATGACCTCACCGTCGCAGACTGCAAGGCACTCGCGGCCACACTCCGGCGCGACCTCATCCGCCCCCTGGTGCTCTATAACTTCGGGGAGGACAAGCGCATCCCCTATCTACGGTTCGACGCCGAGGAGTCGGAAGACCTCACCCAGACGGCGACCGTGATCGGGACGCTCATCCGGGAGGCCGGTCTCAAGGTTCCGACCTCCTACATCTACAAGAAGTTCTCCATCCCGAAACCGGAGGGAGACGAGGAGATCGCCACACCGGCAACCCAGGCACAGGGCGCAGGGATCGGCCCCTTCTCCTTCAAAGCAACCGCGCCGGAGACGCCGATCGCGCTCAAGGCCGGGGGCGCAGCGGGCCACGGGACGCAGGAACGCATCGACCAACTTGCGGCAGCAGCCACCAAAAAAAGCGCCGGAGCGTTCAAGAAGGCGTTCGGCCCTGTTCTCAAGATTATTGAGAAAGCCGAGAGCCTTGAGGAGCTCCGCGACATGATGGAAGACGAGAAGGCCGTCGCCTCCCTGTTCGGCGAGATGGACATCTCCGACGTGGAGGAGCTGCTTCAAAAGGTCATGCTCTACGCAGACCTCGAGGGGAGGTCGCTCGAAGATGGACGAGATTGAGGCCGTATTCAACCGGAAGGACATGACCTTCGAGGAGGCCGTCAAGTATTTCAAGGAGCGCGTCCCCGTGTCCGCCTCCGTGTTCTACCGTATCGCGGAGAAATACCGGGGGCTTGCCTTCACCGTCGGCGGCTACACGAAGGCCCAGATCCTCAAGCGGTTCTATGATGAGATCCTCGCAGCCCTGGAAGACGGGAACACCCTCTCGGAGTTCCGCTCCCGGATGAACGAGTTCCTCACCTCCGAAGGGTATGAGGGACTCGACCCGCTGCAAGCCGACCTCATCTTCCGCACCAACATCCAAACGGCCTACAACGTGGGCCACTATGAGCAAATGACAGACCCGGGCGTCATGAAGCTCCGCCCCTATTGGCAGTACGACGCCGTCAACGACGCCCACACACGACCGAGCCACCTCGCGATGGACGGCAGGGTATTCCCAGCG
>OHQR01001621.1_pt1 | contig 11219 bp, 9 predicted proteins | sample 1578191 | NCBI WGS metagenome assembly OHQR01 (sample SAMEA3879577, study PRJEB24766) | human gut metagenome | biome: human-associated habitat; feature: feces | place: USA | collected 1985/1987 | reverse complement strand
TTTCATGTGCAATACCTCACTTTCTGTGGGTATTATTGGCATTTACACGGTTCGGTATTCAGACTCATGGCCGCACGGCTCTGCGTTCGTGGTTCAACACCTGCGAATGCTGTCTGCATTCCTTTAACGCTCCGATAAAACTCCCCGGAACTGAATAGCCCCGGGGAGTTATCTCTATTAAAATAATCAGTCCGCGTCAGAGTCAAGCGCGAGCGTCGGCGAAGTTCCGACAACGTAGCCGTTTGCCACTCCTGCTCTGTCAGAGCCGTCGAAATTCCAGCTTCCGCTCTGGAAGTGCCTTGACATGGGCACGCTGAATGCGCTGTAATCATTCACGAATACTGAACCCAGTACGTTGCCGTCCTGAATGTACAAGATGAAAATACCTTCCTTTACGTCAGGCATTACCTTTGCCGCGTAGGCGGTCAGGTTGTTCTCATCGGGGGCGAACATTAACTGGTCGTCATCGTCGTACCATTCCATGCCCCAGTGCTCCTTGCCGTCGGTCCAGCCGGATTCGTCCTGGAATCTTGAGAAATCACTGTCGCTGTAAGAGGACACGTAAGACGCCCACTCGCCGTCGGAAACAAAAAGTATCACCTCGGCAGAACCGCAGTCCGGAGCCGCCTGCATGGCATCCATCAACGTAAGGAACGACATGCAGTTCTGTCTCATGCGCTGTGCGGTGGCGTTTGCGGAGATTATGTCGGCTTCCGTTACCTCGCCGGGAGTTTCCTGCTCAAAGTTCCAGTCGCTGTCGTCCCAGTCAGAGCTGCCGCCGTTGTAGTCCTGTTCGTCATCCCAGTCGAATGAATCATCGTAATCGCCATTTGAGCTCCCGGAAGCGTCGATCAGAGAATAAACCGCATTGACAAGCGGATCATTCAGGGAAAGCTCGGAGTAATACTTTGTGATATCCTCGCCCAACGCACTGATCTCATCGCTGGAAGCGTTTTCGATATCCAGCAGCTTGTACTCGCTGCCGGGCTTGGGAGCGATCTCCCCGGAAGCCTCGTCAACGCTGATGTAGTAAGTCAGCCCGCCGATGTTCTGGGCGTTCATTTCGACGGTGCAGCCAACGCCCTTTCCTTTAGGCGCGATGGTAAGTGAAAGCTCGGAGCTTCCCGCGCTGCCAGCCATCTCAGACGGCATATCCATCTCATCCTCAAGGAACTTCCGTGTGTCCTCAGCGGAAATGTTCATCGTGAACGTTCCGGTGGTCACAGGAAGCCCGAACACGTTTGCAGTGCCGAGGTCGCGGTAGTCAACCTGGAAGCTGATGTCCTCCTTCTGACCGTCGTATGTAGTGTTGGTGACGGTGGCGGTCACACTGCCGGATGTCGCGCTTTCGCTGAGCACACGAGCCTGGAACAGCATGTCGCCGTTCTCGGAAGCGTTCATCTGAGTCTCGTTTCCGGCTGTCAGGAAGCGGAACTGAGCGGTGTTATCTCCGGAGCCGTAAACAGTGAAATCCGCGCCTGCAAGCGTGTTGTCGCTGTTGATGTAATACTTAATCTGCGCGGACGCCTGGCTGCTGTCTGTGCGGAACTCCCCGACCTGCTTCGCAAGGTCGTTGAATGCGTCGGCGATCTCCAGCTCCGTCATAGAATCGTCAAGGGAACTCAGATATGCGATAAGGCTGTCGTCGCCCCGCGCCGCATCTATCACTACCATGGCAATGCTGCACAGGTCTGCCTTGTCAAGGTCGATCTGCACGGTCATTCCGGAGAAGGTCAGCGTGCCGAGTTCGGTGGTGCCGTTCTCGCATTTTATCTCGAAGTTCTTGAATGCTTCCTTCAGACCGCTGCTTACGTTCCCGTAGAACTTTCCGAAATCAAAGGAAGCCGCGGCCGAGTTTTCATTCATGCTGTGAGGAGCCAGCTTCGTGGAAAATCCAGTGGAGGACATTCCCGGGAATATGAGCGAAGCCGTGCCGTCCTCCTCGTAGCGGAGCTGCGCGTTTCCGAGAGAGCCGTTCGGCGTCCGGACGTCGACTGCGTATTCCAGCGCGCCGCCGCTGTCCTTTTCAGAGAACGACAGGGTGAGGTCGATGTTGTTCAGGATATTTACGATCTGGTCGTATTCCTGTTCGGAGTAGTTCTCCTGCGCCATCAGAGCGTCTATAAATGCCTGCTCGAACTCAGCCCTGATGCCAAGCTCCGATGTCACTCCGCGGGTGCCGGTGGCGTGGTTTATCTGCCATGCCGCTATTTCCAGAGCCTTTCCGATCATCTCCTCGTCGAAAACACCGAAGCTGTCGTCGAGCGTGCCGTCTGTGATGTCGCTTCCGCTCAGCTCTGCGCCGGACTGAGCCGCCAAGAGTCCCGCGCTGACCGACTGCTGAACCGCGTTGCTGATAACTTCGCTGTTCTCGCTGATTCCGGAAAGGGCGTTCATCGTCACGGAGTGCGCGTAGCCTGCGTCGCCCATGATGAGCTTTGAAACCAGCGGCTTGTTGAAGTGGCAGAACGCCGCTCCCGCACCGCCGAGCACAACGACAGCACCCGCAGCGATACACAGACCTGGTATCAGCCGGTTCTTTTTTCTGACGGGCTGAACTGCAGGAGACGCCGGAGGAACCTCTGCGGAATATCTCATCGGCTGAATATCCTGCGCGCTCTGAGCCGCGTTGAACTGCTGCATGGGCTGCGCGTACGCCGCCGGCTGACCGGGCTGGTCAGGGGTGGCAGGTTGGGTAGGCTGAGCCTGAGAATTCTGCACGGATACTGCGGATTGACGGTCGGAACGCTGGGCAAAGTCGCTTCCAAAGCTGCCGGAGCTTGAGCTGACCTCGTTCGGGATAAACGAGGAAACCGCAGGAGAGGGCGGGGCAGTAGGCACAGTCGGAGCAGTCTGCGCGGAAACGGCACTCATTGCCGGAATTCCTGAGGTCTGCGCCGGTGAAGCCTGCTTCGAGAGATTAATAGTCTGTGCCGCCTGAGAGGGCTGTGCTGACTGTGCAGGCTGAGCTGTCTCAGCAGGAGCTGAGTTGTTCGCCGGAACTGACGCAGCTGCGGCGGCCGGGACGCCTAAGTCGGGAAGCTCGACCTTTGTGCCGCAGCTTCCGCAGAATTTGGCGGTGTCAGAAAGCTGAGCACCGCAGTTCATACAAAACATAATATCTCCTTTTCCAATGTACCAGGCCAAATCACTTGTTGTATTTATTATAGCATATCCGTAATGATATGTTATAATTTGACAATATGAATAGAGTTCGCCGAAGGCGATCGTATGCGCAAGGCATTTAAATTTATAATAAAACGCCTGCGTTTTCATTATGCCATAGCCGCCAGGCTGTGGCATAATTTGCCGATATGCGCGGAGTTCGCCGAAGGTGAACGTATGCGCAAGGCATTTTGATTTATAATAAAACGCCTGCGTTTTATTATAGCACATATCAGGTGATATGTCAATATTTGGCGTATTACATATCCTTTAGTATGATTATAGGAATCGGCGGGCAGTTGGGACGGTTCACGAAGGGCATCTCAATAACGGTGAAACGGCTGCTGTCGATGGTAGGGAGGTACTCAAGCAGCGCGTCGCGCTCTTCAAATCCGGTCTCCCTGCCGTAGTAGATTATGAGAGTCATCATGCCGCCGCTTTTCAGGAGCTTCAGCCCCTTTTCGATCGCCGGAATGCTGGTGGATTTGTTCGTAAATATATTGTGGTCGCCCTTGGGAAGCCACCCGAAATTGAACGTAATGCAGGATACAGTGCCTTCCTCGCATACCTCGTCCATCTCGCTGTGGCTCTTTAGGAGCACGTTCGTGCGGGAGGTCATGCCGTGCTCCTCAAGTAGCTTTTTCGTGCTGTCTACCGCGTCCTGCTGTATGTCAAACGCGGTGACATGCCCGGTCTCGCCGACAAGCTTGGCAAGGAAAAGAGCGTCGTTGCCCCTGCCTGCGGTGGCGTCTATGCATAAGTCGCCGGGCTGGACGCGCTCCCTGATTATCTTGTGTATTATGTTGAGTGCGCTGAAATGTTTTCTTGGATCCATGTTGTCCTCCGTAAATTTTAAATATCAAAATAATTATATCACATTTTCCCCGGTTTGTAAACCTGAACGACTTCGTGTTTTATTTTTCTCCGCCTATTGACATACTATTTTAGCAGTGTTATAATTATAATGGATATAAATGGGGAATGCGCGGGGATTCAGCCCGTGCCTTACAGACAGATAAACGGAGGGCTTCATGGTCTTTTCAGACTTGTTTTTCATATATGTATTCCTGCCAGCGGCGGCGATATGCTACGCGCTGGGGCGGTGCGGCGATCACTCCAGAATGAGGAGGCTTCGGGAGTACGGTCAGCCCCGGATACGCTGCGAATGCCCGTATTCTAATGCGGTGCTCATCATTTTCTCGCTGATTTTCTACGCCTGGGGAGAGCCGATATACGTCGCGCTGATGATCGTCAGCGTGTTCATGAACTACGTGGTCGGCGTGTTCATCGACGGCGGAAGGCACAAATCAAAATCCGCGCTGATCGTCGGACTTATCCTTAATATAGGTATCATCGCGGTGTTCAAATATGCGGACTTCCTGGCGGAAACGCTCAATGCCGTAGGCGTCCCGATGCCAAAGCCCGGTATCGCGCTTCCTATCGGTATCAGCTTTTTTACATTCCAGTCGATCTCATACATTATAGATGTTTACCGAGGTCAGGTCCGGGCGCAGAAAGACTTCTTCTCGCTGCTGCTTTATATCTCAATGTTCCCGCAGCTTATAGCCGGGCCTATCGTCAGGTACTCCACTATTTCCGCGGAAATAAACCGCCGCAGCATCTCAATGCACGACCTCGCCGAAGGCTCATTCAGGTTTCTTGTCGGACTTGGAAAAAAGGTAATTCTCGCAAATCAGCTCGGGGAGCTTTCGGCTGCGTTCCTCGACGGAGACTTCGCTTCGCTTTCCACCGGCGGAGCCTGGATAGGCATTCTGGCGTACACCATGCAGATCTACTTCGATTTTTCCGGCTATTCCGACATGGCTATCGGCATGGGGCGCTGCATGGGATTCCACTTTGACGAGAACTTCAATTACCCATACGTGACCCGCACCATTACGGAATTCTGGCGGAGATGGCACATCTCGCTGGGCAGCTTCTTCCGGGATTACGTCTACATTCCGATGGGCGGAAACCGCCGTCACCAGCCGCTGAATATACTGGTCGTGTGGTTCCTTACCGGACTCTGGCACGGCGCGAGCTGGAATTTCGTGCTGTGGGGTCTGTACTTCGGCGCGATAATAATGCTTGAAAAATACACCATCGTGAAGATTCAGGACAGGATACCGGGATTTATCCTGCATATATACAGCCTGTTCATTATCGTGTTCGGCTGGGTGATATTCTACTTCACGGATATCTCCCGAATGGGCGGGTTCATCGGTATTCTGTTCGGCGGCGGGGCGTCCGGCTGGAACCTTGTGGCTCAGAATGAGCTTACCGGAAACCTGTGGCTCATCATCGCGGGGATCGTCTGCTGCCTGCCCATCGGAAAGGGCATACGCAGTATCTACGAAAAGGCGGCGTACGACGGAAGCGCCGGAGCGGAAGTCCTGCTGACTGGAGCCAAAACGCTGTGCGCTGCGGCTCTGCTGGTATCCTGTACGCTGCTGCTCATCGGAAGCACCACTAATCCGTTCCTGTACCTCAGATTCTGAGTAAGGAGGAAAAATGAGACCAAGACCCGAAAAGAAATACAAAGAACCCCGCACGCCGAAGCGCCGCAGGGTTTCCGATATAGTTTACCTCATGACGATACTGACCGCCTTCGAGGTCATCGGTATCGCAATGCTGGTGTTCCCGCGCAGCACCGAGAGCATAACAGAGAAGCGCGAGCTGAAAAAATTCCCGGAGCTTTCCGCGGAAAGCTGGTTCAGCGGGGAATTCACCGAGGGAATATCCGAGTGGTTCAGCGATACGGTTCCCGCCCGCGACGAGGTGACGAACCTGTCGACCCAGCTCCGTGAGCTACGCGGGTTCCGTCAGGACGGCATACGGCTCCACAATGTGGGCACGGTGCAGTCCGAAACCAGCAAGCCGTCAACAACGGTACCGGAGCAACCCTCAGCGCCCGACGATCAGCCGGCTTCCGGAGTATCATCGGGGGAGAGCAGCGCTCCGCAGGATACGGAGACCTCAAAGCCGCAGACTGCTTCCCCGGCTGAAACTGTGGAAGTCACCGAAGAGCCGGTCATCAACGAGGACGACGCAGTTACCATCACCAACAACGGTATCGCGGTAGTCGGCACCCGGGCGCTCATGCTTTACGGCGGCAGCTACTCCGTAGGGGAGCAGTACGCCGGGGTGGTGAACAAGTTCAAGGAAGCCCTCGGCAGCGACGTGAACGTCTACACGATGATAATTCCGACCTCATGCGAGTTCTACAGCCCGGAGTCGGTCAAGGCGTACTGCGGCAGCCAGAAGGATAACATTGATTACGTTTACAGCATGCTGAAAAACACCACCGGAGTAGACGCGTATTCCGCACTGAAAAAGCACGTCCGCGAGGACATCTATCTGCGCACCGACCATCACTGGGCGCCGCTCGGAGCCTACTACGCGGCGCAGGCGTTCGCCGAGGCTGCGGGGGTTCCGTTCAAGGATATTTCGGAATATGAGCAGCGCGTGGTGCACGATTACGTCGGCACGATGTACGGCTATACCGAGGATGTGGTACTGAAAAATAATCCGGAGGATTTCGTCTACTACGTTCCGAAAACGGTGGAATACTCCACGACCTACTACGATTACATTCTCCAGGACGGAAAGATAGTCGGCGCGAACGCTCCGTACAATGCGGATTTCTTCATCAAGTTCAGCGACGGCAACGGCATGGCGTATTGTACGTTCATGGGCGGCGACGCGAAGATCGTGAAGGTCAGCACCAACGCCGGCACCGGCAGGAAGCTCGCCATATTCAAGGACAGCTACGGAAACGCGCTCCCGCCGTACCTCATGGGCTCGTTTGACGAGATCGTGGTTATAGACATGCGGTACTTCACGCATAATGCGGTGGATTACCTCAAGGAGAACGGAATAACCGACGTGCTGTTCGCAAATAACGCGTTCCATGCGGCTACCGCCTCCACGGTGACGCACTACAGCAATTTCCTTACCCAGGCGGACTGGGGATACTGATTTTAATTCGGAATGCGGAATTCAGAATTCGGAATTATGGGCAGGCTCGGCGCCTGCCCGTTTTTATTGTGTTAAGACCATGCTCCAGCTTTCTGGATAATCCAAAAGGGACTGAAATCAGTCCCTTTGAATTTTAGAGGTGACCTTTAATTAAGTATCTTGTTTTTCTCGTCCTTGACGAAAATCTGATCGTACAGCGACATGTCAAAATGGTCTATCGCGTCGAATATCTCCTGCGCGATGTCCTCCGGGATATCCTCTTCCTCGGCGAAGCGCTGGAGCGCCGAAACGTAGCTTCTGCGCAGCATCATGCGATCCTTCAGGCTGACGTGCATTTTTACCCGGTCGCCGGTGTCCGTATTGGTGAGGTGCGAGATGTCGTAATCCACATGCTCCATTATCTCGGTGATACGGTCTGCGGATTTCAGACCGAAAATTATGCGGTGGTACGCCTCCGCCTTGCACAGCGCCGGAATGCTGTACTCCTTGGGCATGCTGTTGAACACCATCGTCATGGTGAACAGGAAGTCCTCCAGCGAAGCGTAGCTCTTTGACTTGCCCATGCACAGCGTCATACTGTCAACGCCCGCGTTGGAGACCTTAAGCGCAGTATCCAGCGCCGTCCTCTTTGCGTCCATAGGGCAGACGTCTATCGGAACGGTAAACGCGCTTTTTGAGCGCCATACAAGCTCCTTCGCCTGTTCAATATTCATAAAGTCGAAGCTGCTGCGCACCCTTATCATCGAAATAGGCCCGGAGACGAATTTCTGCGCCAGCGCCTGGAGCTTGCGGTTAAATCCTTCAAATCTGGGTATCTCCAGTATCACCGGAGTGTTCCCGACATCTATCTCGTCCTTGATGTCGTGCATTGTGACCACGACATACCTGAAATCGAACGCCTGCGTAAGCTGCGCGAACATCGGATCTCCCAGCCGGAATATGTACTCTACGCAGTCGGGAAGCTCCTGCATTTTCATCACCGTGCGGAAATCCAGCTCAACGTACTTCACGCCGGTCTCTGCGAGCGCGTGGATATACCGGCATATCAGTTCGGGGGAGGTTCCCTCGGCGATTGGCAGCGTGCAGAGGCTGTTGTCGATAATTACTGTTTTCATCAGCCTTTAAGCCCTCTGGACTGCCTGTCCATGTCCTCGACTACGATGTCGTATATCTCACCGAGGGTGGCGCAGTATTCAAGCACCTTCCACGGCTCATTCGTGTGGTAGTGGAGCTTGATAAGCTCGTCGTCGCCCACCGCAAGCAGGGAATCTCCCTTGAAGTTTGCGCGGATATACTCGTTTATCGCGTCCTCGTCAAGGCCCTCGCCTTCAATAAGGAGCTGTGTGTCATATCTGAATTCTAGCATGCGTCAATCCTCGTCTTTCCTGTCTTTTATCTCGATGCGTACCTTATTCACGCGAAGCGCAGCCGCGTCGAGTACTGTTACTATGAAGTCGTCGGTCTGGGTGATGTCGCCGTTTTTAGGAATGCTTCCGAACAGCCCCAGCACCCAGCCTGCCACAGTGTGAGCCTCGCTTTCTATCTCCGCCGGAATGTCCCGGGCGGTCAGGAAGCGCCTGAGCGAATTCAGCGAAACATCGCCGTAGACCTCGAAAACATTGCTGCCGACCATGGTGACGGGGGATTTCACCTCGTCGCTCTCGTCCCATATCTCGCCTACTAGCTCCTCAAGGATATCCTCCATCGTGACGATGCCGAGGGTGCCTCCGTGCTGGTCGAGCACCACGCTCATGTGGCACTTCTGCTTCTGCATGGTGCGGAACACCTCGGATAGCTTCTGCATCTGCGGGAGATACAGCGTTTCCTGCATAATGCTGCGTATCGTGAAATCAGTGCTTTTTTCGTACTGCTTGAAAAATTCCTTTTCAGTGATTATGCCTACGATGTTGTCAAGCGTGCGCTCGTACACCGGCATGCGTGAGTATTCCTCCTGAAGGAACTTCTGCCGCACCGAAGCGGCGTCGTCGCCTATTTCCACGGCGGTTATGCGGACGCGCGGCGTGATTATCTCGTCGACGGTTATCTCGTCGAATTCCAGCGCACTGCGTACCAGGTTGCTTTCCTGCTGCTCAAGCACTCCTTCGTCCTCGATCTCGTCGATCATGACCTTTAGCTCCTCCTCGGTCATGCTGACCTTATCGGAGCTGTGCATAAGTTTGGAAACTCCCTTTTTCAGCAGAATGAACAGCGCCGAGAACGGAGTAAAAATAACCATCAGGAACGAAATAACGCCGGAAGCAAGCATTGCGATTGTCTCGGGGTAATCCTTCGCGATGCTCTTGGGCATTACCTCGCCGAAGATAAGCACTATGACCGTTGTCGCGATAGTGGACACCAGCGAACCGTATTTCTCGCCGACCAGTGATATCGCAAGTATCGTCGCAATTGACGAGCACGCGATATTCACTATGTTGTTGCCGATGAGTATGGTGGTCAGCGCCTTGTCGTACTTTTCCAGAATGTTCAGGGTGCGCTCTGCGGCGCGGTTTCCGGTATCTGCCATGTGTTTGAGGCGTATCTTGTTTGCGCTGCTCAGGGCGGTCTCCGTTGCGGAGAAGTACGCCGAACAGATTATCAGAATTACTATCAGAATTATTTGCATAAATTACTCCCAGTTCTTCCACACATCGGGGCAATAACCGACCGTCGCCTGCCTGCCGTTGCGGACTATCGGGGTCTTGTAAAGCTTGGGGTTCTCCTCGAGCTTTTCGGGCTTCGCCGAATCAAGCAGGTACTTTATCTCGGCGTAGTCCTTCGAATTTTCGTCTATAACTGAGTCTATCTTCCCGCCCAGAGCTTTTACAACGCTGTCGAGTTCGCCCTTGCTCAGTCCCTTAGAAAGTATATCTACAGACTGGAATTTTATTCCTCGTTCCTTAAAGTAGCGTTCCGCCTTTTTTGTGTCGAAGCACTTGGATTTTCCAAATATCTGGATATTCATTACTTGATCGAATCCTCCTGTAAAGCGTACTGCCGTATCGCACGGAGTACTCCGTTTTCGTTGTTGCTGCGTGCAAGGAAGCGGGTCATGCGTTTGATGTCCGGGTTGCCGTTCTCCATTGCGAAGCTCCAGCCGGCATACTGGAGCATGTCCGCGTCGTTGTAGAAATCTCCGAATGCCATAGTGTCATCAGCGGAGATCCCGAGGTGCTTGCCGAGCGCCCTGAGAGCGCTTCCCTTGCTGACCCCGGCACCCATGACGTCCATCCAGATGGGACCGGAAACCTGCACGTTGAGCCGGTCGCCGAATATTGCGTCAATAGCGGGCTTGGCGTGCTGCTGGGTTCCCTTCATGTCGCAGACGGCGAGCTTGTAGATAACGTCGTCGACGGAAAGCAGGTCGTCGCATGGTATGTGGTTCTTGTAGTATTTTGCGATCTCCGCGCTGAATTCTCTCATGATATCCTCCTCCGTCATGATCGTGTCCTCAACCACATCATGAAGAAGTCCGCCGACAATGGTCTCCTTATCCAACTCAGTATGCGCAGCCCGCCGATGTCCTCGCATGCCCTGATGAGCTGCTCGAAGGTCGGGCGGTCGAGCGGGGTCACGCTTACCTGCTTTCCCTCGTGGATAACGTTTGCGCCGTTGTCGCAGATGAAGTCCAGGCGGGTGCGGTATTCCTCGGGGAACAGGTGTGCAACCGCGTCGAAGGAGCGTCCGCTTGCCACTGTGAATTTAATTCCGCGGCGCTCCAGCTCGTCGAATACCTCGAAGAAATCCCCGGGGAGTTCTTTCCTGTCGTTGAGCAGGGTGCCGTCCATGTCGCTTGCGATGAGCTTTATCATATGTATATTTCCTCGCTTTTGTTCTGCTTGTTCTTTTTCTATGGCTTTGCGCCTTTATATTGTATTATAGCATATATTCCGCGCTGTTGCAAGTGATAATTTATAGGAATTCCAGATTTTGTTTTGATTTGGCAGACTGGCGGGTGATGGGGCTGAGGTTTTGGTTGAGATAACTATAATTTAGCGGTGCGTGTTCCACTTACCGCAATCCCTAATCGGGAGTCAAGGGGGACGCGTCCCCCTTGCGAGTCGAGGGCAGCGCCCTCG
>OHQR01001612.1_pt1 | contig 11317 bp, 10 predicted proteins | sample 1578191 | NCBI WGS metagenome assembly OHQR01 (sample SAMEA3879577, study PRJEB24766) | human gut metagenome | biome: human-associated habitat; feature: feces | place: USA | collected 1985/1987 | reverse complement strand
GCGGGTGGACTTTACCGCGCGCACAGCGCTTGGCGCGCTCGGGCATTACGTTTCCGGCTATGCGGGGAAGGATTTCCAGCCGATGAACATCAGCTTCGGCATCATCGAAGGGCTCACGAACCCGCCCCGCAACAAGCAGGAGCGCTATACGCGCATTGCGGAGCGCTCCTTGGAATGGATCGAAAAAATCCGGGAAGATTGCGAATAAACTGTAAAGCATGCGCGAAAAAGGGCCGCAAGTGGTGCGGAATGTGCTATTATGAAAGCAGATCATCATACAGATACGGCGCAAATGGAGCATGAAAGGGAAAAACTGTTATGGGCTTGATGGGAACGACGATTGTCGCCGTCCAGCGGGACGGCAAATGCGCCGTGGCGGGCGACGGCCAGGTGACGCTTGGGGAAAAGACCGTGATGAAAGCGCATGCGAAGAAGGTGCGCAGGCTGTACCACAACCGCGTGGTCGTAGGCTTTGCGGGTTCCGTTGCGGACGCGTTTTCCCTTTCGGAGCGCTTTGAGGCGAAGCTTGAGCAATACAGCGGCAGCCTCCGGCGTGCGGCGGTTTCGCTTGCGCAGGATTGGCGCAGCGACAAGGCGATGCGCCAGCTCGAAGCGATGCTCATCGCCGCGGATGCGGAGGAGCTGCTCATCATTTCCGGCACGGGCGAGGTGATCGACCCGGACGACGGCATCGCGGCCATCGGCTCCGGCGGCATGTACGCGCTCGCGGCGGCAAAGGCGCTCAAGGAGAATACGGAGCTTCCGGCGGCGGAGATCGCGCAGAAGGCGATCCGCATCGCTTCGGACATCTGCGTATTCACAAATGGGAACATCACCATGGAGGAAGTATAAATGCTGACGCCGCGCGAAATCGTTGAATCGCTGGATCGCTACATCATCGGCCAGGACGAGGCAAAGCGCGCCGTGGCGGTCGCGCTGCGCAACCGCTACCGCAGGAGCCGCCTCAAGCCGGAGCTGCGGGAGGAGATCACGCCGAAGAACATCATCATGATGGGGCCGACGGGCGTTGGCAAGACCGAGATTGCAAGGCGGCTTGCGAAGCTTGTGGACGCGCCGCTTGTGAAGGTGGAGGCGACGAAGTTCACGGAAGTGGGCTATGTGGGGCGCGACGTGGATTCCATGATCCGCGACCTCGTGGAAGCCTCCATCCGCCTTTGCAAGGATAAGCGCATGGCGGCGGTGCGCATGGTGGCGGAGAGTGCCGCCAACGAGCGCCTGATCGATCTGCTCGTGCCGGGCGTGCAGAAGCGCGCGGCCGCGCCCGTGAACCCGCTGCAGCTGCTCCTTGGCGGCGGCCAGCAGAACGAACCAGCCCCGACGGAAGAGGAGCAGGCTCAGCACCGCACCAAGCGGGAGGAAGTCGCCGCGCAGCTGCGCGCAGGCCAGCTGGAGGAGGAGCTTGTCGAGGTCGAGGTGGAGCAGAGCAACACCGGGAGCGACGCGATGCTCGCCATGGGCATCGACATCAACCTCAACGAGATGATGGGCGGCATCCTGCCCAAGCAGAAGAAGCGCCGCCGCGTCAACGTGCGCGAGGCGCGCCGCATCCTGACGCAGGAGGAATCCGAAAAGCTCATCGACATGGACGACGTCATCCGCGAGGCGATCGAAAAGGCGGAGCAGGACGGCATCATCTTCATCGACGAGATCGACAAGATCGCGGGCGCGCAGCACGGCTCCGGGCCGGACGTTTCCCGTGAGGGCGTGCAGAGGGATATTCTCCCCATCGTGGAAGGCTGCACGGTAAACACCAAATACGGCCCGGTCAAGACGGATTTCATCCTCTTCATTGCGGCGGGCGCGTTCCACGTTTCCAAGGTTTCGGATCTCATCCCGGAGCTGCAGGGCCGCTTCCCGATCCGCGTGAAGCTCCAGGCACTCACGGAGGAGGATTACAAGCGCATCCTTTCCCAGCCGGAGCATGCGATCACCAAGCAATACGCCGCGCTGCTCGAGACGGACAACATCGCCCTGCAGTTTACGGACGACGCGCTTTCCGCCATCGCGCACTATGCCTGCCGCGCGAACGAAAGCAGCGAAAACATCGGCGCGCGCAGGCTCCACACCATCCTGGAGACCGTTTTGGACGATATTTCCTTCAACGCCAGCGGCGAGCACCCGCTCGTCAAGGTCGTTGTGGATGAAAACTACGTAAAGGAGCATCTGTCGGACGAGTTCGACGGGGAGGATCTCGAGAAGTTTATCCTCTGACCAAACCGCTATGAAACGAACGATTTGCACCATCCTGGCGCTTCTGCTGCTGTGCGCGGCGGGGTGTGCGGAGGTCGCCACAACGGCGAACGTCTCCGTGCGCACGGCCGATAACGGCATGGAAGCGGCGGCCATAACGGAGATCACCGCTCCGCCCACGTCGCCCCCCACGCAAACGCTTTCCGCGGCGGAAGGCGGGAACACGGACGCTTCAACGTTGCCCAGCGCCGGGGACGAAGGGATTGCCGTGACGCCCGTGCCTTTTGAAACGCCGTCGCCTACGCCGGAACCCACACCGTCGCCTGCGCCGGATTATACTGTGAAGCCGGTTGACAGCAAAAAAGCATACCTCAACGCGGGCAGAGCGAATCTGCGTGAAGGCCCCGGCACGGAATATGCCATTCTTGAGGAGCTGTTCGAACTTGAGACGCTCATTGTGACGGGAACGTGCGGGGACTGGTACCGCGTGGATGCGGGAAACGAAACGGGCTTCATACTCGCAGAATTCGTGGAATACGGAACCGCACCCACGCCCAGGCCGAGTTTTCGCGTAAAATCCATGGACGATAAGGAAGCTTACGTAAACGCGGGCAGCGCGAACCTGCGCGAAGGCCCCGGCACGGAGTTCGACATTATCGTAGAGCTGGGCCGCAATGAGGAGCTCACCGTGACCGGCGCCTCCGGGGACTGGTACCGCGTGGAATACGGTAGGAAGACGGGCTTCATGATGCAGGAATTCGTGGAGTTTGGCTCCGTACCGACTCCGAAGCCGAAGGCGACCGCAACGCCCAAGCCCACCGCAACGCCTAAACCGAGCGCGACGCCTAAGCCGAGCACGACGGCAGAACCCAGCCCTACGCCTGCAGCCAGCGCGGGCACGGCGGGCGGAAGCTCGTCCTCCGGGGTGGATCCTTACGACTATTTTTCCGACACGAGCCGCTTTACGGCGGCGGAGCTGCTGCTGATTGCGCAGGTGGTGCAGGAGGAGGCGAAGGGCACCTCCGTGGAGGCGCGCGCGGCGGTCGCAAATGCGATCTACAACCGCTATCGTTCCTCCAGCTACCCGAACACCATTGAGGGGGTCATTTTCCAGAAAAACCAGTACACGGTTGCGGATGACGAGGATGAGCTGCGCGCGGTGAAGCCCATCGACAAGACGATCGAGGCTGTGACGCAGATTTTCGTCAACGGCAATAACTTCCTGCCGGAAGATGTGCTCTTTTTCCGTACGGCGAGCCGCGGGACGAGCTGGGGCGACAAGCGGGAATATTATGCGACCTATGGCGGAAACGCGTTCTTCCGCAGTCTATATTAACATTAACACCATTTTAGGAGAAACTTATGATAACGCTTTTGAAGCATGCGCGCATCCTGCAAAACGGGGCCTGGATGGAGGGCGAGCTGCTCATCGCCGGGGAGAAGATCGCGGCGGTTGGGCCAAAGCTCGATTGCACGTTCCCCGGCATGGAAATCATCGACGCGGAGGGGATGCGCTGCATCCCGGGCTATCTTGACCAGCATGTGCATATCACGGGCGGCGGCGGGGAAGGCGGCTTTGCAAACCAGGTTCCCCCGCTCAAGGCGAGCGCGCCCGTGTGCGCAGGCGTGACGACGCTCGTGGGCCTGCTCGGCACGGATGGCACCACGCGCAGCGTGGAGAGCCTTGTTGCCAAAACAAAGGCGTTCAATGAGCTGGGCCTCACCGCCTTTTGCCTGACGGGCGCATATGAGTTCCCGTCCCCAACGGTGACGGGCAGCGTCAAAAAGGACATCGTGATGATCGCGGAATGCATCGGCGTGAAGGTCGCCATCTCGGACCACCGCAGCATGAACATGGAAAAGCGCGATCTCGTGTGGCTTGCGTCCCAGGCGCGGCAGGCGGGCATCCTTTCCGGGAAGCCTGGCATCACGCATCTGCACACCGGCAGCGGGAAGGCCGAGCTGGATCTGCTTTTCGACATCGTGGAGACGACGGAGCTCCCGGTCTTTAACCTGCGGCCGACGCATTTGGGCGGCAAGTTCGAGGCGGCGATGCGCTGGGCTGCACTCGGCGGTTACGCGGATTTCACCTGCGGCGACAATCATGCCAAAACGGCGGGGATCATCGCCCGTGCGCTGGAGCGCGCGCCGGAAGGCCGCGTGACGATGAGCACGGACGGCAACGGCAGCATGCCGGTCTGGAACGAGAAAAAAGAGATGATCGGCATCGGCGCAGGCCGCATCGACAACCTGCACGGCGTGGTGAAAGCGCTTGTGCAGGAAAAGGGCGTCCCGCTCGAAGCCGCGCTTGCACCCTGCACGGAGAACGTGTCGAAGGCACTCAACCTGTTCCCAAGGAAGGGGTGCATCGCGTCCGGAAGCGATGCGGATCTTCTGCTCCTGGACGACGGCCTTGCCGTCGACACCGTGATCGCACGCGGAAAAACGATGCTGCGGCACGGCGCGCTCTGCTTCCGCGCAAATTTCGAGGATTAAGCCGGGGCGTCATACAACATAATTCCGGGCGGCAGCGCTCACACTAATACCGCAATTCAACCGAAAGGCGGTATTTTTGTTATGAAAGCCATCATCATGGCGGGCGGTGCGGGGAAGCGTCTGCGGCCGCTGACCTGCACGATGCCCAAGCCCATGGTCCCCCTGCTGAACAAGCCCGTGATCGAATACTGTGTGGAGCTGCTTGCACAACACGGCTTGAAGGAAATCGGCGTAACGCTGCATTACCTGCCCAATGTGATCAAAAATCACCTGGGGAGCGGGGAGAAATGGGGCGTGAACATCTCCTATTCCATCGAGGACACGCCCCTTGGCACAGCAGGCAGCGTGCGCAAGGCGGCCGGGGACGCAAAGGAGCCTGTCCTGATCCTGAGTGGTGACGCGATGACGGACATCGACCTCTCCGCAGCCATCCGCGCGCACGAACAGAGCGGCGCGCAAGCGACGATCCTGCTCAAAAAGGTGGAGTCCCCGACCGAGTACGGCGTGGTGCTCAGGGACAAGGCCGGCTTTGTGACACGCTTCATCGAAAAGCCAGCGCCCTCCGAGGTATTCAGCGACCTTGCGAACACAGGCATCTATATCCTCGCGCCGGAAGTGCTCGCCATGATCCCGGATTACATGCCCTACGATTTTTCCAACGACCTGTTCCCGCGCCTGATGAATGAGAACATCCCGATCTTCACCGTGGAGGCGGAAGGATATTGGAGCGACATCGGAGACATCGACCAGTATGCCGCGACGCAGGCAGACATGCTGGACGGCAAATGCGCGTTCCGGACGAAAGCAAAGTCCGACGGGCAGGGCATCTTCATCGAAGAGGGTGCGCGCGTCGGAAAGCGCGCCGCCGTCACTGCGCCCTGCTACATCGGCGCAGGGGCGGAAATTGCGGACAACGCTTATTTCGGGGCGTATTCTGTTGCGTGCAGCGGCGTGCGCATCGGGCGAAACAGCAGCGTGAAGCGCTGCATCCTGCTGCCGGAGGTGCGTGTGCGCGAGGGGGCGGAGCTGCGCGGTGCGGTGCTCTGTGAGAACGTGCAGGTGGAGGATGGCGCATGCGTGTTTGAGCGGGCGGCGATCGGCGCGGGGAGCGTGCTGGAAAAGCGGTGCAGCGTCGCGCCGCGCGTATACGTCTGGCCGAAGAAGCGGCTGGAGCAAGAGCGCAAGTATACGGAAAATCTCATGTGGGAAGCGGACGCGGGCAAACAGGCTGTGCGCGACCCGGAGGCGGGCTATGCGGATTTTGACATGACGCCGGAAAGCGCGGCGCGCATCGGCGCATCGTTCGCAGCGCTGCGGAAGCTCCCAGCGGAGCTTGGCGTGGCCTCCGACGGCGCGCAGCAGAGCGTTATGCTCAAATACGCACTGATGGCGGGCGTCGTTTCTCAGGGCGTAGACGTGCAGGACATGGGGCTTTGCTCGCCTTCCGCGTTCGCCTATGCGATCCGTGCGCTGGGGCTCGAAGGAGGCGTCTATATCCGGCGCGGGGACGCGGGAAAATATGAGGCGGAGATGGTGCTGCTCGACGCTGTAGGCGCGCGCCTTTCCGCCGGGGAGCACCGCAAATTCCGCCAGCAATATGAGCTTGGCGCGCAGCGGCCCGTTACGGCGGCCCGGCTCGGCGTGGCGCAGCGCTACACGGGCGCGGAGCGCGGGTATGAGGCCAGCCTCCGGCGGATGGCGCGCTTTGACGGGCGTGCGGGAACTGCTGTGGTGATCGCGGGGGACGCCGCGCTTTACGACATGGTTGCGCGCGTGCTCCTGCCCTGCGGCGTGGAGGTAAAGCTCGTGAGCGAGCGGGCGCAGGAACCGCTTTTGCGGGCGATGGCGCACGCGGGCGCGCAGCTTGGCTTCCTTGCGGGCGCGGATGGCGCGATGCCCGCCGTCGTATATGGCGAACACGCGCTTTCGGGGGCGGAATGCGTCGCGCTGATCGCGCTTGCCGCGGCGGAGGATGGGCGGCGCTCGCTCGTGCTGCCCGCGTCGCTCCCGGCGGCTTATGCTGCGGCAGTTGAAGCGCGCGGCGTGCATGTTGCCAGCGTGCCGGATGCGCCCGCACGCTGGCAGCACGCCTGTTTCGAAGCGGACGCGTATCTGCCGGAGCTGTTCGAGCCGGAAGCGATGGCCGTACGCTTTGCAGCGCTGGAAAACGCCGGGCGGCTCAGCAAGCTCCTCGCGGCGCTCCCGAAGGTACGCACGGCGGAAGCGGAGGTTGGCTGCACGTGGCGCGAGGTCGGGCGGGTGCTCCGGAGCCTGGTGGAGACCGAGCGGGACGAGCGTGTGGAGCTGATCGACGGCGTGCATGTGAACGAGGATGACGGCTGGGTGCTCGTGCGGCCAAACCGGAGCTTCACGGCCTGCCGGGTGATTGCGGGGAGCTTCAAGGAGGAATACGCCAAGGAGCTTTCGGCGCTCTACGAGGAGAAGCTGCGCGGCATCATTGCGGAAAAAACGCTGGAAGAAAAGTAAGCCCGGCAGTGTGAAAACCGCTTGACGCGGCGGCGCGGCGTGATACAATGGGAAAAGGTTGTCCTGCGCAACAGAAAAAGGGGAGGAGACCGCCCATGTTCAACATCGTGCTCGTGGAGCCGGAGATCCCGGAAAACACCGGCAACATTTCCCGCACCTGCGCCGTAACGGGCGCGGCGCTGCACCTGGTTCGCCCGCTCGGCTTTTCGACGGACGACAAGCATCTCAAGCGCGCGGGGCTCGATTATTGGAAATATTTGAACGTAACGTATTACGATTCGTTTGAGGAGGTGGAAGCGGCGCACCCGGGCGCGCGCTTCTTCCTCGCGTCCACGCACGCAGCGCGCAGCTACGCGCAGGCGGAGTACCGGGACGGGGACTTCCTCGTGTTCGGCAAGGAGACGGCCGGCCTTGGAGAAGCGCTGCTCACGCGCCGCGCTGCGGACGCTATGCGCATCCCGATGTTAAACGACCGGCGCTCGCTGAACCTTTCCAATTCGGTGGCGATTGTGCTCTACGAGGCGCTGCGGCAGGCCGGTTTCCCGGACATGCGCTAGCGCAGCAGCCATAAACGCAAAAATGATGAAAAAAAGCCCGGAAATGCTGAAATTTCCCTTGACATGGCGGGAGGGCTTGGTTACAATAACAATTGTGTGTTTGCTAGGATCGGTGATTTGCGGCCACTAGCCCCGGCAGCAAAGCGTCAACCATGCACAACACGCTCAAATAAATACATTTACCATTAGGAGGACGCGCCATGAAAACCTATATGGCAAAAGGCGAGACCGTCGAACGTAAGTGGTATGTTGTGGATGCTGACGGAATGGTGCTCGGCCGTCTCGCTTCCCAAGTAGCCGCTATCCTTCGCGGGAAACATAAGCCGATATATACGCCGCATTGCGACACCGGCGACCATGTGATCATCATCAACGCCGAAAAGGTCGTGCTGACCGGCCGCAAACTTGACCAGAAGAAATACTACCATCACACCGGTTATCCCGGCGGCCTGAAGGAGACCAGCTACCGCGATCTTCTCAACAAGAAGCCGGAATTCGCCGTCTACGAAGCGATTCGCCGCATGATGCCCAAGGGGCCGCTCGGCCGCCAGATGCTCAAGAAGGTCCGCATTTACGCTGGCCCGGAGCATAAGAACGCTGCCCAGATGCCCGAAACGCTCGTGCTCAAATAAGCGGGAAGGAGAAACGAAACATGGCAACAGTTACCCAGTATCTCGGAACCGGCAGGCGCAAAAAGTCGGTCGCCCGCGTTCGTCTGCTCCCCGGCAGCGGCAAGATCACCGTCAACAAGCGTGACATCGACGATTATTTCGGCTATGAGACCCTCAAGATGATCGTCCGCGCGCCGATGGTGCTCACCGACACGCTCTCCAAGTTCGACGTGAACGTAAACGTTTACGGCGGCGGTTACACCGGCCAGGCCGGCGCAATCCGCCATGGCATTGCCCGCGCGCTGATCGTTGCGGATCCCGAGCTGCGCGGCGCCCTCAAGAAAGCCGGATTCCTCACGCGCGATCCGAGGATGAAGGAAAGGAAGAAGTACGGCCTCAAGGCAGCCCGCCGCGCGCCGCAGTTCTCCAAGCGTTAACAACCGTTTTCACACAATCGCCCCCATTGGTTTCCCTTTGGGGGCTTGTTTTATTTGGCGGCAGAATCCATGGAAAATATGGATTGAAAGGTGTCCTTGTGTTACAATAAGATCATGGAACAGAACACAAACAAAATCTATGATGTTGCGATCATCGGCGGCGGCCCGGCCTTTATGCCGCGCGCGCGGGCCGCAGCGCCCTTTTGATCGAAGAAATGACGGCGGGCGGCCAGATCACCAAAACGCATAACGTGGAAAACTATCCCGGCTTTGATGAAGGCATCGACGGGTTTTCCCTTGCCGCCAAGATGGAGCAGCAGGCAGCGCGTTTTGGGCTTGAGACGAAATACGCTACCGTTCAGGAGCTTTCACTTTCGAGGCCCGTAAAGCGCATCGGCTGTGGTAAAAAGGAGTTCTTTGCGCGCACGGTGATTCTTGCCATGGGCGCGGAGCCGCGCCTGCTCGGCGTCCCGGGTGAGGTGGAGCAGATGGGGACGGGCGTATCCTATTGCGCCACGTGCGACGGCGCGTTTTTTCGCGGCATGCCGGTGGCGGTCGTGGGCGGCGGGGATACGGCCATTTCCGATGCGCTGTATCTTGCCCACTTTGCGGAACGGGTCTACGTCGTACACCGGCGGGAGGCGCTGCGTGCGGCACAGGTACTCCAGGATGCGGCCAAGCAGGAGAAACGCATCGAGTTTGTGCTCGATTCCCTGCCGGAGGAAATCCTTGGCGGGGACGCGGTGGAGGGCCTCCGCGTGAAGAACAAAAAAACCGGGGAGGCGCATACGCTCGCGGTGAAGGGCGTATTTGTGGCCGTGGGAACCACGCCGCGCTCTGCGCTCGTGCGGGAGCAGCTCCCGTGCGACGCGAACGGCTACATCGCGACCGACGCGCACATGCGCACTGCTATCCCAGGCGTATACGCTGCGGGCGACGTGCGCGTGACCCCGCTGCGCCAGGTCATAACAGCTGCGGCGGACGGCGCGGTAGCGGCTACGGCGGCGGTTGAATATCTTATGGAACAGGGCGGGAATTTCGAATAACAACCTTCGGAGGGCATATGGCGAGACTTTTTGGAACCGACGGCGTGCGCGGGATTGCGAACGCCGATCTTTCCTGTGAACTGGCGATGCAGATCGGCGCGGCGGGCGCATACGTGCTCACGAGCGAGGTGCACAACCCGCGCATCCTCGTCGGCATGGACACGCGCAGGAGCGGGGATATGCTCGCTTGCGCACTTTCTGCGGGCATCTGCTCCGTCGGCGGAGACGTGCTCAACGTCGGCGTGATCCCAACGCCTGCGATGGCATACCTCGTGCGCCAGTACGAGGCGGACGCCGCCGTGATGATCAGCGCTTCGCACAACACCATGGAGTACAACGGCATCAAATGGTTCGATGGTGATGGCTTTAAGCTTTCGGACGCGCTGGAGGATGAAATCGAACGGCTGATCCGCGAACGGGCGGAGCTGCCGCATCCCACGGGTGTAGGTGTGGGCCACGTGATCGAGGCGCGCCGCGCGGCGGATGAATACAAGGCATTCCTTTGCGGCACAGCAAAAACGCGCTTTGACGGCATGCGCGTCGCGCTCGATTGCGCAAACGGCGCTTCCGCGGGCATTGCGGCGGATGTGTTCCGTGCGCTCGGTGCGGAGGTGATCGCCCGAAGTGACGAACCGGATGGCTACAACATCAACGCACGCTGCGGCTCCACGCACCCGGAGGCGCTGCAGGAGCTCGTCGTCGAATGTGCGGCGGACGTGGGCTTCGCCTTTGATGGCGACGCAGACCGCGTCATCGCCTGCGACGAGCTTGGCAACCTCGTGGATGGGGATCGGATCCTCGGCATCTGCGGGCGTGCGATGCGCGATGCGGGCACACTGAAAAACGACGCGATCGTGGTCACCGTCATGTCCAACCTCGGCCTCAAAATACGCATGCGCGAGCTCGGCATCCGGGTGGAGGAAACCGCGGTGGGCGATCGTTATGTGATGGAGCGCATGCGCGAGGGCGGCTTTGTGCTCGGCGGCGAGCAGTCCGGCCACATCATCTTCTCCAAGTACGCCACCACCGGCGACGGCCTGATAACCGCTATAAAGGTCATGCAGGTCATGCTGGACTCCAAGCTGCCCCTCTCGAAGCTGGCCGCCCCCGTGACCATCTACCCGCAGGTGCTCAAGAACGTCATCGTGGACGACAAGGACGGCACGATGGCCGACGCCACCGTGCAGGCGAGCGTGAAGAAGGTGGAGGAGCGCCTCGGCGACAGCGGCCGCGTGCTGCTGCGCAAGAGCGGCACGGAGCCGGTCCTGCGCGTCATGGCCGAGGCCGAGACGGACGAGGAATGTGAGGCCGCCGTGGACGAGATAATAGAAGCCATGCGCGCGAGCGGGCATCTGGTGAGGGTGAAATGATGTATAAGATAGCAGAAATGCTCGACCTGGAGCACACGATAGCTGCGGAGCTGTTTTCGGGCAAAACCTACGCCTGGGAGGTGCTGCCGGAGATAAAGGCGT
>OHQR01001599.1_pt1 | contig 11392 bp, 6 predicted proteins | sample 1578191 | NCBI WGS metagenome assembly OHQR01 (sample SAMEA3879577, study PRJEB24766) | human gut metagenome | biome: human-associated habitat; feature: feces | place: USA | collected 1985/1987 | reverse complement strand
ACCTATCCGGAATCTCTGGCCGAACGGGTGACCGACCCCGACTCGATGCGGCGCGAAACCGTGCGGGTGAAGGTCGGCGACCGGCTGGCGATCGGAGAGCTGGAGGAGTTGCTGGCCGATTCGGGATTCACGAAGGTGGATTTCGTTTACGAACCCGGACAGTATTCGCTGCGTGGCGGTATCTTCGACGTGTTTTCCTTTTCCGAGAGCAAACCTTACCGGTTGGACTTTTTCGGGGAAGAGGTGGATTCGATCCGCCGATTCGAGATTTCCAGTCAGCTTTCCGCCGACCGGCTGAACGAGGTGGAGATCGTTCCGAACCTGAACGGTTTTGCCGGGGATCGGATTTCGCTGCCTGCATTTGCAGGAGAGGTGATTTACTGGTTTTTCGATCCCGACTACGTACTGCGGCGCGTGAACGATCTGCGTCGCAAGGTTCTGGGGGAGATGGAGGAACCTGCGGAGATCGACACCCATCTGGTGAGCCGGAAGGTGTTGTTGCAGGACATGGCCGGGATGCGTTTGTTCGAATTGCGCGACAGCCTGAAGGAGCGGCCGGCCGATGCGACGGTCGCGTTCCGCACGGCTCCCCAGCCCAAGTTCAACAAGAATTTCGAATTGCTGGCCGACGACATCATTTCCAACGGACAGCGCGGTTATAAAACCTATATCCTGTCGGAAAACCGGGCGCAGCTCGAACGGCTGGAGAACATTTTCTACCAGTCGGGGCGTAAGGAGGCGCAGATCAACCCCCTGCCGATCACGCTGCATGAGGGTTTCATCGATCACGACCTGAAACTTTGTTTCTATACCGACCATCAGATTTTCGACCGCTACCAGCGCTATCGGATCAACGGCGAGATCAAGCGCGACGAGCAGATGACCGTCGCAGAGTTGAATCAGCTCCGCATGGGCGATTATGTGGTACATATCGATCACGGCGTGGGGCGTTTCGGCGGTCTGGTCAAGATCAACGAGAACGGCAAGGTACACGAGGCCATCAAGTTGATTTATAAAGATAACGATGTTTTGTTCGTGCATGTGCACGCCTTGCACCGTATTTCGCGCTACAAGAGCGGCGAAGGCGAAGCGCCCAAAATCTACAAATTGGGCAGCGGAGCCTGGCAGAAGCTCAAGACCGCGACCAAGAAGGCCGTCAAGGACATCTCGCGCGAACTGATCGCCCTCTATGCCAAGCGCAAGGCCAGCAAGGGATTTGCCTTTTCGCCGGATACTTATTTGCAGCAGGAGCTGGAAGCCTCGTTCATGTGGGAGGATACGCCCGACCAGCAGACCGCGACGCAGGCCGTCAAGCGGGACATGGAGTCCGATCAGCCGATGGACCGTTTGATTTGCGGCGACGTGGGCTTCGGCAAGACCGAAGTGGCGATCCGAGCGGCGTTCAAGGCTGCGACCGACGGCAAGCAGGTGGCCGTGCTGGTGCCTACGACGATTCTGGCCCTGCAACATTACCGCTCCTTCGTGCATCGGCTCCGGGATTTTCCCGTGAAGGTCGAATACCTCAATCGGACCAAGTCTTCGAAAGAGACGTCCCGTATTCTCTCCGAGCTGGCCGAGGGGCGCATCGACATCCTGATCGGTACGCACAAGATCCTGGGCAAGCAGGTGAAATTCCACGACCTGGGATTGCTTATCATCGACGAGGAGCAGAAGTTCGGTGTGGCGGCCAAGGAGAAGCTGACGCAGATGAGCGTCAATGTCGATACGCTGACCCTCACCGCAACGCCGATTCCCCGCACGCTGCAATTCTCGCTCATGGGGTCGCGCGACCTCTCCGTCATCTCGACGCCGCCGCCCAACCGACAGCCGATCATTACCGAATCGCATCTCTTTTCGGAGGAGATTATCCGCGACGCAGTCAATGCCGAGCTGGATCGGGGCGGACAGGTCTATTTCGTCCACAACCGGGTGGAGGATCTGATGACGCTTCAGGGTATGGTAACTCGGCTCTGCCCCCGGGCACGAGTGGGGATCGGTCACGGCAAGATGCCGGCCGAACAGCTCGAAAAGCTGATTATGGATTTTATCTACGGGGAGTTCGACGTGTTGATTTCGACCACGATCGTCGAAAACGGCATCGACATTCCCAACGCCAATACGATCATCGTCAATAATGCCCAGAATTTCGGCTTGAGCGATCTTCATCAGTTGCGCGGACGTGTGGGACGCGGCAGCCAGCGGGGGTATTGCTACCTGCTTTCGCCCGGCGACGAGCTGCTTACTCCGGATGCCCGGCGGCGCCTGCGGGCCATTGAGGAGTTCTCGGATCTGGGGTCGGGATTCAATATCGCCATGCAGGATCTCGACATTCGGGGCGCCGGCAATCTGTTGGGCGCCGAGCAGAGCGGCTTTATCGCTGACATCGGTTTCGAAACCTACCAGAAGATCATGCAGGAGGCGATCGCCGAACTCCGCTCGGAGGGACTCGAGATGCCCGGCATGAGCGATGCCGAGCAGGGCGTGGTCGATAAGATGAGCTATATTTCGGACAGCGTGATCGAAATCGACGTCGAGGCCGAGCTGCCCGACTCCTACGTGCAGCAGCCCGCCGAGAAGCTGCGCTTGTACCGGGAGCTGGATACGGCTCGCAACGAGGAGATGCTCAAGAGTTTCGAGGCCAAGCTGATCGACCGCTTCGGTCCGTTGCCCCGGCCCGCTGCCGAGCTGCTCAATGTGGTTCGCCTGCGGTGGGAGGCCGTGCGGCTGGGTATGGAGCGCGTGAAGGTCAAAAACGGCTTGATGATCGTCCATTTCGTAGGCGACGACGATTCTCCTTACTACAAGAGCGATACGTTCATGGAGCTTTTGCGCAAAGTGACGCAGCGCCCCGACCGATTTGTTCTCAAGCAACACAATAATCGCCTGGCGATGACCGTTAGGGGGATTAAGGATGTCGCAGCGGGATACGAGGTGCTTAAATCTTTGTAGAAAGAGCTGGGGAGTATAATCATAATGTTTTGATGTATGGACTTGCCCGAACGCGACCGATATGCCTCGTCTTTTTCCCGAAGTTCCTCCCTCGGGAGAAGGCCGGAGGACGGCATAACGCTCCGCAGGGTTGTGGGGTGCCGCCGAAATCGGTAAGAGAACGGTCGTGGTAACCGAAAAGTATATAACTGCTATAAAAACTGAATCCGGACGGTTGTGAACGATTCGTGCCGCAGTGAACTTGGAGAACGGCCGTGCCGGACGGAAAGAACGAAGCAAAAAATTCAACGATGAACCTGACGATCGACATGGGTAACACGCGGGTCAAGTACGCTGTATTTGACGGCGGTACCGTCGTTTCCGACGGATGTTCGGAAGAGTTCGACGAGGCGGTGATAGATCGGATTCTTGCTGCTCATCCCGGTATTACGCAGGCTATTGTTGCGACTACGCGCGGTCCGGTCGATGACACCGTCGCGCTGGTGCGTCGCCGCATCGGGCGCTGTCTGCGGCTCTCTCCGCAACTTCCTCTTCCCATTCGTAACGGTTACACTACGCCCGAAACTCTTGGGGAGGACCGTCTTGCGGCTGCCGTCGGCGCTGCGTCGCTCTACCCGGGCCGCAATCTGTTGATCGTGGATTTCGGGACGGCCATTACCATCGATCAGGTTTCTGCCGACGGGGTTTTCCGGGGCGGTAATATTTCTCCCGGCGTACAGATGCGCTTCCGGGCCTTGCACGATTATACGGCGGCGCTTCCCCTGTGTGAATCCTGTGAGGACCAGACGCTTTTGGGGCGTTCGACCGTCGAGGCGATCCGGCAGGGCGCATCGCCTTCGAAATCGAGGGGTATATCGCCCGGCTGTTTCCGGAAATCGATGCGTTGTCGATAATTTTTACCGGCGGGGATGCAAAATTCTTTGTTAAACGAATTAAAAATACGATATTTGCACATTGTGATTTGGTCTTTCTGGGGCTGAACCGAATTTTAGAGTATAATGCAAGTGAAGAAAGCCGTCGTTAAACTGTGCCTCGCGCTGGCTGTCGTGATGCCGGGCATGGCATGGGGACAAACCAGCAGTATCAACGCTTTTTCGCCGTATTCGATGTACGGTCTGGGTGAGCTGCGGACCCCGGGAACGCTTCAGACACGTTCGATGGGCGGTGTCGGCGTCGGTATGCGTAATGCGGCTGCTGTCAATTTGCTCAATCCGGCGGCTTACAGTGCCGTGCGCCCCAAGTCGTTCCTTTTCGATTTCGGTCTTGAAGGGCAATGCTTTTACAATTCCCAGAAATATTACGGGCAGACGCTCAATACAAGTTATTATACGGTCAATTTCCACGACATTGCGTTTCAGTTGCCGATTGCCAAGCATTTGGGGTTGGGCTTCAGCCTGACGCCTTACAGCAGCGTCGGTTACCGGATGAAACAGGAGGTGGACGACGATGAAATCTGGGGTAATATCGGCCGCGTGCAGTACCAGTGGGACGGCGACGGCGACGTGACGGAGGTGAAGCTCGGCTTGGGCTGGGAGATCTTCCGCGGATTCTCGATCGGAATAGCTGCCCAGTACTATTGGGGCGACATTCAGCGGATTTATAAAACCGCTATTTTGGAGAATATAACCGGAGGAGGTCTTATCGCAGACGCGACGGGAACCGAAACCTACAGCGTTTCCCGTTTTAAGGGACAGTTCGGCGTACAGTGGTCCCCGATCAGCAACCGTCGGCGTATTCTGACGATCGGTGCGACCTACGATATCGGCGGCGACTTGAATCCGAATGTGACGACGAAGGTGCAGACCGGCGATATTTTCAATACGGTCGCTATGGATATGGGAAATCGTCTGGGGCTCAAGCTGCCCCAGCAGGTTGCCGTAGGTATTTATTACAACACGCCTAAAATAGCTGTGGGGGCGGATTACGTCTATCAGGACTGGCGAAGCGGCAATTCTCGGTTGGTCGAGAAATCCGCAGCCGGTTTCGATGTGGCTTACCGGAACACGAATACGGTTAAACTCGGGGTCGAATACACCCCCAATAAAGCGGATGTACGCAGCGCATTGAAACGCTGGTCCTACCGGGCCGGAGTTCGTTATGGTACCTATAACCAGACTTTCGGCGGAGTGGATGTCAATGAATACGCCGTGACGCTGGGCGTCGGTATTCCCCTGACGGTGTTGGGCGGCATATTGGGTGCGTCGTCGGTCGATCTGGGAGTCGAAGTCGGCGGACGCGGCAGTTTCAAGGCGATCAACGAACAGGTGAGTCTGGTTAAACAGACCTATTTCAAATTTTCGCTGGGCGTGACATTGTTCGGTGATTATTGGTTCGTTCGTCCGAAATACGATTAAACCACACATAAAAAATAAATTATAAAGAAGAATATGAATCGCATGAAAATTTTGCTGTCGGCAGTATTGGTGTTCGCTGCGACAGCTTCGATCGCCCAGGATTTCAGTGACCCTCGGTACGCTCCGTGGGGAGATACGCCCGAACAGCGTAAGCAAAACATTCTGACGAGCAACCTGCTGAAGGAAGCTGTCGATACCCGCGATTACGACGCAGCCGCTGTTTATTTCCGTACGCTTGCACAGGAGGCTCCTTCGGCTTCCGAAGCGACCTTTATTCGGGGGGCACAGGTTTATTCGAACAAGGTGCAACGCGCACAAGACCTGAATGAGAAAAAAGCTCTGCTCGATTCGCTGATGATGATTTACGACCTGCGTGTACAGTATTTTCCTTCCAGTCCCAATTACGGTACGGCTTATGTCCTTGACCGTAAAGCCCGTGAATATCTGACTTTCAATCCTTCCGACCGGGAAGGCGTGCGCAAGTTGTATAAGGAGGCGATCGAAGCCGGTTTGCAGAGCGGTTATGCTGCGCTGCCGGATGTCGCATTGGTGTATTTCAGCAATTTGTGCGATGATTATAAGATGGGCGAGGTCTATCCGGATGCCGTTTTGGATGAGTACGCTCGTCTGGCTCCGATTTTCGAGAGTGATGCTCCTGGAGTAAAGGAGGCGAAAACACAGTTCGATACCTGTTTTGCGGGTAGCGGTGCTGCCGATTGCGAGAATTTGGAGAAGATGTTCCGTCCGCGTATCGAAGCGGCTCCGGAGGATATGGAGTTGCTCAAGCAGACGGTTTCGCTGATGTCCCGTTCGCAGTGCAGTTCCGAATTTTTCCTTCAGATCGCCGAAAAATATTATGCGATGGAACCTTCTGCCCAGACGGCCATGATGCTGGCTCAAGGATTCCAAGAGCGGGGCGACTTCGCCAAATCGACTACTTACCTGCGTGAGGCGATTGCTGCCGAACAAGACGCCGTTCAGAAAGAGTTGCTTCTGGTGCGTTTGAGTATGACCGAACTGGCAGCCAAGAATCCTACGGCGGCTGCAGTTGCGGCTAATGAGGCCAAGGCGCTGAATCCCAATAACGGTATGGCTTATTTCGCCTTGGCGCAGGCTTATGCGGCTTCGGCTGCATCCTGCTCCGGACTGGAGGGTCAGGCTATTTTCTGGGTCGCTTACGATACGATGACGCAGGCAGCCAACCTGCTTGCCAACGACGCCGATGCCGGCAATTTCGCTCAGACGGCGCGTGATGCGGCAGCAAACTACCGTCGCGGATTCCCGACTGCCGAGGAGTGCTTCTTCAACGAATTGATGGAGGGTGCACGTTATACGATTACCTGCGGTCCGGCCCGCGGTATCGTGACGACCGTACGCCCCCGGTAGCGACATAGTTTGTACGAACGATGCTCCGAAGCATTCAACGATATGCACAGGTAGCACTTCTCATCGTGGGAAGTGCTATCTTGCTATATTCGTGCGACAAGGAGTCGGTGGCCGAAGAGCCTAACGATGAGGCTTTGATGACCGAGTACAGCGAGCATTTGACGATGACCAATACGGAGAACGGCCGGAAATCCTATGTTTTTACGGCTCCTTTGGTGGAAGGTTACTCTTTGGCAAAAGAGCCTTATCAGGAATTTCGCAAGGGCGTGGATATCGTGACATATCAGAAGGACAGTATCGGAGCGGTCGATGCTACGCTAACGGCTAACTATGCGATTCATTACGGGAATCGGAAATTATGGGAAGCCAAAGGAAATGTCGTAGTGAAAAAATCCAACGGACAGGAGCTCTACACCCAGCAGTTGTTCTGGAACGAGAAAACGCGCCGGATCTGGTCTAACGTCGATTCCAAGATCGTGGAAGAGAGCGGAAATTCCTACATCGTCGAAGGATTCGAGTCGGACGATCAGTTGAAAGACTGGAAATTTCGCCGAATCAAAGGGCGTATGTGGGTCAATATCGAGCCGACACGGGACGCGGATTCTACGTCGGTGAAACCCGTTGCGGACAATGTTTCCGCTGCGAAGGAGGCAGTTTCCGAACAGCCTGTCAAACCGGCCCGGCCGATACGGGGGAACGACCGGAAAATTCAACTGACTCCCGTAGAAAGTAACGATCGTTCCTTATGATAACTTCGGTGTTTATAATTCTGCTGATGTTGTTGCTTTCGGCTTTTTTTTCGGGGATGGAGATCGCTTTTACGAGCAAGAACCGCCTGAAACTGGAGATCGACCGGAAGCAGAGTCGGCCCCGGGCAGTACATCACGACGATCCTGGTCGGGAATAATATCGCCCTGGTTATCTATTCGCTCTATATGTCGCTGTTGTTGCGCTCGCTCGCGGCGGCAGTGGGTTGGACGGAGATCGCTCGCGGCGGGTCCGTCGTTCTGGAAACGGCGGTTTCGACAATCATCATCATCTTCGTCGCCGAATTTCTCCCGAAATCCGTTTTCCGGAACAGCCCGAATTTTTATTACCGCCTGTTTGCTCCTGCGATCTATTTCTTTTATCTGCTGCTTTTTCCGATCGCCAAGCTGACGACCTGGATTTCCCAGGGGATTTTGTGGCTGATGGGGCGTAAGCCGAAGGTTGCGATGATGGAGCCCATTTTCGACCGGACCGATCTGGCCAGCTTGTTCGAATCGGGGAAGCCGGAGGCGCAGCATGAACCGGATAATGAGATCAAACTCTTTCAGAATGCCCTGGATTTTGCCGATTTGCGCGTGAGGGATTGCATGGTTCCCCGTATCGATATGGAGGCGGTCGATATCGATGATACCTCGATCAAAGCGCTTACGGCGCGTTTTGTCGAGAGTAAGTATTCCCGTATTTTCGTCTGGAAAGAGAGTGTCGATAATATCGTCGGCTATGTCAATTCGAAGTCGCTGTTCCGGCATCCGACGTCGATCGATGAGGTGCTGATGGAGGTGCAATACGTCCCGGAGACGATGCCGTTGCAAGCACTCATGCAGCGGCTCATCCGTCATAAGAGCAATATTGCGGTCGTGATCGACGAGTTCGGCGGTACGGCCGGTATTATCTCTTTGGAGGATGTTCTGGAGCAGATTTTCGGCGAAATCGAAGACGAGCACGATGTGCCCGACCTTACGGAGAAACAGGTCGGCGATTCGGAATTTGTCCTTTCGTGCCGATTGGAAGTGGAATATCTCAATGAAAAATACGGGCTTGCCATACCCGAGAGTGACGAGTACGAAACGCTGGCCGGGTATATCATTTTCCGGTATGAAGGGCTGCCGGCGGCCGGAGAAACCGTGCGTTTCGAGCATCTTGAGATCAAGATTCTGCGCAGGACCCGTTCCCGGTTGGAGTTGGCGCGCGTGAAACGGTTGTAGTTTACGGGATATTTTCGACCGGTGAAGGGCAAGTGCGTTTTTTCGATATGCCGGATGCGGAAAATGACGAAAGAATTTGGTCGTTTATCATGGTTTTCAGAATATATTTATTATCTTTGAACACTCATTTTGAAACAATAAATTAAAATAGTTTATATGGCAAGTTTAAACACGTTACGGACCAGATTCGGTGTGGTTTTGTCGATTATCATCGCGTTTGCACTGCTGGCATTCATTCTCTCGCTTAAAACGGATATGGGACTTTCGGGTAACGACCCCAAGGTCGGTGTGATCGACGGTTCGAAGATCAGATATTCGGAATATATTGAGGTATACAACAACCTGAAAGACCAGAGCAACATCTCCGAAAGTAATGAAGAGCAGATGGATCAGTTGGCTGAAATGGCTTGGCAGACTCTGATTGCCAACCACGTGTACTTGCCCGGTTTCGAGAAGATGGGAATCTCGGTGACCGATGCCGAGCGTGAGGGACTTATCAGCGGCGAGTATTATTCCGGGACGATGGCTGCGGCTTTCACCGACCCCCGTACAGGACAGTACAGTGTGGAGGGTGTGAGTGATTTTATCGCCCAGGCAACCGGAAATCCCCAGATGCAATATATGTGGGGGGCTTTGGTCGGACAGGCTATGCGGGAGCGCGAAATCAATAAGTATAACGGCTTGGTCAAAGGCGGTGTATATGTCAATCGGCTGGAAGCGGAAGAAGGCGTCGATGCGCAGAATAAGACTTTCAGCGGTTCTTGGGTCGGCAAGCGTTATCACGATATGCCTGATTCTCTGTTCTCGGTTTCCGATTCCGAAATCAAGGCTTATTACAATAGCCATAAGGCCCGTTATGAGCAGAAACCTTCGCGCACGCTCTCTTATGTGGTGTTCGAAGTGGCTCCGAGTGCAGAGGATATGGCGACTTTGGAGAAGACCGTTCGGGAAGTCGGCGATGAATTTGCCGCGTCGGACGATCCGAAAGCATTTGCCAAGAATAACCGTTTCGGTAAAATTACAGACAATTATCGGTCGGTTGCCCAGCTTCTGGACGATGAGGCCGAAGCGCTGGCCAACGGCAAGCAGTATGGTCCCGTCCTGAAGAACGATACCTGGACGATGACCCGTGTCGTTGAAACTTTGAACGCTCCGGATTCCGTGGGCGTCCGCCATATTGTACTCACCTACGACCAACGCGACCTGGCCGACAGTCTGATGACGGCTTTGCGGCAAGGTGCGGATTTCGCACAGGCGGCTCGTACCCATTCGCTCTATATGCAGGATGCCGGAAATGGAGGCGATGCGGGCGTGATGCCTTTCTCTGCATTCCCGGACGAGCTTTCGGGACTTCTTTCGACGGCTAAGCAGGGGGATATTCTCCGTGTCGAAGTGGGTGACGTTATTCAGATTTTACAGGTTTATCGTCTGGACAAACCTTCGAAGCACATGCGCCTTGCGACGATCACTTATCCTGTTGAGGCTTCGTCGGCGACCCGTCGCAATGTGCATAGTCAGGCAAGTCTTTTCTCTGTCGAGGGCAAGGGTTCTGTCGATGCGTTCAACGAGGCAGCGAATAAGGGAAACCTCACTCCTCGTGAAGCGAAACTCACGCAGGGTGACCGTCTGCTGCAGGGACTGGCTGATTCGCGTGAATTGGTGCGCTGGGCATACGATGCCAAGGTGGGCGCGATTTCCGAGATTTTCCCTGTGGGTGATGACTATGTGGTCGCAGTGGTAACTGAGATCGACAATGAGGATTATACGCCGATCGAGAAAGTAGCGAACAATATTCGCCAGACGCTTATAACCGATAAGAAGTTTGAAAAGATCGTCAGCGAAATGAAGGGTTCGACTATCGAAGAGGTCGCCCAAAACCTTGGTACCGAAGTCGTTCCTTTCGAAGATGTCCGTTACGGATCGTTCTTTATCCGTAACATGGGTGTCGAGCCTCGTGTGATCGGAGCGATTACCGCAACGGAGCAGACGAATACGCTGTCCGAGCCGGTCAGGGGAAATGTAGGTGCTTATGTTTTCGTGGTGACGGATATTCAGGAGGCGGAAACTCCGCAGAGTATCGAAGCTGAAAAGGTACGTGCCGAGGCGTCGTCGCAGGGGATGATTCAGCGTCGTCTGTTCGATTTCCTGGAGCAGATGTCGAATGTGGAGGACTTGCGCGGCAAGTATTTTTAACCGTTACCGGTAGATTTTTTCCGGAATAGTTCCGGCCGAAAAAGAGGGATGTAGCTTATACATTCCTCTTTTTTATTGTCGTTATTGCGATGGCATAGGGGGATGACTTCTCTTCTTAAAAGCGATAAGAGCCGGTTTCCTGACTTCTCTTTTGTGAGGTGCTCGGAGTGGTAGTCCGGCCAATCCGCCGTTCTCTTTTTCCGCATCTTCGAAATGTCCGTGATTTTATCGTATATTCCGGAAGTCTTCGGGGCTGGGGGAGGAGAACGACGGCCTCGGCAGTCGAGGTTTTTGCCGGATAGGTGTTTGCGGTATGAAATCGGCTGTTTTCGAGAGCCGGGGGGGGAGGATATTCGCTGTCTGTCTAACGGGAAATATGGCCTACAAACATAATTTGTAGGGTTTGTGGAAATGGCACTGTGACAGCATGTATTCGGTCGTTGTTTGAGATCCGCCGCTGTATTTGCGCGGACTCTGGATGTGAGGCCGGCGATGGAATTATGAAGGTCGATGGCAAAGTTCTTTTTCGGTCGGCCG